>WNGL01013769.1_pt1 | contig 11430 bp, 13 predicted proteins | sample 5400591 | NCBI WGS metagenome assembly WNGL01 (sample SAMN13153377, study PRJNA577476) | soil metagenome | isolation source: 80 cm soil or saprolite under Garry oak tree replicate 1 | place: USA:California | collected 2016-06-15
ACAGGGAGCAAAACGGGGAGCAAAACCGCTTGACAACAGTGGATTTTACTGGACAATAATGGACAAAGAAAATCCCTCAATCGCCTTGGGAGGCTAATTGAGGGCCTATAGTGGTGGAGATGAGGGAGAGTTGAACTCCCCGGAAGGGCTTTTTGGCCGTTTTTCACTCCCCTTCCCTGCTTGATTGATGGCCTTCGTTGCGCTTCTACACTCGCTTAAAGAATTTTTCTTGTTCGTATTTGTTCGCAGACAACCGTTCTACATCGCCGGCATTGCTGTCAGTTTTGCTGTCAACGGCTCACTGAATCTTGTTGATAGTGATGGTTGAAAGGTAGATGCTGAAGGGAGGTCTCCTACTCATCAATTCCTAGAAACTGCTTTTGTTTCACTTTCCTGCCTCGCTTCAATGTGATGAATTTGCCCCATTGACAGTTTATCGGAAACAGAACAGTTCTCGGTAGCTTCGATATCGTTAGCAAGCGCTTAGCTAGAAGAGTTCGGTGAATCCGTTAGCCGAGATTGAACAAATGTAATTCGTTAATGGATTCGTTTATTAAACGCATCAGCTGATTGCGTCGACGACTCATTGTGTATGACATGGCGCATGTAGCCAGCATAGACACGTTGGAGACTTTACTCGCTGGAAAGACCACAACGAATAGCAGAAGGGATTCAATCGATTGCTCCGCGATCTCAAAGCAGATGCCGAAAGGGTGCCTTGAGCATGATGCATCAGAACGTTGCCGGTTCGGGATGGAAGAGTTAGAATGAGTGAGTGAAAGAGAACGGTACTTATCGTTCAGTGAATTTTGAAACGGGAGGGATGAGCATGGCTGAGTTGAAACTGCAGATTGAACTGGTCCCCCAATCACTCTGGTACCTGAACCCCCGTAAGGCGATGGGGCAGACTGCCTGGGACAAACTACGCAAAGAGGTCTATGCGCAATACGGCCACGTGTGCGGCATCTGTGGAGCGCAGGGCAGGCTGAATTGTCACGAGAGATGGCACTATGACGATGAGGAGCATGTACAGACGCTTGTCGGCTTCATTGCCCTATGCGATTGGTGTCATCATGTCAAGCATATCGGCCTAGCTGGGATACTGGCGCAGGAGGGGAAACTTGATTATGAGCGCGTGATACAGCACTTCCTTGAAGTGAATCAGTGTACCCGAGAGGAGTTTGAGCGCCATAAGGCCAAGGCTTTCGAACAATGGAATGAACGCAACCGCTCCCCCTGGAAAGCGAATTGGGGCGCATATGCACCCCTGATGTCAGCGCAGGAGTAGCCCATATGGATAACACCCAGGCCCTCATCCCGATTGCTTCACCAGACCAGGATAGCACGATCGTGCGTAGTGGTTGCGCTCCAAATGCAGCGCTCACACCCAACGAGCGTACTTGCAAGATATCACCCTCTTTTATGAGCAGGTGCGCAAGCCGCTCGACCAAGTCACCTTAACCGACCTGCAGGACTATGCCGACTGGCTGCGCGACGAAAAGGGCTTGGCAGTCACGACCAGGGCCTGGATGCTGTCCACCATCAAATCACTGCTTACCTTTGCCAAGAATACCGGGCGGATCCGCTTCAACCTGGGCACAGCGCTCCAGCTTAAGGTAAAGCTACTCTTGCACAACGTATCCTCAGCCAGGCCCAGGTACAGCGCATGCTCTATGTGACTGAGAAATCAGGGAATGTTCGCAATCACGTGATGCTCCTCTTGCTTTATGGGAGTGGCATCCGCTGCGCTGATCTCTGTAATCTCCAGTGGTGTGATGTGCACGAGACAAGCACCGGCGGACAAATCACGGTGTTAGGCAAGCAGCAGAAAACGCGCTCTATCGCCTTGCACCCAGCCGTATGGCTTGCCCGGCAGGCGTTTCGACCTGCCGGGGCCTCGCCCTCAGATTATGTCTTTCAATCTAGAGAGGGTTTTAAAAGATCCGAGTATTTGACCTTCACTTTGGTGATTCACGCTGTTGGGCTCTAACTCTGCCACAGGATGCCGAATAGCCTGCAGCTTCTTATCTAGAGTATCACTATGGGCAAATGCTCAAATAGTAACGTCTGCCAGCTTTGCCTTTGGCTAGGCTCAGATTACGTGAAGCCCGTTCGGGTCGACGAGATAGACCTTGTTTGTGAGATCTTGTCCTTGAAGCAAATTGAGAGCTGCCATGAGAGGATCAACCACAGCGCGTCCCGGAACTCCAGGGAGAGAGAGGAGAATGATACCCGCATGAGGTGGCTGATATTGGGATGCAAGGAAATCAGCATCTCGTGTGACGATGATAAGCCCACGCCCACGAGCATAGGCAAAGATGACGGGATCCTTCTGCGCTCGCAATCCCACCTCTACAACACGAGCAGTTGAATAACCGGCCCTTCGCAATGCTGTCGCCGCACGTTTAGGCATATTCTCATCAAGGAGAAATGCCCAGGGGGGAGACGGCATCAATGTCCTTTCTCCTCACTACGGCACTAAGCATCCCTTGAGACAGATCGACAAGGATCATTTTCACGGGAATCCGCGTTCCCTCCACAATCGCCTTCCCCCCATTGATTTGAGGGTCGGAAACAATGCCGGGAGAGAGGATCCGTCTATCCTGCGGCTGCTGTGACATAGGCACTACCCCTTTCAGCGAGGTATAATCTCTGTTTCAGAGTAGATTCACGCTACTCTGTAGTGACCCCTTAGAGCTGGGCACTTTTTGGGCCTCTCATTTCAACTTCTCAGGGCGAGGTGAGATAGATTAGCCTTATCATATCAGATGCGCTTCCTGTTTGCCAGCCTCCTGCGAGGACCAACGTGCTTCAAACTCAGTGGAGGCAGATAGTCCAAAGCTGAGTGGACCCATTTGTGCATGTAGACCTGCTCGAGAAACCGACCGCTATGCTCTCTACAAGGCTTTGAGCAAAGTGGCTTTGGGCAAGGCCTTGGTCATATAGCCTGCCGATTCCCACCCGCCAATGGAGCGTGTAAACAGATCAATATGAACTACAACACTACCAATTTTGACGAATTTTCCCAATTTCCGTGAACAACAAAAGACTTCCATGTACCAGCATGCTACTCGACAAATTGCCATGAACCAAGGCGGGAACTGCCCTCACCTTGACAAGCACCCCAGGGAATCAGGTATACTCAAAGTATTGTTTGAAGGTATGTTCCACCTTGAAGGAACAACAGTCTGGTCTGCTGTGGCAGCGGGTTGCCCCTGCAAAGGACTAGGTTGGTCACCTCAAGCTGTCTGTCGCTGAGTTACTCGCCGGGCTTGAAACGACGAGGCTTCTCACCTTGATTGCCGACAATCAGAACGAGAAGGTTTCTCCCGCCTGATGCATCTTGAACAAGCTGGCTGGACTTGTCTGTGTTTCGCGGAGTTCATGTCGCGGGGCTTGCTCTCAGTGTGTCGAAGTGGAGCGCAACCGCTATTCCTGTAGTGTGTCCCCGTTGTGCTTCCCTGTCGTGCGTTCTGGCTCGACGTGAGAGTCGGCGAGCCAGGTTGGAAAGCATTGCATAGGTTTTCCTGGTAGTGTGTCCTTGGAGAATGTTTCTTGTAGGAGATGAGCCTCCATCTCTCCTGGTGATGTGGCCGCGTTGAGTGGTTTGCATATAGCCAACGAAGATGATCCACGGTTATACTTGCGCTTCTAGCGAAGTATAAACAGTGGATAGGATGAAATCAGTGTCTCGGAGTGCCTGGTGCATCCTGAAGTAGCGGAAGCTCTGCATTTCTTAACCCGGCACGTTGTTAGTGTAAGACAGGGAAATGCCGAAACGCAAAGGGATCATCTACGCAACAATTGAGAGGCTGAACGGCCTGATGGCACTCAAGGAGAGTCGCTATGAAGCTAAAAAAGCATTACGCGCCTCCGGGGAACATGTCTGGTCGTTCTCTACAGGCAAGATTCACTCGCTCACCACACGCGGTGTCTACCAGCAACACATTCTCAAGTTCGTGAACTGGTCTAGAGATACCCATCATATCCACCACTTAGAACAACTCGATGTATGTGCCGATGACTTGGCGGCGCAGTACCTCACCGAGCATGTGGACGTTGGCCGCAGTGCCTACACAGTGCAAGCAGAACGAGCGGCCCTACGGATGTTTTTCAGCGATCGCGATCTAGCATCCACCATCACTCTTCCTGCACGCAGGCGTGAGCAGATTCGTCGCTCGCGTGGCTCTGCCGCACAAGATAGAGAGTTTCAACCACTTAACTGGCAGCGGGAGATCAAATTTCTGCAGGCCTGTGGACTCCGTCGCTCAGAAGCTCGTGACCTGTGCATCAAAGATATCAAGATGTATCCAGATGGGCATATGGAGATCTATGTCAAACGAGGCAAAGGCGGGCGCCCCCGCAATGTCCCAGTGCTGCCCGGTCGAGAGCAGGATGTGCTCTCGGTCATAGAAGGGCGCGACCTTGAAGAGAAGGTTTTTGCTCGTCTCCCCGTGCGCCTGGACATTCATGCCCTCCGGCGTGAGTACGCCCAGGCACTCTACCTCTACCATGCGACTGGCCAGGAACTGCCTCCATCAACAGGACGGCTTAAACCGAGCGACTATGATGAACTGGCGGCGATGAAAGTCTCAGATGCACTGGGCCATAATCGCCTCGACGTCGTGCTGAGGCACTATATCCGCTGATGAACAAATGTTTCTTCCAGCCGATCATTTGCTGATTGGTTGAAAGGAGTACAGTGCAAGCTTACATGGCGTCGCGTGTAAGTTTGCAGTGAAATGTCCTTGTCAGACACCAAAACGCCCCTGTCTGACAACTTTCCCCTTTTTCCACTTTGTGTCTGACACCTGGATGCGGGTAGCGCACTGGAGGGTACTCCGGTGTGTTTAGCTCGCATTCGGGTATTTTTCATGCTTCCTTCCAGGCAGGCTCATGCGGCTATCAGCCATGAAACAATCCCTTGCTAGTGCTGTAAGGGCAGAAGGCCCAGGAAGAACATGTTCAAACGAAAGGAGAAGTAATGTATCACCAGGATCTGCTGGATCTACTCAAAACGATTATCACATCACTTGATGAAGCAATTGCGGACGCAGAGTCCGCCGAGGAGCACTATGGTGCTTTTAATGGACAGCTTCTTTCCTCCAGTGGTGGCAGTAGCCGCTACGAGTTCACGCTCAAAACGCCGTGGGAGCCGGAGGATAACATCCGCGTCAAGATCGAGGTTGACCCGCAAGACCCGCATCCTCTCTCGGGCAGGATCGTCGGGGTCAGTGGCATGAGCATCATCATCGCGACGGAAGACCTGCTGCCGGTTCGCGCCATGAAGCATATCACCCTCTATGAAGAAGCCACCTGGTTGCTCCAACGGTGACTGCTCAGGGGGTTGAGAAAGTGAGGGAGATATGATAAGCTCTTAGGTATGGAAGAGACAGCCCAGTACGTAGAGTATACACAAGAAGAACTGATCCAGATCATCATGGATCAGAATCAAACCATAGCGGACCTGAAAAAAGAGGTTGAGGCGTTAAAGCACCCAGTCCCCAAAGATAGCACGAATAGTTCGCTTCCGTCATCAAAGGACCTGATTCGGCGAACGCGAAGTCAACGGGAAAAGAGTGGCAAGAAACCAGGGGGCCAAAAAGGACATACGGGTCAGCATCGAGAACGCAATGCTCACCCAGACAGCATCGTCATGGTGCAAGCCTCCCACTGTAGGTCCTGTGGGGCTTCTCTCTCTGAGAGAGAAGGAACCATTGGTCAAATCGCCCAACAAGTCGATATCCCTGCCATCCCTCCATTGACAACTGAGTACCGACAAGTGATCAAGGTCTGTGCTTGCGGAGAGTGCAATTATCCCCCCTTGCCCATCGAAGGATACGTCAATATCGGACCACAGATGGGGTCCTTGATCACCTATTTCAATGTCGAACATGCCCTTCCCTATCAGCGGCTCAGCCAGATCACCCATGACTTGCTTGGGTTTGCCATCTCGGAGGGGACCATTGCCAACAAACTGGCGCACATGCAGCGACAGGCCAAAGGGATTATCCAGACGATCAAACAACACGTCCTGGAGGCCCCCTGGATTGGATCAGATGAAACCGGCACGCGGGTAGCAGGCAAAACGTACTGGGAATGGGTGTGGCAATCGCCTCTGGCTTCCTCCTTTGTGATTGACCATCGGCGCGGCTATGGCGTGGTCAAAGAGCATTTTAGCGAAAGCTACCAAGGCGTGATCTGCCATGATGGCTGGAGCGCCCAAAACAAGACGCCTGCCGGTGCGCATCAGCTCTGTCATGCGCATCTGTTGCGCAATTTGCAGTACGCCATTGAGAAGGAGCGATCCGTCTGGGCCTACCGAGTTCAGCGATTATTACGCAAAAGTCAACGAGCCCGAGAAACGATTTGGGAGGCAGGAGTTTCTCCCAAGCAGCGAGAAGCCATCATCCAGTATTACCAGGATGCGTTAGATGCCTTGAACCGTCTGCCTTTGACCCAGCCGGAGGAGCGCAGGTTGCAAAAGCGTCTGATCAAGCATAAAGACTGGATCTTTACCTTCATGGCTTACCCGGATGTGCCAGCGGATAATAATAGTTCCGAGCGGGCAATCAAGGCGGCCAAAATCAAAGATAAAGTTTCCGGGGGATTTCGCTCCGTGCAGGGAGCAAGACGATTTGCCCAACTGCTCGCGCCTTCCCCAAACGCTGCGAAAGCAAAAACTGGCCATCCTTCCCACTTTGACAGCTCTCTTCAAGGGGAGCGAGGGTGCTGTTTCCTTTCACTCTGGCTGAGGGCCGTGCCTCTGTGCAACATGATCCTCTCGGGAGTCAGAACTCTTCTCAGAAGGGTCTGGCTTCACCTTGTCATACTCTTCTTGACCACCCCCCCGTAAGTAGTCACCTCCAACGATTGCGCGAGAGCATAAAAGACCTGGAAAGCATGGACCAGGGAGAACTTCTCCTTGCCGCAAAGACCTTTGGTTTCCTGCCGAGTGTTCAGGGAAGGGAAAAGATCCTCAAAAAGATTGGCACCTTTACCCCTGACAGCGATCAAAGGCTGGCGATTGAGCAAGGACTGGCAAGTGAGATGACCAGGCTGGTAGGTCCCCCTGGAACCGGCTAGACGAGCACGTTGGCTCCTCTGGCCCTGTTCCAGGCGACCCGGAAGCACGCATCCGTCTTGATTCTCTCGCACACGAACATCGCCGTCGATAACGCCGTAATACGCTTGAAGGAGTTCTATCACGAGACAGGCAACAGTCATCTCCTGGCCGCGCATAAGGTGGTGCGCTTTGGGGATCCCAAGCATCCTGATCTCCTGATAGCAGCGTACCGGGATATTACGGTTGCACTGATTGCCGACCAGGAGAATGAATCACTTGCGACCGAGCGAGAAGATCTGCAACAGCAACAACTAACATTGCCTGCGAGCATCGAACAGCTCAAGCACGCCCTGGAGCGAAACAGGAAAACCTGGCAGTCCCAGTGCCACTCGATAGAACAGCGACTTGCCCCTCTGAAGAAGGAGTTGGAGAAGCTCGAAGCCGATGAGGAGCGGAGCAAAGCGAATATCGCACGTGGGATCAAAGAAGAGACGGCCAAACTCAATGCAGTGCAGGCAGAGCTAGCCCGGCTCGTCGCAGAAGAACGGCATCTCAGAGCCCTTCGCGCAGGGTGGGAGGCGGAGAAGGAATGCAGGAAGAGTGTGTGGCAGGCGGCTGCAGAGGAACTGGCAAAAGTCCAGGAGATGGGGAGAATCAGGCGCTACTTTTCCTCGTATCGCGACTATGCTCTTCATACCAAGCCTGGTGAAATTGCGGAGTTGTTCGCCAGGGTAGGCAAGGCTGAGCAGGAGATCGCGAATATTGACCGCTCCATGCATGAAAATGCGCTGGGGCAGACCCTGTTCCAGGTAGCTGTCGAGAAAGCGGCTGCCGAATTCAAGCGCTTCCAGGAACCCAACACATACTTTACCGATCAGATCAAGGCACTCCAGCAGGCATGCGCGCCCTACCTTGCGCAACTGGAGGAGATCGACAGGCAAGAGGGAGAGGCGGAGGAGGAGATGAAGGAACAGCAGCGCGAACTCGGCAGGTGTGCAGCTCGGCTCGAAGAGATCAAGGCCCAGATGAGTACGACGAAGCAGCGCATTCTTGCCGAGGCCCAGGTCGTTGCTACCACACTCACCATGCTTACCGTCACTCCTGCGCTGCTGCACCGGACCTTTGACGTGGTGATCATTGATGAAGCCTCCATGGCATCGCTGGCTCTGGTGTTGGTAGCGGCATCGTGCGCTGCACGACAAGTGGTGGTCGTGGGTGATCCCACCCAGTTAGCACCCATTAGCAAGTTGTATCATCCGGAGAAGGCTCCCTATGCCCGCAAGTGGTTGGCGATGGACCTCTTCACCTACTTGGGGATTACACTCAAAAAAGCTGAGCGGGGAGATGACTACTGCGTGTTCCTCCGGCAGCAATCGCGCATGGATAGTGCCATCTCCGCGCCCATCTCGGAGTTCGTCTACGGTGGAGCTCTCATCGATCGAAATCCAGACCGGGTGTCGCCGAAGATGGGACCGGGGCCTGCGCATCCCTTTCTGTTAATCGATACCAGCGATGCCAGTGAGAAGGAGTGCTTCACCCAGAAACCGGGAGATCGCTCCCGGTACAACACCTATCACATACGCTGTGACCTGGCGGTTGCCCGGCAACTGCTTGCGACCCTGCCTCCTCCGCCACCGTCGTATGTGGGTGGTCCCCGGATTGGCATTGTCACCCCCTACCGTGCACAGGCGAACCGCATCAAGCGTGAACTGCGCAGGGAAGGCCTGATTCGTTTGGTGCATGTTGGCACGGTGCATACATTCCAATCGCTCGAATTTGAAGCCATGATTTTCGATACGGTGGAGGCACCCAAGATTGACCTGTCATCGTTTACCTCTGACCGCGTCTGGGAGAATCGGGGGTTTGCGACACGCGCAACTCGTCTGCTCAACGTAGCACACACACGCGCAAAGTATAAGCTGGTGTACGTGGCGAATGTCAGGTGGATCAATAAGCAGCAGCACCGAAAGGACTTCCTGCTGAACAAGCTAGTGAACTGGCCATACGAGCGAGGCTGGTTCCTGAACTCACAGGAAGTGCTCGGTTCGTCTCAGGCAGGAGGCACGAATCCCTCCTGCTAACTATACTAGCAACGGGGACAAGGTGAGGTTTGTATGGTAGAATAAAGAGCAACGAAGAGAACCCACTGACAGGCAGGAGTGGAGATCATGCTGCGCTTGACGTTTAGCGAAGAAGACATCAAGGAACTGGATTACCAGCGCTATCACCATCCGCACCCTCGTGTGCAACGCAAGATGGAAGCGCTGCTGTTGAAGGCCAAAGGCTTGCCTCACCAGCAGATCGCCTCCTGTGTGGGCGTGTGTGAAAACACTGTGCGCAGCTACTTCCAGCAGTATCAGACCGGTGGCATTGAGGCCCTCAAACACGTGGAGTTTCGTCGCCCCACCAGCGAACTGCAAGCCCATCATGACACGATCGAGGCTTACTTCCGGGAGCATCCCGTCACCACGATCCCCCAAGCCGTCAAGCGCATCGAGGAATTGACGGGCCTCAAGCGCAGTCCCACCCAAGTCGGCATCTTTCTCAAAAAGTTGGGCCTCAAGCGCTTGAAAACCTCTGCCATCCCGGCCAAGTGCAATGTTGAGCTGCAAGCGACCTTTAAAAAACCGAACTAGAGCCGCGGCTGGAGCAAGCCAAAGCCGGTCAACGCACCGTCTTTTTCGTCGATGCGGCCCATTTTGTCCTGGGAGCCTATTTGGGCTGGTTATGGTGTTTCGCCCGCGTGCTGGTGCGTGCGCCCAGCGGACGGCAACGCTTCAATGTCCTGGGGGCGCTGCATGCCGTCACCCACCAACTCATTACCGTGACCAATGACAGCTACATCAATGCCACCAGCGTGTGCGAACTGCTCGAGAAGATCGCCGCCCTGGGCCTCTCCACCCCGATGACCGTGGTGATGGATAATGCGCGCTATCAACGCTGTCGGCTCGTGGTGGAGAAGGCGACTGCTCTGGGGATTGAACTCCTGTTTCTGCCGACTTACTCCCCCAATCTCAATCTGATTGAACGCTTGTGGAAATTCGTCAGAAAAGAATGCCTCTACAGCACCTACTATGAGCACTTTGACGCCTTCAAGCAAGCCATCACCCTGTGTTTGTCTGAAACGACAGGCCGCCACCAAGCCGCCCTCAATCGTCTGTTGACCCTGGAATTTCAGACCTTCGAATCCGCAGCTCGTGACCGTTGAGAGTATAGCAGAGCTTCGGTTTCCACTGCCGCACTTGCTGCGAGCCCTTTATGCCGAGATTACCAACGGTAGTTCTGACCAGGAACAGGAATGCACAGTGCCATCGGCGGGTATGGATTCCCTACCGACGATCCTGACGACACCATCGTGAGGTACAACGACTTCCACAGACAGCAGGCATGGTTGGTTGACTGGTCAATTACGTGAGGCAGTGGAAGCGAACGAGTACCGGGGAGTACCTGCTTCTGCCGTATGCAGTCTGGCTGGAGCAGCTGCCAAGCTTTGGCCCAAAAGGGGGTGGGTTGAACTTGAGTGGCTGAGCAAGGCGTTTAGGGAGTAATGGAACAAGAAGCGGCGCTTTGCTCCGCGATGCGTCCCCTCTCCCACGCCGACGATGCCCGCTTCGCGCCAGGCTGCCGGCCAGTTGGACACGCGGGCTTCGCTGCGTCCTCATGCCTGAGCGACAGCCTGGACCGGCAGGCCTTCCCCACACAGCAAGACCACCTGATAGCGCTGAAAGCCTCGCACCCAGCGCTGCTCGTCTTGGTCCGCTCGTCAGGCCCGCCGTTGCGAGTCGGTCGGTCTGAGTGTCATCGGCTTCCCCTCCGGCTCATGAGTCAGGGAAGCCTTCTACCTCTCCACTTGACTGTCTCTCCACTGAGCTCAAGCGCGTCGCGTCAGCCAACGTCTGCTGCCGTGACCGAAGCCCGGTGCGCACCGCACTCCTCCAAGTACGGGAACGCTTGCGTCACAAGCGGGAGGCATCCGTGCCTGCGCCCGTTGCGACAGCTGAGGAGTAGGAGGCGTTCTTCGCGCATCACCCAAGACCGGTCCGGAACCCCTGGCGCCACGTCGAGTAGCTCGGTGTCCAGTCGAGTTCACGCTTGGCTTTGGCATTCGTCGTGCCGCGGATCTGCGTCATCATCGACACGCCGACCTCGCCGATGACCAGGCGACCGAGCCAGACCGGGATATGTCGCGGCGGCTTCGCGCCAACTGCTTGAGCAAGCGCGGGAAGCCAGATGCGGACGTGCGCTGGCTCGTCATCGGCAATGTTGTAGACGCCTGGAGCGCCACGCTGGATCGCCGCCACCGCCGCCGAGGCAGCGTCGTCCACATGGAGGAACGACCACACCCCAGCGCCATCGCCGACGAT
>WNGL01048461.1_pt1 | contig 11429 bp, 5 predicted proteins | sample 5400591 | NCBI WGS metagenome assembly WNGL01 (sample SAMN13153377, study PRJNA577476) | soil metagenome | isolation source: 80 cm soil or saprolite under Garry oak tree replicate 1 | place: USA:California | collected 2016-06-15
CACGATGGCGGTTTGTGGATCGCCACCAGCCGGCACCTGCGCAAGTACCGCTCCGGCCGATTGGTCTTCGAGAGTCGTTCACCTTGGACCATGGAAGGCTTCTGGAGCCTCTACGAGGATTCTACGGGTACGGTGTGGATTTGCTCCTGGAATAGCGGTCTTTACCGCTTTTCACCTGACACGGGTTGGCGCCATTTCACCACCGATGGCGGTCTGGCCGACCGTTTTATCCGCTTTGTATTTCAAGATCGTGAGGGGGATTGGTGGATTGGCACAAATGGCGGTGGGTTGGAGCGCTTCAAGCGCCGCAACCTGATCAACTGGGGCACGGCAGAAGGTCTTCCGGAACGCGAGGTTCTGTCTGTGACAACAGACGGTGAGGGCAGGATCTTCATGTCCACCAACGGAAAGGGCGTCGTGCATGTGGAAGGAGACAGGATCGAACCAGTTGTCTGGTCGGGACCCAAGAAGGACATCACAGCTTATGCCCAGTCGGTGCTCGTCGATCGTCATGCGCATCTTTGGGTTGGCGGCCGGGATGGATTGTTTCGTCTTGACGAGACCGTATCGCATGGTCAAACGAAAGCTACGGCGGTCCGAATATTGGAGGGGTCGATACTGGCCCTGCTCGAAGATTCACGGGGAAGGGTCTGGATTGGCTCTATCGGCGGGGGGGGAATCGCTTTTGACGGTAACCAATTGAAGACTTATCGCGTGGAAGAAACCCGTGGGAAGGGCACGCTGGCGTGTTTTGCTGAAAGCCCGCAGAGTGGGACAATATGGGCCTGCGGTCCCGGGGGACGCCTTTACCGCCTGCAAGGAGAACAGTTTGTGCCGGCGCCTGAAGCGCAGGAATTGGCAAAGGCCTCGGTAAACGCTCTCCTCGCAGACAAAGATGGCACGCTCTGGATTGGGACCAGGTATGCCGGCCTCGTTCGTCTTCGCGATGGCCATGTTACTCAGGTTCCTCAAAAACTGGGCCTGCCGACCCGTGGCGTCCTCTCCATTCTGGATGACGGAATAGGGAACTTGTGGTTCGGTACCGACAGCGGCTTGGTTCGAGTTCCGCGCGATGGGCTTGAGGCAGCGATCAACGGACAAAAGAATGAGCTTGTGTTTCAGACCTTCAACCGCGGCGACGGTATAGCTTCGCTCTCGTTCTCCACCCAGCAGCCGTCCGCTGCAAAAGATCGCAGGGGCAGGGTGTGGTTCGCGACGGAGCGTGGAGCAATCATGGTGGATTCCCATAACCTGAGGCTGAACACACAACCTCCGCCGGTGGCCATTGAAGAACTGCTGCTCGATGGACAGCCCGCCAGTGCGGGTGAGCAATTCCTGACATCAAGCCCGGCTCCTTCTGTTTCTGTGATCGTGCCCCCCGGCACACATCGACTGGAGATTCACTATGCGGCTTTAAGCTTTGTGGCTGCGGACAAGCTACATTTTCGATACATGCTGGAGGGTCTGGACAAAGATTGGATCGACGTCGGCGAGCGCCGCGTTGCTTACTTGCAAGACTTAAAGCCTGGGCACTACCGGCTACATGTAAAGGCTGACAACAACGACGGCATTTGGAATGAAACCGGCGTGTTCGCCAAAATCTACATGCAGCCCCATTTCTACCAGACGTACTGGTTTCTGAGCGTCTGTGTGTTCGGAGCAGCCTTCGCGGGGATAGGCGCGTATCGCCGGCACATCAAGCACGTGCGGAAGCGCGAGAGGGAATTGGAAGAACTGGTAAGTCAGAGCGCGAGAGAACTTCAGGAGCGCAAACGGATCGAGAACGAATTGCGACGTTCGGAAGATAAGTTTGCCAAGGCTTTTCATTCCAATCCCGCCTCGATGAGCATTGGCTCGCTGGCGAGAGGGCGCATGATCGACGTCAACGAGGGCTTCTTGAAGCTTTTTGGTTTCCGCCTTGATGAGGTAATCGGCTACACCACCGCAGAATTGAACCTCTGGGAAAATGCAGAGGAGCGGGAGCGTTTGGTGGCAACCCTGCGCGAGCATGGAACTGTGCGCAACCTGGAGGCTCGCTTCCGGACCAAGGCGGGTAAAATCTTCGACGCCCTGGTCTCTGCAGAGATCGTGAGCTTCGGAGGAGAGGAGTGTATTCTGGGTGTGGCACTCGACATCACCGAACAAAAGCGGCTCGAGGACCAGCTTCGCCAAGCTCAAAAAATGGAAGCGGTCGGAAAACTGGCTGGCGGGGTTGCGCACGATTTTAATAACCTGCTGACGGTTATCAAAGGTTACAGCGAACTGGTTCTGGACGGCGCCTCAGGTCCGGATCTTCGCAGTCATGTCGAACGCATTAAAGAAGCTGCGGGCCGCGCGGCCGCGCTCACTTCTCAGCTCCTGGCTTTCAGCCGACAGCAAGTGCTTCAACCCAAGGTTTTCAGTCTCAATGCTCTTGTGGTCAATCTCGAAAACATGCTGCGCCGGCTGATCGGCGAAGACATTGACATACAGGTAGTGATGGCGCCGGACTTGGGGCTGGTGAAAGCCGACCCATATCAGATCGAACATGCGGTGATGAACCTGGCGGTTAACGCTCGCAAGGGAACATGTCGGAGTCAAGCCTAGCCCGTTTGTCATGTTGTCCGTCGCCGACACGGGTATGGGAATGCAGACCGAAACACTGCGTCACATCTTTGAGCCATTTTTTACTACAAAGGAGCTAGGCAAGGGAACAGGCCTCGGGCTCTCCATGGTTTACGGCACTGTCAAACAGAGCGGGGGCAGTATCTGGGTTTACAGTGAGCCCGATAAAGGAACTACCTTCAAGATGTATCTGCCACGGGTGGAGGCGGCGCTTCAGACTGCGTTCGAAGAGCAGCCGCCGCCTGCAAATCTGGGCGGCAATGAGACTATCCTGCTCGTCGAGGACGATGCTGGCGTGCGCCAACTGGCACAGACGATCTTAACTTCTGCGGGTTATACGGTCCTGACCGCGGAGGACGCAGCACAGGCAACCTCCCTGTGTAAAGCCTATTCATGCCCCGTTCATTTGCTGTTGACAGACGTGGTGATGCCGGGAGTTGGGGGGCGCGAGTTGGCGCGAGAAGTAACCGCAAGAAAACCGGAAGCGAGGGTGCTATACATGTCCGGTTACGCCGTCAATGCCATCGTGCATCACGGAGTGCTCGATGCCGACACATTCTTCCTGGCAAAGCCGCTCACCCCAGCCTTGCTGCTATTGAAGGTACGCGAGGTGTTGGACAAGCCGCGCTAGAATGGTCTGCAGTACGGAAGACAGAAGACTAACTCGTCTCACTGGGGCCTTCTCGCTTATCAAGTGCCCAAAGAACACACGATTGCATTGCGGCTCTCGTCAAGCCTGCTTGGGTGGCCGGCGTCAACCCAACTCACAATTCTCGATGAAAGACCCAATCACTGGGTCAGATATCCCAGCCTGATTCAAACCGGCGGCCAAGACGATCCGCAGTTCTGGGTCTTTTAGGTTTCGCGACATCCGGAAAGACGACCTTTGGGCAACGGCCGGAGCACACTGGTACCATCGGATTGTCTACATCACGAGCATGTAGCGCAAGCAAATGTAGGGTCTGATGTAGGGTCCTTACCGCGTCCCGCGTCTCCGCCAACCGGGGGCCTGCCAGATGGATCACTGGTGCCCGGCTATGGCAATTCCAGAATTGGTATATCCCGCGGCACCGGGGCTGAAGCCCATTTGGGTTGCCATCCTAACGCAAGCCTAAAGGCCTGCTCTTCCACGGTGGGTGGATACAGTAACTATGGAACCGCTATAACCGGCCAAAAATGGCTCCCTTTTTCACCGGCGTTAACAATTTCTTGCATATGCGCCAAATCGGAGATGGGGTTTTTCCTTTGAAGTTCTTGCGCACGACAACTGGCTCACTTGTACTCACAACGCTTCACGACGTTGGGAAGAGGGTCGCCGCCGAATGTAGCGTTGCTGCACGCGATGGAACCAGTGCCGGTTTGAGTTGCCCACTGACCATTCGCGCCAAAACGTACTTGCTTTGTTCCACTCAACGAGCAAGTCTGGTTTTCGCTGGCGCAAATGGTATAGAGGTCGCTTGAGTACTCACATGATTTCGGAGTGCCGACATTCGGATCCCCAAAGCTCGCATTGTTGCAAGCCACGCTTCCGGAGTAAATTCCGTAGTTGTATTTGCCATTCTTGCCGAAGCGAACGCGCTGCGTTCCACTGAACGAACAGGTCCCGTTCTCGTCGGAGCAGAACGTCCATTGCTCAGGCGGCGCCGGACAGCTTTTGCCATCACTGAAGCTGAAAGTATGGCCACCCGATTGTACACCTGTGAAATAGATGTAATTGGCATCCTGATTGGCGCCAGCAACACCGGACGATCCGAGAAAACTGCTGCCATTCCATGCTGTTGCTCCGTTGATAAGGACTGTGTGATTCGCTCCGAAACGTGGCACGCCCACGGTGCCCGTCGAACCGGTGTTGGTCGACGAGTCGACCCACATAGAATATGTCTGGCACGACCCGCCCACATCAAAGTGGATATACACCACTTTGCCAGGAGCCATGGTGAGATTTCCTTCCACGTGTGTGAGGTCTCCGGGATGGGGGATGACATGATAGCTCTGGCCTGAAGCAGTGTCTGGCTGGATGCCGAGAACGTAGAACGTCAAAGCAGATGTCGGTCCGGTACCCCAACCGTGAGACAGGCTTTGAAACGGTCCCTGGTAGGCGAAGCTGCCGTCTGAGTTGAGTCCTTCCCAGAATGTGCTGCCTGTTCCCTGCGGGGCCTTCAACATGTAACCCCACATCATCCGGATCATGTCCAGCGCACGCTTGTCGTAGCCGGCCTGGAAATGGCTCATCAGTTCCATAGAACTTGCGAATGTACTTATCTTGGGGACGCCGGTGCCCAGGGTGAACTCCGGACCTCGGGAACCTATGTTGTTCCAGTACGCGTTGATATGACTCTTCAGATTCGCGGCAGCCGTGCTCCAACTGTTCGCGGATGAACTGTCACCTTCTACTTGGGCGAGATAAACCGCACGCGTGAGAACACCGTAGAGAATTGCATTTGCTTCTATGTTTTCGCCGCCTTGGTTATCTCGAGCCCAATCGCTAGCCCCCGTTACGTTGAGAAGCCCGTTCGAATCGATTTTGGCTGTGATGAACGTGATTCCCAGTTTGTAGTTGCTCCAGATGCTGTCGAGCCATGCCTTGTCACCGGAATAGAGATAGTAGGAATGGGTGCCCAGAAGCGTCCACATGTGATACGTGTCGGAGCTAAAGAAAAGCATGACCGGTCCCGAGTATGGCAGCTCGCCCGTAGATTTCTGGTGATTGTAGATCGTCTGCAGCGAGTTACGCGATGAGATTGTTTCGAAGAGCGATACATATCCGGTAGGAAGCGAAATGCCCATATCGCCGGGCCAGATGGTACGGTCACGCTTGGCGCCGTCCGTGAGAACTACGTTTCCGAATTCGCCGATGATATTGGCGTTGTTCCATAGAGTCGACACCGGAGGCCAGGCGCGGCCCTCATTTTCCCGAAGCAAGTTGGTCTGCAGGGTATAGGCTCCCGCATACCATACACGGTTCAGGGTAGTATCGTTGGAATAGAAATAATTTGGATACTGGTTAGGTGTCGCACGATTCGGGTCAGGCGAGTAATTAAGCGATACCTGCGAGAGATTTACCCAGCCGCTGGAACGGAGGAAAATCGTGAGATAACGAAAGCCACCACGAAGATACGGACTCTGCACGGTATAGGTAGAAGCCCCTGGTACCGGAGCTGTCAACGCGCCGTCGGGGCTGGAACTGCCGTTTGAGCTGTCACTATTCGTGCCAATATAGAGCGACGATTCACTGAACGCAATTCCAACGCTTTCATTCGAACCAGATGAGGCCGAGAACGTGAGGCTGATGTAGCCCCCGACCTCTTTGCCGAAATCGAGGACGATGTAAGAGTTGTTGCCCATGATCGTCGTTGGCTGTCCAGAGAGGACGCTGGAAGGATTCACGATCGAGCCGCTTGTCGTAAAGACGGATACAGGTCCCACGGTTCGGCTTGATGGAGCCAAGTTGTATTGATCCCACGGAGCGCTCGTAGCGCCAGCGCTGGTGCTGCACGTGCCAATAATTGCTACGACGGTCACCACTACGAACAACGAGTTCTTCATATTGCCTCCAAGGGACGATTTGGATTCCTGTGTTTCATGATTGATGATGCGTCATTACTCATGACAATGCAGGCAAACCCCACTGTGGCGGATCTCCCAGATTGTCTTTTTGCGTCTAAAACATTGACATCCGCTTTCAAAAGCAGAGTTGTCAGTCAGCAGTACACGGGACTTTAGCCGGGTGCATTTTCACTGTCAAGCATAAAGTGAACTTATTTCTCTATTGAAATATACGGCCACTCCGAATCGGAGTTTCTAAATTGAAGATGGTGCAGGTTTTCTCGTCATTGGTTGCATGCCAGCAGAAGTCATCTGGCAACTCGGGAGCGTCTAGCCAGGAATGAAGCAGTGACTAACTTGTGCTCAACATAGTTGTACGGGGCTACTGTTTGTCCATTCAGCAACGCAAGACCGATATGAATTAATCGTGGGCCATAGGACGTTGCTTCGTGAGAGATCGAAGCGATAAAAGGAGTAGCGGGCAGACTCATTTCATCGAGTGCCTCCTGAATGCAGTCCTGCCCGACAATCGCGACTTGCTTTTCCCGTTTCGATTCCCGAACGGCTCTGAGAGCCCCGAGTGCGCTGGTGTCTGTCGCTGCCGCTATCAAAATGCCGCGATCATTGGGGTGCCTGCGCAAGAATTCACGAATGAGTTTGTAGCTCTTATCGCGCCGGCCTTCCCCGTCTAGCATTACAAGTACATTGTCCTGGAGCATGGGCAGTTTTGAACGAACACCCGCGAATGCACCGGTAATCCGGCTTTCTACCAGCGGACCTGCTTCGGCAATGCCTAAGCCGATCACCCGCTTCACGTTTCCATTCCATGCCGATTTCGCGAATTGTGCGAGAGATTCACCAGCCTCGAAACCTACTCGATAGTTGTCAACGCCAAAGTAGGTGGCATGCGGATGGGGAATATCCACCGCAATGAGTGGAATTCCCGCACCATGGATTTTGTCGGCGATCATCGGTGCAATGTGCTCGTCGATTTGAAATTCGATCACTAAGTCGACGCGTTGCCGAACAAACTCGTCAGCGTTTTCCAAAGCTGTCGCCGCATTGTAGCGATTATCCAGCACTACGAGATCGACTCCCGCCGAAGCAGCGGCGGTTTTGAGACTCTTGGTCACATCCACCGAGAACGGCATTTCCGAAGATTCACTTCCAAAGCCGAACCGGATCTTTCTAGGTCGAGAAACCACCCGGTACAAACCATCTTGTGTCTGTGCCAAATATCCGCGGTGTACAAGCGTCTTGAGGATGCGATAGACAGTGGTTTTCGAGATGTTCGTTCTTTCATAAATGGACTCGAGCCCTTGCGGTCGATTTTCGGCCTGTAGCAACTCAAGAATATCGAGTGCCTTGGAAAGCACTGGAATCAGATAAAGCCGTTTAGGGGACGTCTTGGACAATCTGCTTCGCCTCGCAATCGAGCATCACTTCGGGAAAGCGCAGTATACCAGCTTCCTTGTGTTTCATTTGGCACACAGTTTTTGTATTGACACATGACACACCTGCGACTTAGAGTTGCGAGGCTTCAATTGAGGAGCTGAGTGGTTTCATGAACCCCAACCCTGCGTTAGGTGTCTTCTTCCACTGGCTCGGAGGTCTAGCTTCAGCCAGTTTTTATGTGCCGTATCGGGGTGTGAAGCTATGGGCTTGGGAAACCTACTGGCTTGTCGGCGGATTCTTCAGTTGGATCATCGTGCCCTGGATCCTCGCTTTGAGCATGACTCGGGATCTTGGTGACGTACTCCGGCAGGCTCCGGTGAGCAATCTTTTTTGGACGTTTCTCTTTGGGATGTTGTGGGGAGTGGGCGGACTCACCTTCGGCTTGACCATGCGCTATCTGGGAATGTCGCTTGGGATGGCGGTTGCACTCGGTTACACCGCTGCGTTTGGGACGCTGATGCCTCCTATCTTTCGTGGAGTGTTTGCGACCGAGGTGCTGCGCACGGCCTCGGGACGCGCGATCCTTCTAGGAGTGGCCGTTTGCCTTTTGGGAATCGTCTTTGCAGGCCTTGCCGGCATGAGCAAGGAGCGCGAACTGTCCGAGGCGGAGAAGCGTGCATCGATCAAAGAATTCGCTTTAAGGAAGGGGCTTCTGGTGGCGACATTCTGCGGCGTCATGAGCGCATGTTTTGCTTATGGACTCGCGGCGGGCGACCCGATCAAGGAACTGACAATTCGGCATGGCACGCGACCTCTTTGGCAGGGGCTTCCCGTTCTGGTTGTGCTCCTCTTAGGGGGGTTCACGACGAATTTTATATGGTGTCTGATCCTGAACGCGCGCAACCACACAAGCTACCAATATTTTCATTCAGAAATCCGGGGACGAGTACCCTCTCGCGATGAAGAGTACATCCTGGAAACTGCAACGGATGCTCCGGCCGAGGAGATGGCGGTTGCTGTGGCAGTTCTGGCAGAGCAGCCGACGCAAGCTCCCATGCTATCCAACTATCTCTTTTCAGCGTTAGCAGGAACGACATGGTACATGCAGTTCTTCTTTTATACGATGGGTGAAACCAAAATGGGCAGGTTCAAGTTTTCTAGCTGGACGCTCCATATGGCCAGCATCATCATCTTCAGCACGCTCTGGGGTATCGCACTGAAAGAATGGAAAGGAGTTGGGATACGCACCAAATGGTTAGTTGTGTTCAGCCTATTCGTCCTTGTTGCTTCGACCGTAATCGTGGGATTCGGCAACTATCTCGGAATTACGGCCTCATCTGCCGCACACTGACTTATCTGCCCGAGAAGAGCGGAACGGCGGCAGGGTGATCGCAGGGCGCCAAATTTCCTCCGCGTGTCGAATTTCACATTTCTTTCAAAAAGAGCAGGTATGCGCCATTTTTCACTTGACAAATTCTTTAACAAAATCGATATTGTTTGGGCACTTCGCACAGTTGCGAAGCGACTGACGGACAAGCAAGGGAGGCCTTCTAAGGACCTCCCACACCCATCCTACCCTTGTCCGGACGGCTTATTCTCGGCCGTCATGAAATCCATATAAACAGACCGTTCACGGGAGCAATAGTCATGACCGCCGGCCAGGGGCTGCTCCCGGGCGAAACCCTTACCTCCTGCGACGCGCGTTTCGCGCTGAGCATGCAGACTGACAGCAACCTGGTGCTCCATATGGGAGGCACGGCGTTGTGGGCCAGCAATACCGTTGGGAAGAATGCGGCGGAGGTCATCCTGCAGAGCGACGGCAATTTGGTCGTCTACGACACATCTGGCGCCGTGATCTGGTCCAGCGGAACTGGCGGGAATTCCGGTTCCGTCATTCACTTACAGAACGACGGCAATTTGGTGCTCTACAGTTCCTCGAATAGCGCGCTGTGGGCAACGGGTACATTCGGGCACGTAATACCGGGACCGGCGCAATGCGGATACCTGACCGCCGGACAGGGATTGTCGCCCGGCCGAAGCCTGACCTCCTGCGATTCGCGCTTCCTCCTCACCATGCAGACGAACGGCAACCTGGTGCTTTCCATGGGAGGGACGGTTCTGTGGTCTTCGAATACGACTGCCGGTTATGAAGCAGTCATGCAGAGCGACGGCAATTTTGTGGTTTATAGCCTGACTACTGCGCTTTGGGCCTCTGGCACCGCTGGAAATTCCGGGGCGTTCCTGGATATTCAAACCGATGGCAATACGGTCATTTACAACACTGCGAATGTCCCAATTTGGACTTCGGTGTCATGCTGCCACCCGGCTCAGACCACGTTGAAGCCTCCCTCCGTACCGCTGGTCGTGCGTGAACCCTACATGAATACGTGGCTGCGAAACGCCACCGACACCGCACCGGGCACGTGGCCTGCGTACTGGAACGGAACTACCAAGGCCATTACCGGCATCGCCTACATTGACAGCAAAGCGTATCTTTTCCTTGGAGCGCCCACAGTTCCCAACATCATGACGCAGACGGCGCTCCAGATTACGCCGACGCAGTCGATCTTTACTTTCAACGGCGGCGGAGTCACCTTGACCGTCGACTTCTTCACGCCGGTCGAGGCGACGGACATCAGGCGGCTCAGCATGCCGCTCTCTGACATCATTACCACCGCACAAAGCAGTGACGGCGGCACGCACACGGTCAGCGTCTACTTCGACATCAGCGGAGAGTGGGCAATCGCAACGCCGACGGTAGCTCTATGGGCGGTACTCTTTCTGCCTGGACCATCACGCCGAATTCGCCCAGCGTGTTGAATCAGGTAAACGACTATCCCTCGTGGGGAACCGCACTCTGGGCGACCGCCACGTCGAGTAATCTCACCACGCAGTCGGGCGCCGATGTCACAGTCCGCGGCCAGTTCGTTTCCGCGGGCAAGCTGCTCAATACCAACGATACCAATCAGCCACGGGCCATCAACAATAGTTGGCCGGTATTCGCCTTCAGCCGTTCCTTTGGCACTATCGGCAACTTCACATCGCAGCCCTTCGTGCTGTTAATCGGGCATGTGCGCGACCCTGCGCTCAGCTATCTCGGCAGTAATGTCTCGTCGCTTTGGAGACAATATTGGGCGGCTCCCGAGAACATGCTGGCCTTCGCCTACAACGACGTTCCCGCCGCTATGTCTCGCGCCAGCAGGCTCGATACCGGAATCACAAACGCAGCCAGCGCAAGCGGAGGTCCCCACTACGTCGCACTGTCGGCGATCACGCTGCGCCAGGCATTTGCCGGAACGGAGTTGGTAGGAACCACGAGCAATCCCTGGATGTTTCTCGAGGAGATCAGCAGCGACGACAACGTGTCTACCGTGGACGTTCTGTATCCGTCGATGCCCGCTTTCCTTTACACCAACCCCGAACTCGTCAAGTATTTGCTGGCTCCGGTGATCGCCTACACCGAATCGGGCCATTGGCCGGAGCAGTTCGCGCCGCACGACCTTGGCGCGGTGTACCCGAACGCAACTGGTCATAACGATGGTGGCGGCGAGAATATGCCGGTGGAGGAGACGGCCAACATGCTGATCATGGCCGACGCCTACATGCGGCAGACAACGCCGGCGAATGCCTCAGCCTATGCCACGGCTCACTATGCCATCTTCAAGCAGTGGGCTAACTACCTGCTTGCGGTTCCCGCGGGCGTTCCTTTCCCGAACGCACTGGATCCTCAGTTCCAAAATCAAACCGACGACTTTACCGGCCAGATCGCCCACAGCGTCAACCTGGCGCTCAAAGGGATCATCGGGGTCGGCGCCATGGGGCAGATCGCCGCCTTCGCCGGTAACACCAGCGATGCCAGCTTTTATAGCGGGCAAGCGCAGTCG
>WNGL01009274.1_pt1 | contig 11428 bp, 9 predicted proteins | sample 5400591 | NCBI WGS metagenome assembly WNGL01 (sample SAMN13153377, study PRJNA577476) | soil metagenome | isolation source: 80 cm soil or saprolite under Garry oak tree replicate 1 | place: USA:California | collected 2016-06-15
ACTGCCCAGAACACCCCAAGACTGCCGAAAATCCAAAAGCTCGCGCGCCATCCGGCGGCGGCAATCAGCGCTATAGCCAGCGGCGGCGCCAGAGCGCCGCCAAGCCGTGTTCCCATGAAGATGATGCCGTGCGCCCGGCCGCGCTCGGCGGTAGGAAACCATTGCGAGAAGCTTCGCGATGCATTTGGGAAAGCTCCGGCTTCACCGGCTCCGAATAAAAACCGGAAGGCGAGTAGCGAGATGTAGTTCCACGCGGCCCCGGTCGCCATCGTGAATGCCGACCACCACAGGACAATTCGGGTCAAAACCTTTCTCGGTCCAATCGTGTCGCCCAGCCATCCGCTGGGGATTTCAAAGACCGCATACGCCAGCGTGAAGGCACTAAAGATCCACCCCATCTGCACCGCACTCAGATGAAGTTCCTCTCGAATGGATGTCGCCGCCGTCGCGATGCACACCCGATCGAGGTAAGTCACGGCCGAAAGAGCAAAGGCAAAACGCAATAACGTGAAGCGCGCGCGCGTCGGCTGCATTTGCGGAGTATATGGGCTTTCCCTCTCCCTCTGGGTTGATCTTACCCACAAGTCTTGGTTAGAGACAGGGACAGGCGCCAGATGTCAACTGTCAAATGGCTTGTTGTGCAATGTACTTGTTTCGACTACCAGATTACCGAATGGCCCATTGCAGGTTGCCATTTGGCGGTTCGGTAATCGCACCAAGTACGTTCGACATCGCACAACAAGACATTTGACAGCTCACAAAAGGCTTCGCGCGACCCTCACCCGGCGCTTTTATTCGTCGCGGCCTTCGGCCGCTCCCTAGCGCCGCCCTCTCCCTCTGGGCCCTCTGGGAGAGGGTCCCGCCGCCAAATCTGCTATCGTTATGCGATGGCATACCGGCGCTTTCCGGCGATTGGCCTCGTCATCTGCGGCATCGTCGCCCTCGCCCTGGGCCAACAACCATCCATCACGCCGGAATCGCTTCGAACCTGGCTGACCTACCTCGCATCCGACGAACTCGAGGGCCGCGCGACCTTCTCCGAGGGCCTTGGCCTGGCAGGCGCATACATCGCGGATCAACTGAAAGTGGCGGGAGTGAGGCCAGGAGGCGATCGTGGAACATACTTCCAGCGCGTTGAGGTCCTCGGAATCAAGAGTACCAACCGCTCTTCAGTGACGATTGAAGTCAATGGCCAAAAGAGGACATTCAATGATGGCGAGGGTGTGACCTTTCCACGAAACGCCGGTGGGAAACGCACGTTTACGGTCAACGAGGTCGAGTTTGCCGGATACGGACTGAATCTGAGCCCGGCGCACAACGATTATAAAGGTCTCGACGTCAAACGGAAGGCAGTTGTGTGGCTGGGATCCCGAGGACCCCGCGGAACCGACGAACGACGAGGCGCTCGTTTGCTCAATAGCCGAGCGGCTTTCGCTGTTGAAGAGATGGGCGCGGCGGCCGTCATTGGACCCCCGCTCGGAAACGGTGGGCAGCGCGGTGGCCGTGGAGGAGTCCCGGGTGTGGACTTCACGACTACGGCTCGCCTGGAGTCGCCATTGCCTGCAAACATCACCGCCAACGATGACTTCTTGGAATTTCTGTTCAGTGGATCCGAAATCCAGTACGAAGCACTGAAAGCCAAAGCCCAACAACAGGAGGATCTGCCGCGATTTACCCTCAAAGGAGTCACACTGACATTCAATCTCGATGCCGATTATCAGGTTGTGAACACGCGGTACACGCGTAACGTTGTCGGGATCGTGGAAGGAACGGATGGGCGGCTGAAAGATACATACGTCGCCTTCGGCGCTCACTACGACCACCTGGGTTATTTGCAAGGCGCTCTGCCCGCGGGCCAAACCGATCGGATTTACAACGGCGCCGATGATGACGGATCCGGAACGACAACTCTAATTGCCCTGGCACGAGCCTTCGCGCAGGGTCCAAAGACAAAGCGTTCGCTGATCTTCGTCTGGCATGCGGGCGAGGAGATCGGGCTGCAGGGGTCGAAATATTTTACGGATCATCCGACCGTACCTCTCGAAAAAATTGTCGCACAGCTCAACATGGACATGATCGGCCGTAACCACGATAACCTGGCGTCGGAATCGAATACCGTTTACCTGGTGGGTTCGGATCGGATCAGCAGCGAACTCCACCAGATATTGCTCGCGGCGAATGCGGGCCTGGCAAAGCCGATGACGCTCAATTATCAACTGAACGAGCCTACCGACCCTGAGCGTGTCTACTATCGCAGCGATCATTACAGCTATGCCGCGAAAGGAATCCCGATCATCTTCTTCACGACGTTTTTCTTCACCCGGACTATCACCGCGTTACTGATTCCGTGGATAAGATCGAGTTCGAGAAGCTCGCCCATATCGCTCAACTGGTTTACGAGACCGGCCGCCGCGTCGCCGATCTGGACCACGAACCGGTGCACGATTTCAAAGGGCCGCACCTGGCCGTAGGTTCGGCGGCAAACTGAGTTTCGTATTACAATCCCAGGGCCATGAAGTACAAATTCGTTTTTGTAACCGCGTTGATTGTGGCACTGACGTCCGCAAATCTTTGGGCCCAGGCTCGCGGAGGAGGTGCCGCAGGCGCAGGAACCGGACAACGCGGCGAAGCTCCCCAGCCGCCGCAAGCACCGCGGGCGATGGCGCCCATCGATTTAACAGGATACTGGGTATCGATCGTTACCGAAGATTGGCGTTTCCGTATGGTCACTCCGCCGAAAGGCGATTTTGCGAGCGTGCCTCTAAACCAGGAAGGCATTCGCGTCGGTAATCAGTGGGATCCGGCTAAAGACGAGGCCGCGGGTGAGCAATGCAAATCCTACGGCGCTCCGGCCATCATGCGTGTTCCGGGACGCGTGCATATCACGTGGGAAAACGATACGACGTTGACGGCTGAAATGGACGCCGGCCAACAGACTCGCCTCTTTCATTTCGGCGAGTTCCAGCCACCAGCAACTCCTCGGACCTGGCAGGGGAATTCGGTAGCATCTTGGGAAACGGCCGGCGGAGGGAGAGGCCGCGGCGCGCCTTCTGGCGGTTCTTTGAAGGTTGTGACGAGCGGGATGCGCGCGGGATACCTGAGAAAGAACGGCGCTCCGTACAGCGAAAAGGCGGTTGTGACGGAATATTACGATCGCACCACAGAGCCGAATGGCGATACCTGGCTCATCGTCACGACTGTCGTTAATGATCCAACGTACCTCAATCAGGAATTCATCACGAGCACGCATTTCAGAAAACAGGCGGATGCTTCGGGGTGGAATCCTCAACCGTGTACTGCGAGGTAGAGGAGATGAGCATGATTACTCTGAAGGTAAACGGCCGTACACACACACTGGACGCGGATCCAGCGACGCCGCTGCTGTATATCCTCAGCGACGATCTGGAACTCCGCGGTCCGAAATTCGGCTGCGGACTCGGTCAATGCGGCTGTTGCACGGTCATTGTCAAGGGTCAGGCAATCCGGTCCTGTGTCACGCCGGTATCGAATGTCGCGGGCGCGGAGATCACGACGCTCGAAGGTTTGGGATCGAGCGCGAAGCCGCATCCGATTCAAAAAGCGTTCATCGATGAGCAGGCCGTGCAGTGCGGCTTTTGCCTCAGCGGTGTGATCATGACCGCAAAAGCCTACCTGGACCGGAATCCCAAAGCATCCGATGCGGACATTCAGCAGGCGCTGTCGGGGGTGCTTTGCCGGTGCCATACGCATACGCGCATGATGCGGGCGATTAAACGCTACGCTCAGGGGGTGAAAGCATGAATCGCGTCAATCCCATCAATCGACGCACTTTCCTGAAAACCAGTGGTGCCTTGGTGGTGACCTTTAGTCTGGCGCCCGAATCGCTGTTTTCCCAACGCCTCGATGGAGCCAGCAGCAATCAAGTCGATGGCTGGTTGTCCATCAACGCCGATGGCAGCGTTACGGCTTTCACCGGCAAATGCGAGTTGGGGCATGGGCTCTACACCGCGCAAACCCAACTGGTGGCGGAAGAGCTTTCCGTTCCGTTGAATCGCGTGAAGCTGGTCCAATGTGACACCGAAATTACCCCAGATCAAGGAACCACTTCGGGAGCGCAATCGCACCCGACGAACTTCAATCAAAGTTCATTGGCTCTTGCATGCGCGACCGCCCGGGAGACGCTTACCCGGCTTGCTGCAACTCGTTTAGGTATCCCCGCGGACCAGCTGTCCGCCAGAGACGGCGTCATCAGCGCGAAATCGGACTCAACCAAAAAGGTCAGCTATGGCGAGCTCATCGGCGGAAAGAAATTCAATCTCACGCTCGATACTCGCGCCAGGCGGAAGCCGGCATCGGAATGGACGATTCTCGGAACCCCCGTGCCGCGCATTGAAATTCCGGCCATGGCGACGGGCGAGTTCGAATACGTTCACAACGTGCGCGTGCCAGGAATGCTTCACGGGCAGGTGGTGCGCCCTCCGGCAGTCGGATCGACTCTGATAAGTGTCGATGAAAACTCCGTGAGAGATCTCCCCGGAGTCGTGAAAGTCGTTGTGAAAAAGAACTTCCTCGGTGTAGTTGCTCAGAAGCCGTGGCAGGCCATTCAAGCGGCTAATAAGCTGAAAGCAGTATGGACGCCAGGCACGGGATTGCCCAAGCACAGCGAGATCCACGACTATTTGCGAAACAACAAACCGACTCGCGATACCTTTGCCGTGAATTCGAAAGATGTCGATGAGAAGCTTGCGAGCGCGGCGAAGGTCATGAAGGCGACTTACCTGTACCCCTATCAAATGCACGGCTCGATTGGAAGTTCTTGCGCAGTTGCAGATGTGCAGAATGGGAAGGCAACGGTTTGGTCGGCGACTCAAGCGGTGTATCCGCTCCGCAGCACGATGGCGATGGTCCTTGGGTTACAACTCGAAAATGTTCACATCATCTTCAAAATGGGATCGGGCTGTTATGGATGCAATGGCGCGGATACGGTCTCGTATGATGCCGCGCTTCTCTCTCAAGCCGTCGGAAGGCCGGTGCGTGTCCAGCTCACGCGCAAGGACGAGATGGCGTGGGAAAACTACGGGCTTGCCTTTGCGATCGACCAGCGTATCGCTGTCGATGAGAAGGGGACGATCGTCGCGTGGGACTACGAAGCGTGGTCGCCCACATTGGGCAACCGTCCGGGCACGACAAATCCCGGAAACGTCGTTACGGGATTCCTCGCGGGTTTCCCCCCGGCCCCATTCGCGGCCAGAACACCCGCGCCGGATCCGGCGAACTTCGCGAACAACAATAACGCCGTGCCCTCTTACGTTACCGGGATGGTCAATGGAAAGAGCGGCGGTACGGGCAATGTGCCGAGCGAACGCGTTCTGTCGCACGATGTCGTGTCGCCGTTCTGGACTGGGCCGCTGCGCTCGCCGGCACGGCTGCAGAATACATTTGCTCACGAATCATTCATCGACGAAGTTGCAGCGGAAGTGAAAGCCGATCCTGTGGAGTATCGCCTGCGTCACTTGAGCGATCCGCGATTGATGGACGTGGTGAAGGGCGCAGCGAAAGCTGCTAATTGGGATATCCGCCCATCGCCGAGAAACGGCGCCCGCCGGTCCGGCATCGCCAGCGGCAGGGGCATCGCGTGTGTCTTGTACGAGGGCGACAACGGCTATTGCGCCATCGTTGCGGAAGTGGACGTTCATCAGGACACCGGTCTCGTTGCCGTGAAGCGGCTCGTTATTGCGAATGATGTGGGGCCAATTTCGAATCCCGACGGATTGAGAAATCAGCTCGAGGGAGGCGCGTTGCACGGCATCAGCCGCACCCTGAATGAAGAGGTCATGTGGGACGATCAGAAGGTAACCTCCATCGATTGGCGCACGTATCGTCCTCTCCCTGTCAGCGCGGAAATTCCGAAGATCGAAACCGTGCTCATCAATCGTCCCGATGCTCAGGCCGCAGGAGCCGGAGAAACGGCGGTGACCGTCACGGCCGCAGCCATCGGCAACGCGATATTCGACGCTACGGGCGCTCGCATCCGCCAGATCCCGTTTACGCCCGAGCGGGTAAAAGCCGCGCTGGGCAGGGTTAATGGTTGAGGCGAACGATTCCACTCCTCTGCGAGCTGAACGTGTTAGACAAAGTCCGTGCTGGACACCCCTAGGCCAAATATCAACTGTCAGATGGCCGTTGTACGATGTGTAATGTACTTGTTTCAACCACCAGACTACCAAATGACCCATTGACCATGTGGTCATTTGGCGGTTTGGTAATCGCACCAAGTAAATTGGACATCGTACAACAGCTATCTGACAGTTGACATCTGACGGTCCGTCTCTGGGGAGTTCCTTGAATCAGGACGCCGCACATGTTAGCGTGCGGGATTCGATTTTATATACAGAGCTTACCAGGAGGCCTCGATGAACCTGCGATGGAAACAATTAATCATTACCGGTGCTGTAGTCTGGTTGATCAGCATCGCATTCGTAACCAGTGGTGTGAATTTCACTGGACGTTCGTCGAATCCTTCGTTTGCTCGTCCGACCCAGACCGCCGTGAACAGCGCGCCCTTCTTCGCAGGTATGGCCCTGGCGCAAGGTCAAGCCCCGGCAGCGGCACGGCCTCAGATGTCGGAAGAGGCGTTCAAGAACATCCAGGTGTTGAAGGGCATCCCTGTAGATGAGTTCATGGGGACCATGGGACTCTTTTCTGCCGCCTTGAGCGTTTGCTGTGGGGATTGTCATACGGGAGCGGGTGGTTCCAACCCGAGATGGGAGGCAGATCCTGCGCGCAAACAAGTCGCGCGCCGCATGGTGCAGATGGTGAATGCCATCAATCGCGACAATTTTAACGGACGCAACGTCGTGACGTGCTGGACCTGTCATCGCGGGAGTCAGAGCCCTTCGTCCACGCCACCGATTGATATGGTCTATGGTGAGCCGATTCTTTATCCCGCTGACGTTCTTCCGGCTGCTGCAGCAGGCAGCGTTCCCACCGTCGACCAAATCTTCGACAAATACATTCAGGCACTCGGCGGCGCCCAACGGCTGGGCGCGTTGACCAGTTATGTTGCCAAAGGGACGAGTATGTTGTTTGGCGAGGTCAACACGGATCCTGCGGAAATCTACGCAAAGTCCCCGAACCAAATCGCGATGATTGTCCATCAACGAGAAGGAGACCTGATCAGGACTTTCGACGGCCGGGCCGGATGGGTCCTGTTGCCGCTTACCGTAGTTGGTTTGTATCCATTGAACGGAAGTGCATTAGAAGGGGAAAAGCTGGACGCCCAACTCTCTTTTCCTGCCGGAATCAAGCAATCCATACCGAATTGGCGCGTCAGTTTCTCCGCCACGATTGACGGCCGCGATGTTTATGTGGTGCAAGGCACGGGCGCTAACGGTATGGTCGCGACGTTCTATTTCGATAAACAGTCCGGCCTGCTGCGACGCGTCATACGCTACGCCACCTCCGCGATGGGGCGTGTTCCCACGCAGTGGGACTATTCGGATTATCGTCCGGTAGCAGGAGTCATGATGCCTTTCAAGTTCACATATGGATGGATCAGCGGCCGGGAAGAATACACGTTGACTGAAATTCAGCCTAACGTCCCGATCGACGCCGGGAAGTTCGACAAACCTGTTCCGCGCGGCGGAAAATAGCGAGGGAACTTAGCCACAAAGAGGCACAAAAGACACAAAGACTTTTGTGTTGTTTGTGCCTTTTTGTGGCTAATCCCCCTTTGGCAGTCAGATCATTCTGATGGATTTTTTACTTCGGCTGGAGCAGTTGGGATTCTCCGAGTGGATCCGTGAATCGAGTTCTATATTCGCATTTCCCAGCGTCCTGCTCCTTCACACGATTGGAATGGGCGTCGTCGTTGGGATTAGCGCCGGAATCGATCTTCGGATTCTCGGAATTGCCCCGGCGCTGCCTCTGGCTCCCATGGAGAAGTTTATTCCTCTATTGTGGATCGGGTTCTGGGTGAATGCGGCGACCGGTGTTGTCCTTGTGATCGCCGATGCGACGAGGACATTCACGAATCCGGATTTCTACGTCAAGATGGTATTCATCGCTCTCGCCCTGATCAATCTTCGCCTCCTCAGGAATCGAGTGCTTCGCGATCCTGCTATCGATAAAGCACCGCTTCCTGCACAGGCGAAGCTTCTCGCCGCCACGTCGCTATTGTTTTGGTTGGCCGCAATTACGGCGGGCCGGTTGATGGTATATGTCGGCGGCCGCGACATCGGATAGCCAGTCGCGAGGGGATCATCGATGAACCCGGCGCACCTGCATCTCGTGTTGAATCATTTTCCAAGGATCGGTCTTGCCGTTGGTCTAGGCCTATTGGCGGTGGCCATCGCAGTCAAGAAAGACGAACTCAAACGCGCAAGCCTCGTTGTGTTATTCCTCGCAGCACTCATAACCATTGCGACCTATCTCACCGGAAATGCGGCCCAGGCGGCGCTCGAGAATCGGACGGATCTATCTCAAGCGGCAATCCGTACGCACGAAGGAGCGGCATTGTGGGGATTTGTCTTCATAGAGATCACAGGGTTCATGGCCTGGCTGGGACTTTGGTATTTCCGCATCGTCCGACGCACCGCGAACTGGAATGTCGCGGCCGTCTTCGTTCTCGGGATCGTAACGTTCAGCGTTATGACGAAAGCTTCGAACCTCGGCGGGGAAATCCGGCATCCCGAAATTCAGCCAGAGCAGGAAGGCGCGCCGCCGGAAGTCAGCAACGTCCCCGATATTGCCAAGTCGATAGGTTTGTTCGTACGCGGCCATTCCTGGGTTTGGCCGGCATGTAAGACGCTTCATTTAATTGGCCTCAGCCTGTTGTTCACGGTTGTCCTGATGGTCGATCTGCGCCTGCTCGGTATGGCGAAGAAGTTTTCCTTTGCCGCCCTGTATCAGTTGCTGCCACTCGGGATTTTGGGATTCGGCATGAATCTCGTCACCGGGATGGTATTTTTCATCGCCAGTCCCGAACAGTACGTCAAGAACGCTTCATTTCATTGGAAGATTGCGTTTGTAATCCTCGCCGGGACTAACGCGCTCTACTTTATTCTGATGGAGGAGCCTTGGGCCGTCGGCCCCGGTGACGATGCGCCGGGGTTCGCGAAATTGGCCGCTGTCTCCGCGATATTCCTCTGGGTGGGAGTGCTGTTTTTCGGGCACATGTTGCCGTTCCTTGGGAATGCGTTCTAGGGCCGATTGAGACGGTTGAGCAGGTAAGCCAAGAGTCCCACTACGGCGAGAACGGCAACTACGACGAGACTGACGGTTAGGGCTAAAAGCATTGTTGGGAGAGCCGCTCTTCCCTCAGACGACAAATGACAATTGAACAGTGAACAATGAACATTTCCGCTAAGAATTGTTCATTGTTCACTGTTCAATTGTCATTTTTTGGTGCTGAGACTCTTGTATGCCGCCTCGACGAACATATCGGTGGTCCAGAAACCGGTTGTCGAGCCATATATCGGATCGTAGTCGCGCGTGGGTTTCGCGGCCTTCACCTGTTCCAGCGTCATACCTTTCTTGATCATGTCCTGAATGCGGTCTCGAATGATCGTGACCATGTCACGATACTCGACGACATCGGCTTCATCACACAAGCGGCCGTGACCCGGAATCACCATCGTCCCTCCTTCCTGCTTCTCTGCAGGAATCGTGAGGTCGAGGATGAAATTCAGCGCGTCAATGACGCCGTTAATGCTACCACCGCCCTGCAGGTCGATGACCGGATAGTTTGTTGTCATGAAAATGTCGCCGGTGCTGATTACATCCGAGCGGCGAAAGAACACGATGCTGTCCCCATCGGTATGCGCGGAGTTCGGGTGAAACAATTGAATGGCTTCGCCGTTAAAGAAAATTTCTTTTTTATCGCCAAAGTACGTGTCGGTCGGCCACGCACCCGAGGGGCGTGGAGCTGCGGAACCGGTAGGCGCGCTCATCCGTTTCATCACATTTTCATGCGCGAAGAGCGCCGCGCCTTCCGTGGCATCGGAGATATTGCCTGCGACATTACCGCCGGTAATGGTGGCACCGGCAGCTCGCAGCTTTTCGTTTCCTCCGGTGTGGTCCGGATGAAAATGCGTGTTGATGATGTATCGAATCGGCCTGGTTGTGATAGGTTTCGCAAGCTGCTTCACCGTGGCAAGTACCTGATCCGTCATTTGGGCTCCGCCCGTATCCACCAGCAAGACGCCGTCCTTGCCGACCTGCACGGCGATGTTGCCGCCCGCCCCGACGAGCATGTAGACGTTTCCCTGGACGTGCAACACATGAATTTCGGAATTCTGCTGGGTGGACCCGAAACCCGCAGCAAAAATCAACAACAGGGTAGAATAGAATGTCTGTCTTATCATTCCCCTCCTCGCAGAGGATGGGAATAATGCTCGTCTCTCACTCACATATGCGGTCACTTCGCTGCCCCGCGAATCTTTGACTGATATTCGGGATATGTAGTTTCCGCACCACCGCGTGCTGCGACCTCCGGTACGCCGTGCTTCTTTGGAAATTCACTCAGGAACGTGTTGGTTCCAGGCAAATGATGGGGCACCGTTCCCTTCGGCCGCTCGACTTCGACGACGGCGTCACACGGATATGGCGCGATTTGCTGGCGCGGATCCAGGACCCAGTTTGTTGTGCGGATGAACGGCTCGGTCAAGTACACCGGATCATTGATGATGCTGACGAGCGTGAGATAGTCCCCGTGCCGGATCCAGTGTTCCGTGAGTGTTGCCCGGTCGCTGCGAGGAACACCGTTGCGTCGAATCCAGCCGGCCTTTAAGTGCGTTGTGGTTACCGTGAGCATGTCGCCTTCCCACTTTCCGGTCGAGAACCCTTGCCACGTATGAGCCGCGTAATCCGGCGGATGCTCCCGCCCATTCATCCAAATCGTTCGCTCCGGCGCCTGCCATGAGATGTGGGTATGGAAAGCGACTATCTCCTGCGATTCTTTATCGACTTCTTTTGTGATCCTCAGATTTGCGGGCCCTCGCGGGGAGTAGTCAGCAGGATGCGGTTTGCATTGATGCTCCGGCAGCGTCAGCAGCGAAGCATCCCAACTGTCGGCTCTTAGCCGCGCCGCATCATTGATAGGTAAGCCGAGATAATCTCCAATTTCCGGTCCCGGTATGCGCTCCGGTTGATCCTCGTGAAAGCGGGGCGCCCATTCACCCGAGGGATCGACCTGCGCAAAGGCCGGAACCGTCAACAGGACGACGAGAAGAACGACGAAGAATCGGAATCTCATGGTTCACACTCCTGCAGATGATCCAAATCTTAGCTCATCGAAATCTTCAGTAGCTTGCAGAAACTGCACTTCAATGATCAGAAACTGACTGCCACCTGGCGGTTAAGTGCGGCGTCAGTTTTGAGATTGCATGACACGCCTTCTCGCCGATGAGCTCGCCACGCTCAAGAAAAGCGCCGTAAGGCTAACCATCAA
>WNGL01028330.1_pt1 | contig 11428 bp, 6 predicted proteins | sample 5400591 | NCBI WGS metagenome assembly WNGL01 (sample SAMN13153377, study PRJNA577476) | soil metagenome | isolation source: 80 cm soil or saprolite under Garry oak tree replicate 1 | place: USA:California | collected 2016-06-15
CAACGGCGTGACCCGGCCGTTATGACTAGCTCGGGGAAGAGCCGGTCTCCCCGCTCGCGACGCGGGGGGGGAGGGGGAGGGGGGGGAGAGGAGGGGGGGCGCCCGCCCGACGCCCTGCGCCTCGTGGCCGAGGCGCTGGCCGATCGCAAGGCCGTCGATACCGTGATCCTCGACTTGAGGGGTCTGACGGCGGCCACCGATTACTTCGTCATCGTTTCGGGCACGTCGAACGCGCACGTGCGGGGCATGGCCGAGCACCTGCTGGCCACCCTGGTGCCGCATGGGGTGCGGCCCCACCACGTCGAAGGCTTGCCCCAGGGACGCTGGGTGCTGCTCGATTATGTAGATTTCGTGGTACACGTTTTCCATCCCGAGCTGCGCGAGTTCTATCAGCTCGAGCGCCTGTGGGGCGACGCCCCGCCGGTGGTAACCGCCCCGGGCGGCGGATCGAAAGGATGAGCCACATGCGACGGTTCAGCGGACTGGCGGCGGCACTCCTCCTCTGCAGTGCAGGGCCGGCGGCGGCGCAGTTCGGACAGAACAAGGTCCAATACGGGAACTTCGATTTCCAAATCATCCGGACCGAGCACTTCGAGGTGTATTTCTACGAGCGGGAGCGCCCGGCGGCGCTCGACGCGGCGCGGATGGCCGAGCGCGGCTACGCGCGGCTGTCCCGCATCCTGCACCACCAGTTCCAGGCGCGGAAGCCCATCATCCTGTACGCCTCCACGTCCGATTTCTCGCAGACGAACGTCACGGATGCGAGCGGTGAGGGTCTGGGCGGCGTCACGGAGCCGTTCAAGCACCGCATGGTGCTCCCGTTCACGGGCTCGTACGCCGAGCTCGAGCATGTGCTGCAGCATGAGATGGTGCACGCGTTCCAGTTCGATGTGTTCAGCCACGGGCAGATCGGCGGGGGCATCCAGGCCCTGGCCAGCGCCAACCCTCCGCTGTGGTTCATGGAGGGCATGGCGGAGTACCTCTCGCTTGGCCCCATCGACCCCCATACGGCGATGTGGCTGCGCGACGCCGCCCTCGAGGGCAGCCTGCCCACGATCGAGCAGCTGAGCTTCGACCCGCGCATCTTCCCGTACTATTTCGGCCACGCGCTGTGGGCCTACATCGGCGAACGCTGGGGCGACGAGGTGATCGGAGAGATCCTCCAGACCACCGTCACCGCGGGGATCGAGGACGCGTTCCGACGCGCCCTGGGACGCTCCCTCACCGAGCTGTCCGACGACTGGCGCGACGCCGTCCAGGCAACGGTCCTCCCTCAGCTGGCCGACCATTACCGGGCCCGCCGCATCGCCAAGGGCATCCTGTCGCAGCGGCGCTCGGGGGGCACCTTCCACCTCGCTCCCGCCCTCTCCCCCGATGGGCGCGACATCGCGTTCCTGAGCGAGGGCAACTCGTTCTTTGTCGATCTCTACCTGGCCGACGCGGAAACCGGGCGGATCAAGCGCCGGCTCGTCAAGTCCACGGTCAACACGAACTTCGAGAGCCTGCGCTTCATCAACTCGGCGGGCTCGTTCTCCGCCGACGGCAAGTACTTCGCGATCGCCGTGAAGCACAAGGACCGCGATGACCTCGTGATCCTCGACGTGAAGCGCGACCGGGAGGCCGGGCGCATCCGGATCCCGTTGAACGGCGTCACCAGCCCGTCGTGGTCCCCGGACGGCCAACAGATCGTCTTCACGGGCTACGACGGCGGCTGGTCCGACCTGTTCGTCGTGCGACGCGACGGCGGGGAGCTCCGCCGCCTCACCAATGACCGTTACGCGGACCTGCACCCTGCGTGGTCGCCCGACGGCAAGACGATCGCCTTCACCACCGACCGGGGCCCGGGGACTGATTTCGCCTCGCTGCGGTTCGGGAACATGCGCGTGGCGCTCTACCATCTCGACTCGGGGAACATCGAGATCCTGAGCCACATGGACCAGGGGAAGAACATCAACCCGGTGTGGGCGCCCGACGGGAAGTCGCTCGCCTTCGTGTCGGATCGTACGGGCATCAGCAACGTCTTTCTGTACGACCTGGGCGACGGCAACGTCTACCAGCTGACGGACGTGTACTCGGGTGTCACCGGCATTACGCCGTTCTCGCCCTGCCTCTCCTGGGCGCACAGCGCCGACCGGCTGGCGTTCGCGTACTACCAGGACCGGGACTACGACGTGTACGCGGTGGACAACCCGCGCTCGCTGCGCCGGGCGCCGTATCGTGGCGTGCCGACGAAGCCGGTGTTCTCACTGCTCACACCGTCCTTCCGGGACACGGCGGGCGCGTCGGTGGGTCTCGCCGACGCGACGTCGGGGCAACGACCGAGCGAGGCGACGTCCTTCTACCGCTCCGCCACCGGGCTCCGCTCCTCGGCGGCGAAGCCGTCGCCTGCGGACTCGAGCAGCGCCGATTCAGGCGCCATCTCGGTTCGCACGCTGCTCGACTCCGCCACGCTGGCGCTGCCGGACACGAGCGAGTTCACGATCCGTCCCTACCACACCCGCTTTACCACGGACTTCGTGGCCCAGCCGACCGTGGGCTACCAGCGCAACAACTTCGGGCGCGGCATCTTCGGGGGCACGTCCATTTCGCTCTCCGACATGCTCGGTAACCGGATCGTCCAGATCGGGGGCGCGCTCAACGGGCGCCTGGCCGAGGCCCAGGTGTTCGCCGGCTACGCCGACCAGAGCAACCGGCTGAGCTGGGCCACGGGGCTGTCGCAGGACCCGCTGTACTTCTACGCGCCCAGCTCGGTGGGAGTGCAGGCGACGCCCGGCGTCCCCGGCGACACCTCCATCGTGTTCTCGACCCGGCTCCGCCGGCTCGTGGTGCGCAACGTCTTCGCGACCGCCTACTACCCCTTCAATCGGTTCAACCGCGCCGAGCTGTCGCTGAACCTGGTCAGCGTGAGCGATGCCGTGCTCGAGCAGCGGCAGCTGTTCGATCCCCTGGGGAAGTACCTGGGTGTGAACTACCAGCAGACTCAGAACCACCCGTCGATTGCGTACGTCGCGCCGACCGTCGCCCTGGTCCACGACAACTCGCTGTTCGGGTTCGTGGGGCCGTTTGCAGGATCTCGTTACCGCCTGCAGGTCTCTCCGGCGACCGGCGGCTGGAAGTTCACGGGGGGCGTAGCCGACCTGCGGAAGTACCTGTTCGTGCGGCCGTTCACTCTGGCGGTGCGAACCCTGTTCTTCGGCCGCGTCGGCCGGGATGCCAGCGTCTTCCCCGTCTTCCTGGGGAACACCGACCTGATCCGCGGCTACACGGCAGGGTCGTTGATCCGCCACGAGTGTCTCGCGCAGGTCAGCAACACCGCCCCGCTGCTCGGGCTGTCGACACCCGGAGGTACGGGATGCACGGAGTTGGATCAGATGATCGGCTCCGCCATCGCCGTCGGCAACATCGAGCTCCGGTTCCCGCTGACACGCAGCCTGGCACTCGGCCTCCTTCCGATCGGGTTCCCGCCGACCGAGGGCGCGCTGTTCTATGACGCCGGGATCGCGTGGCAGACCGGCTCCGAGCTCGAGTGGCGGCCGGGAGCGTGCGACCCGACACGGGATTGTCGCGCGCCGCTGCGAAGCTGGGGCGGGTCGATTCGCGCCAACCTGTTCGGGATCATCATCATGCGACTGGACTACACCCGGCCGCTCAATCGCACGTACCGCAACCCGTACTGGACCTTCAGCATCGGTCCAACGTTCTAACTCCGCATCCCTAAAACACTTGCGTGGGCCTCGCCGGTTGCCTATCTTGTCCGGCGAGGCCCTTTGCCCACGCTTCACTGGAGAGTCCTCCTAGCCGGTCTGGCGCTCTGGGGCTGCCGCGCCCAGGCGCCGGCTGCTCAGTCGTCGCAATCTCAATCACAGCAAACGGTTAATCGGCCCCCTCCCACCCCCCGCGGTGCGGCCGTGGCGCTCCGCCTGGCGCGCAAGGGGGGTGCGGTGCGGGCCTACCACCTCCCCGGCCTCACCGAGCTGCCCGGCGCGATCCGAGGCCGCCTCCCCCCGATCGCCCGCGCCGTGGGTCTCGATGCCGAGTCGGAGCTGCTGTTTGTCATGACGCCGAAAGGCGAGCTCTTGTCCCTCGACCTCGAAACCGGGCGGCTCGACTCCGTCGCCACGGGCGTCGTGCTGGCGGCGCTCGGACCCGATCAGACGCTCTTCGCCGTGGACGGCAAACGGCGCGTACTCACCGTGGCGCGGCGCATCCGGGTGGTGTGGCCGCAACCGCTGGCCGCGGTGCCGCGCGAGCTGTTCGGCGCTACGGACCAGCGTTTGGTGGCGGTGCTGCCGGGGGATCCCGCACGGCCGTCCACCCTGCGGCTGGTGACCGTCGCCGCGGATCAGCCACCCGCCGCGCGGACGATGCCACTCGCGGGCGACGTGGCAGCCACGCGCTGGGGAGACCTCGTCGTGGTGGCGAGCGACAGCGGCGTGTTCCTGATCGATCCGCTGGCCCGCCGCGAGCCGGCCTTCTTCGCGTTGCCCGATCACCCGCGGGCGCTCGCCTTCTCACCATCGGGGCATCGCATTTACGTGGGGCAGCGGACCGGAGCGGGGCTCGCCGTGATCGACCGTTACGAACGCAAGGAGCTCGACGGCGTCGCGTTGCCCACGCCCGCCGCCACGGTGCGCTTGGATGGCTTTGGGCGCTGGCTGCTGGCGCGCCCGTCGATCGGCGATTCGGTCTGGGTGGTCGACCTTCCTGTGAAGACGCTGGTCGGGAGCGTCGCCACGTCGTGGGACGCCGATCTCCCGACCATCACCCCCGACGGCTCCCTGGTCGTGGCGCAGGGGGAAGACGTCGTCGCCTACCAGCCCGAGGGACTCAAGGAGAGGGGGCGCGTGACGGGGGGGAGCGGCGACGTGTGGGTCTTCTCGGCCTGGCGCCAACGCGGCGCCTATCGCGGCGCCTTCGCCGACGCTCCGGCGGGCGCCGCGGCGGCCCCGGGTACGGACTCCGTTGCGCCCGGCGGCCCACTGTATGTCCAGCTCTCGAGCTCACAGAACCAGACCTGGTCGAGTGAGATGGCGCAGCAGCTGTCTCGGGCCGGGCTACCGGCCCGAGTGCTGCCGCCCAGAAGCCTCGACGACGGGTACCGCGTGGTGTTGGGGCCCTATCCGACGCGCAACGAAGCGGAAGGGATCGGCCGCAAGCTCGGCCGCCCCTTCTGGATCTACCAGCCCCCCGCTTCGCCGTGACGCTCCGCCCCCTGCCCCGCTCGCGGCTCGCGAATTTGGTCCCCGCGCTCGTGGAATCGCAGGCGCTGATCGCCCTCGTGCCAGCCACGGGCGATCTCCGCTGGGCCGCCCAGGCGGCGTGGGACGTCGCTCGGGCCGCCGTGGTGCGTGACCGGCGAGTCGCCCTCGTGGACCTGTGGATCGAGGAGCCGCGCCTGCACGAGGTGGTCGGGCTCGTCCCGAGCGACGGGATCGTGGACGCTTTCGAGTACGGCGTGTCGCTGACCACGACGGCGCATCCGGTGGATGGCGTGTTTTTCATCGGGGCGGGGTCCTATTCGGCGAAGGCGGGGGACGTGCTGGGACACGAGCGCTGGCGCAAGCTGCACGCCGGATTCCGGGCCGAAGGGGCCCTGCTCCTGCTCTACCTGTCCGCCGGCGCCCTGGCCCGCCTTTCCGCCCTTCCCGACGGGCTGGTGGTGCTCTCCCCGGACGGCTTCGAGCCGGAGTCCTCTATTGGCCAAGGGATTCTGGCGGCGCTCGAGCGAGGCATCCCGCCGCTCGGCGTGGTACGGGAGCGCTGGACGCCGCCGCCCCCGCCCGCGCTGCCCGAGTCTCCCCCATCGCCGCTGCGGCGCTCGGCTGCCACCCGGCCGCCCGGGCGCCGCGCCGCGCGGCCCATGGTCGTCGCAGTCACGCTCGCGGCGGGTGCGGCGGGCGGATGGGGTCTGCTGGCCCGCGAGGCCGCACAGTCGCACGCGCCGCCGCCGTCCGCGGCTCTCCCGCCGCCCGCCACCGCGCCCCGGGCCGACACCCTCGCCTGGACCGTGCAGCTCGCCGCGTTCGGGACGCTGCCGAATCATTCCCAGAGGGCACGGCGACCTGCTGCGGGCGCCCTACTCGCTCAAGCTCGCTCACGCTGCTGATCTCGACAGCCTGCGTCGGCTCGGCGTCCCCGCGGTCCGCCGGCGATCGGGCGGTGCGACGCTGGTGGGGGCGTTCGAATCGCCCGAGCAGGCGACGCTCACACAGGCCCGGCTCGAGCGGGCCGGCATCCGCGCCACGCTCGTCACCCGAGTGGAGACCACGCCATGAGATTGAGTCGGCTGGAACTGTCCGGGTTCAAGTCCTTCGCGGGCTCGGTGGAGCTGCCCTTCGACGCCGGCGTGACCGCGATCGTGGGCCCGAACGGGTGCGGCAAGTCGAACATCTCCGACGCCGTGCGGTGGGTGCTCGGCGAGCAGTCACCGCGGCTGCTGCGCGGCGGGAAGATGGAAGATGTCATCTTCCAGGGCTCGACCGGGCGGCGCCCGGTGAACGTGGCGGAGGTCGCGCTCGTGTTCGACAACGCCGACGGCTCGCTGCCGATCGCCTACCAGGAGGTCGTCGTGAGCCGCCGGCTGTCGCGGTCGGGCCAGAGCGACTACTTCCTCAATCGCTCGCCGGTGCGGCTGCGCGACATCCAGGACCTGCTGAGTGGCACCGGGCTCGGCGCGGACGCCGGCGTGGTGATGGAAGCGAAAATGATCGACGCGCTCCTGTCGGAGAAGGCTGAGGAGCGACGGTCGCTGTTCGAGGAGGCGGCGGGGATCGGTCTGTACCGGGACCGCCGGCGCAGCACGGAGCGGCGGCTGGAAGAGACGGCGACGGATCTGGCACGCCTCGAGGACCTGATCGCCGAGGTCCAGACGCAGGTCCGGAGCCTGGCGCGCCAGCGGGGCAAGGCCGAGCGCTACGGGAAGATGATCGACGAGCGCTTCGGGATCGCGATGACGCTGGTCCGGCGCGAGCTCGAGGACCTGGATCTGGGCCTCGGGAGCCTGGGCGTACGTGCCGCGGAGCTGGGGACGACGCTGGCCACGGCCCGCAGGCGGCTGAACGAGGGGGAGAAGGGACGGGAGGCGAGCGCGCAGGCCCGTCACACGGCGGAGGTGACGCGCACGGACGTGGAGCGGCGGCTGGCGGATGGCAAGGTCGAGATCGGCCGGCTGGAAGGCGACCTGGCCCTGGCCGCGGAGCGGCTGCACAACGCGGGACAGCGCCGGGCCAAGGCGGGGCAGGATCGCACCGAGGCCGAGATCCGCGCCGGGCAGGCGGCCCGTGAGCGCGAAGCCGCCGCGGCGGAGCAGACGGCGGCGGAGCAGGACCAAGCCGGCGTGCAGGCGGAGCTGGAGCAGCGCACGGCGCGCGAAGAGGAGGTGCGGAGCCAGCTCACCGGGCAACGCGACATGGTGCGGACCCTGGAGGACGATCTGCTGCGGCGGGCGGAGGCGTGGCGAGCGGACGAGGGCGAGCGCACCGCGCTGGAGCGGGAAGGAGCCGAGCTGCGCCAGCAGCTCGGCCAGGCGGCGAGCGAGCGAGCGGCGCGCCAAGCGGCCGACGAGGCCGCCGCACGCGAGGCGGGCTCGCTCGCGGAGCGCGCTTCAGCTCAGGCCCGCGCAGCAGTCGCCGCCGCGGCAGCGTTGGAGGACAGCCGGCGCCGGGTGGCGGCGGCCCAGGAGCGTGAGGCCGGCGCGCGGGCGTCCCGGCGCCAGGCGGAGGAGGCCCTGGCGCAGCTCACGGCGCGCCGCGACGCGCTCGCCGAGCTGGACCGCGAGCGTGTGGGGCTGGCGCCGGCAGCCCAGGCGCTGCTCAAGGCCCGCACCGGCGGCGACGCCGTGCTGGGACCGCTGTCCGACTTCGTGCGTACGTCTCGAGGCGACGCCGAGCTGGCCGAGCGCCTGCTCGGGGAGTGGCTGCACGCCGTCCTGGTGCGGGATGCGGCGGCGGTCGACGACATCCGGCGCTGGCACGCGGCGGCGCAGCCGGGCCCGCTCCTGCTCCTGCCCTGCGTGCCCGGTCCACGACTCGGCGCGGACGGGCACCCGCTGCGGGACGAGCTGCGGGTCGATGGACCGGCGGCGGCGTGGGTACGCGCGCTGCTCGCCGGGCATGAGGTGCTGGACGGGGGCCACGCCCTGCGGCGCGCCAATGGAGCGGTGTTCTTGCCGGGGGCGACCGGGGGCGAGAGGGCGGGGGGGGGCGGTCCGCTGCTGCGGCGCGCCGAGCTCGAGGCCCTCGAGGCGGAGGTACGCGAAGGGGCGTCGGCGCGGTCACGGGCCGCTGGGGAGCTCGACCAGGCTTTGGCGGAGCTCGCGCAAGCGGAGGCCGACTATGCGGCGGCCGTGGCGGGCGCCGAGCGTGCGCGCGGGCTGGCGCTCGAAGCAGGATCGCAGCAGGGGGACGCGGTGCGGGCGGCGGCCCACGCCCGTCGCGAGGCGGCCGACGCCGTGGCCCGGGAGGAACGGCTCTCCCGTCGGCTCGCGGAGGTGGAGGCGCGCCTGGCCGCGCTGCGCGCGGACCTGGAGCGACGGGAGCTCGAGCGGGTCCGGCTGGATGAGCGGCTGGGCGCCGAGCGAGCCCGCTTGGTGGATCTGGAGGCGCGGCAGGAGGCGACCCGCGAGGAGCGGGTGCGGTGGCAGGTGGAAGCGGCCCAGCTCGCGGCGCGGCGCGACGCGGCGGCGGAGCGGACGGCCCGCGCCGCGGCGCAGGCCGAGGCCGCGCGGCAGCAGGCGAGCGCGCTGGCGGAGGAAATCGCGACGATCGATCGCGATTCGAACACGCTCGCGGTCCGGCGCGCGCAATGGGATGACGCCCTGAAAGACCGCCGCCTGGCGCTGGCCGTGCTCGAGACCGCCGCGTCCGAGGCCGAGACCCGAGTGCGCCAGGCGGACGCGGAGCTGGCACGCGCCGAGGCGGGCCTGGAGGAAGCTCGGAGCGAGCTCGACCGGGAGGGCGAGGAGGAGCATCGGCTCGAGCTGGAGCGCTCCGAGGCGGTGGGACGCCGCCAGGCGCTCACCGCCCGAGTGGAGGCGGAGTGGCGCAAGCCCCTCGACCAGCTGCTCGCCCAGGCGCCCGAGGTGCCAGGCGACATCGCCTGGCTGCGGCAAGAGAACGAGCGGCTCAAGGGCGCGATCGACGAAGCGGGCCCCGTGAACGCGCTCGCCGTCGAGGAGCACGCCGAAGAGCTCAAGCGCCTCGAGTTCCTCATGACGCAGCGAGACGATCTGGTGGCCGCCCGGAACTCGCTGCAGCAGGCGGCCCGCGAGATCGATCAGACGGCGAAGACCCTGTTCCTCGAGTCCTTCGGGAAGGTGCGCGAGAACTTCCGCAGCGTGTTCCAGACGCTGTTTGGCGGAGGCGAATGCGACGTCCGTCTCGCCAACGAGGACGAGCCGCTCGAGAGCGAAATCGAGATCCACGCCGCCCCCCGGGGGAAGCGGACCCAGCGCATCCACCTGCTCTCCTCGGGCGAGCGCACGCTCGTGGCCGTGTCGCTGCTCTTCGCCATCTTCCTCACGAAGCCGAGCCCGTTCTGCCTGCTGGACGAGGTGGACGCGCCGCTCGACGATGCCAACGTGGGCCGCTACGTGAGGCTGCTGGCCGAGTTCAAGGACCAGACGCAGTTTATCGTCATCACCCACAACCCGCGGACCATGCAGGCGGCCGACGCGGTGTACGGCGTGACCATGCAGGAGCCCGGCGTTTCCACGATCGTCGGGGTCCGCCTCAGCCAGCTCGAGCCGGCGTAGCGCGCGATCCATGGAGCTCGTGACCGTCGGCACCGGCAGCGTCGCTCCCTCGGCGCGCCGCGTCGCGCCCTGCCACTGGGTCGGCCGCGGCGATCTGCGCATCCTGCTCGACTGCGGCCCCGGGGCGCTGCACCGGCTGGCGGAGCTGGGGCTGCCCTGGCAACAGGTCACCCATGTGGTGGTGACCCACTTCCACCCCGATCATTTCAGCGATCTGCCGATGCTCGTCTTCGCCTTGCGGCACGCGGCGGAGCCGCCGCGCCAGGAGCCGCTCGTGATCCTGGGCCCGGTGGGCACGGTCCGGCTCGTCAAAGCGCTGGCGCAAGGGTTCGGGGCGTGGCTCCTCGACCCGGGATTCCCGATCGGCATCCTCGACGTGCGGGACGGGGAGCCGTTCCCGCTCAACGCCGATGTCAGTCTCGAGACCTGTCACGTGCCGCACACACCGGAGAGCGTCGCGGTGAGCGTCACGGCCCCCGAGGGACGGCTCGTCTACACCGGCGACACGGGGCCGAGCGACGAGCTCGCCCGCTGGGCCGCGGGCTGCGATCTGCTGCTCGCCGAATGCTCCCTGCCCGAGGCCCAGGCGATCGACATCCACCTGACGCCCGAGCGCGCGGGGGAGCTCGCGCGCCAGTCCGGCACGGCCCACCTCGTGTTGACGCACTTCTATCCGCCGGTAGAGAAGGCGGACCCCGCGAAGGGTGCCCGCACGCGCTTCGCGGGCGCCGTCGCCGTCGCGAGCGACGGCGACCGCTTCGCAATCGGAGGTTAGCGGGCGTGCTGATCGTGATGCGCCACGGCGCCACGGAGCAGGAGATCCAGCGGGTGGTCGCCGTGATCCGGGACATGGGCTACGAGGCGAGCCCGCTCCCCGGCGCCCAGCGCACCGCGGTGGGCCTCGTCGGGAACGACGGCCGGGTGGACGCCTCGCGGCTAGAGGGCCTGCCGGGAGTCCAGGAAGTCATTCAGGTCACCAAGCCGTACAAACAGGTGAGCCGCGAATGGAAGCCCGACCCGACCGTGGTCCGGCTGGCGGGCGGGGTCACCGTAGGCGGGAGCGATGTCGCCGTCATCGCCGGCCCCTGCTCGGTCGAGAGCGAGCGCCAGATTCTCGAGGCGGCGCGACAGGTCCGGGAGGCGGGCGCGGTGATTCTGCGGGGGGGGGCGTGGAAGCCGCGCACCTCCCCGTACACGTTCCAGGGTCTCGGCAAACCCGGCCTGAAGCTCCTGGCCAAAGCCCGGGACGAAGTAGGCATCCTGATCTGCACGGAGGCGATGGACCCCGACGGCGTGGGCTGGGTAGCGGAGGTGGCGGACATCATCCAGATCGGGGCGCGCAACATGCAGAATTTCTCGCTGCTCAAGGCGGCGGGGCGGGCCGGCAAGCCGGTGCTCCTGAAGCGCGGCATGTCCGCGACCATCGAGGAGCTGCTCCTCTCCGCCGAGTATCTCCTCGCCGAGGGGAACCATGACGTGATTCTGTGCGAGCGCGGCGTGCGCAGCTTCGACACGGCCACCCGGAACCTGTTCGATGTCTCGGCGATCTCGAGCCGCCGCACCAACGCGTCGCCGCGACCTACCCAGATCACAGCGCTGCGATAGGGCAGGTCGCTCGCCTTCGGGACGAGCGCGATCACGTCGGCGACGTCGTCGGGAGACAACGTGTCCGAGCGC
>WNGL01043102.1_pt1 | contig 11428 bp, 7 predicted proteins | sample 5400591 | NCBI WGS metagenome assembly WNGL01 (sample SAMN13153377, study PRJNA577476) | soil metagenome | isolation source: 80 cm soil or saprolite under Garry oak tree replicate 1 | place: USA:California | collected 2016-06-15
CCAGCGGAAAAATTGTCCGCCGAAAAAACGTCAGTCGAGAAACTGGAAACTCCGGCTCCTCTGGAGCCAGGAGTCTCTTCGTCTTCCGCCGCGCCTGCCGCGGCGAGTTCCGCGGCCCCCAACGCCATGGCCACGTCCGCCTCCGCCGAAATTCTCAAGGGCCGCAGCGTCCTCGTCCTCGACGACGAAGAAAGCCTGCGCCAGCTCCTGCACGAAGGCCTCTCCCCTCAGGGTCTCCGCGTGGACTGCGCCGCCACCGCCGAAGACGCCCTTGCCCTCATTCGCCGCTTCTGGGAAAACAGCCCGGACTCCCCCGACAATGAAAATGACCATGACACCCTGGACAATGACAATGGCCCCAATGCCGCGCGCTCCTCGCACCCTCCCCGCCCCGGGATCGCCGATCTCCCGATCGGCTCCGGCACCGTTGCTTCTTCTCCTGAAGCCGTTCCTTCTTCTCGTGAAAATGCTGCGTCCTCTCATGAGAATCGCTACGACATTCTTCTCGTTGACCTGCATCTTTCCGCAGGCGGCTACTTCGTGAACGGCCGCGAAGCCGCCGCCCGCCTCCTCGAAGCCATAGCCGCCGCCGGCTTGCCGAAGCCCGTCGTCGTCTACATGACCGGCGACTTGACCGACCCCGGCCCGGAAACTCCCGTCCGCGGCGAACCTGCCTTCTTGCAGAAGCCCTTCCGCATCTCCGAAGTCCTTTCGCTTTTTAAAGAGGTTCTCACGCCAGCTCCTGTCGAGCCTCAACCAAAATAAGGCTGTGACTTTTGCTCGCCACTCGCCACTTCTTCTGTTTTTGTTTTCTGCTTTCTGCCTTCTGCTCTCTGCCTTCCATTTACTGTCCTCGCTCCCGCCGAACCTCAGCCAAAATAATTTCCCAACTCGCTAACTAACTCCGCATGATGCGGGTATAATCCCCGACGATGTTCCAGCAAAAGCTTGCCGCGCGGGAAGGGTTGCGAAACGCCGGGAACGCCAACTCTTCTCCGTCCCCCGGGAACGCCAATCTCCCGATTGGCGTCTCTTCCTCATCTCCCACCGGCGCCGTCAACGACGCCATTCAGGAGAATGGCGCTCCCAGGTGGCATAGCCGCGGATATCTGCCTCATTTTGAAAGCTCCGACGTGATTCAACACATCACCTTTCACCTCGCCGACAGCCTTCCGCAAACCGCACTTCTCCGCTTGGAATCCGAACTGAAGTTTCTCCCCGCCGAAAAGCGCGACTCCGAACGCCGCAAGCGGGTGGACGCGTGGATCGATGCGGGCCACGGCTCCTGCATCCTTCGCAGGCCCGCCATCGCCGCCATGGTACAGGGCTCGTTGCTGGCTTTTGATTCGCAGCGTTACCGCCTGCTGGCGTGGGTTGTCATGCCGAATCATGTACACGCCCTTTTCCAGCCGATGGCGGGATGGACTGTCGCGAAGCTCGTCGCTGCCTGGAAAAAATTCACCGCCCGCAAAATCTGCGATGCCCGTCGCAACACCGCCTCCGGCGCGAACGCCAACTCTTTTCCCGGGAACGCCAATCTCCCGATTGGCGACTCTTCCTCCGCACGCATTGGCGCCTTGCCGAACCCAAATCTCCCGATTGCCGCCGCCCCCACCGGCCCCGTCTGGCACCGCGAGTATTGGGATCGCTTCATCCGCGACCGGACGCACCTCCTGCAAGTCATTGAATACATCCATCTAAATCCCGTGAAGGCAGGTCTAGTCAGCACGCCGCAAAGTTGGCCCTGGAGCAGCGCCTACCCCCGGGAACGCTAATCTCCGATTAGCGCTTTGCTCTTTCTTGACAACCTTGGCCAAGCGGTTTGCCATCCTCCTGAAATGCCCGCAACGTTGACCGAATGCCAACCACTCGCCACTCTCTTCCCTTCCTCCTCAGCTATAATCAACCTTTCCTGAACATGCCCGACACCCCCGAACCCCGCGCACGGCACGCGCCCATAGTCTTGTAAGCTGGCGGATGTTTAAGGTACTTGATATTATTCTCGCTGGTTATTTGACGAACGAATAAATAACTGCTGAAAGCCGGACGAACACATAATGCCTGATCCTCGCAAGGAATCCTTAGATGAGATTGTCAGCCACAGTGCCGTGGTGCTGGCAGACCAGATTCAGAAGGCGGCGGCTTGGGCCAAGTCGGAGATGGACCTGCAGATTGAGGTCGCCGGGGCGCTGAAAGAGTTTGCGCGAAAGGCCAAGATTACGCTGGAAGTACACCACAACATTACGGTGGCGACCGGCCGACCGGATTCCGTCTACAGCAACGTGATTGTTGAATACAAGGACCCGGGGACACTGTCCGGGAATCGGGATGCGGCCAACAACAAGAAGCTGATTGAGCAGATCCGGCAGCGCTTTTACGACATGCGGCGGGAAGAAAACCGCCCGATGAACAGCATGTTCGGGGTGGGGACAGACGGGAAATACTTCGTCTTTGTCCGCTTCCGGGATGAGAAGTGGACGGATGAGGAGCCGCTGGAGGTTAACCGGCATTCAACGGAAACGTTTCTTTGGGGGCTATACAACCTCGGACAGAAGGGGAAGCCCTATCAGCCGGAATACCTTCATGGAGATTTTGGCTCCGACAGCCTGATCGCTCAAGAGGGCGTGAGAACGCTCTACGACGAAATCCTGAAAACAGAGAACCCGAAGGCGCAGGTTTTTTTCAATCAATGGAAGATTCTTTTCGGCGAGGTATGCGGGTATGACGTCGAGAACCTATCGGACAAGCTCAAGAAATTGGCTGAGTTCTATGGCGTGAAGGGCAAGCCGCACCCAGGGCAACTGCTGTTCGCCCTGCATACCTACTACGCGCTCCTGATCAAACTTCTTGCCGCTGAGATTGTGAGCTTTTTCAATCCGTGGATGACTCGGCAGGTAGAAAAGCTGCAGAACGCGACCACGTCGGCAAAGTTACGGCGCGAACTCGAAGAATTGGAACATGGCGGTATTTTCCACACGATGAGAATCACAAATTTCCTCGAGGGAGACCTGTTTGCCTGGTATCTGCCGGTATGGAGCGAGCCGATTGAGAAACTCGTGAGACAAATGGTCCGGAAGCTGGACGACTACAACCCGGGAACATTTTCGGAAAATCCTGCGCAATCGCGCGACCTGCTCAAGAAGCTGTACCACCAGTTGTTCCCGAAATCCGTTCGCCACGACCTCGGGGAGTATTACACACCCGATTGGCTGGCGGAGCACGTATTGAATGAGATCGGGTACGATGGCGACCCAGATAAACGCCTCCTTGATCCGGCTTGTGGCTCAGGAACATTTCTGGTGATGGCCATAAACCGTATCCGACGCCGGTATGACGACAATCGCGAGAAGTGTTCCTATGATGAAGGCGACTTGTTGAAAAAGATTTTGGCCAACGTTATCGGGTTTGACTTGAACCCGCTCGCCGTCATGGCTGCACGGACGAATTATCTAGTAGCTATCAAAGACCTTATTCGCCGTGTGGACAGCATTGAGATTCCGATTTACCTATGCGATTCGATCATGACACCAGCGGAGTACGGCGATCTATTTACGGGCGCAGGAAACGTTGCAAAAGTCCCGTGCAGCGCCGTTAAGCCCCCGCACTTGTTAGTGCCGAAGGAAATTGCGAAAAGCCCCAAAGAGGTCGCCAAGTATGCTGAGGTCTTGGAGGCAAGCATCAAAAATGGTTATGCGCCTGGAGAGTTTTTGACCCGGTGCAAAGATGAGGGCCTGGCAATAACGGCGAGCGACGCGCATCTCGCACTCTACAAGGAATTGGTTCGACTAGACAAAGAGAATAAGAATGGAATCTGGGCCAGGATCATCAAAAATAATTTTGCCCCACTCTTTATCGGAACTGTCGACTATGTTGCGGGGAATCCGCCATGGGTGAATTGGGAAAACTTACCGGAAGATTACCGCGACGGTATGAAACCGTTGTGGCAGCGGTATGGATTGTTTCGCTGTCGGGGTCGGCCGGCCGGCTGGGCGGAGGCAAGAAAGATCTCTCAATGCTGTTTGTTTACACGGCAGTAGATCACTATTTGGAAGCTGGCGCGCGATTGGGATTTGTAATCACCCAAACGGTATTCAAAACAACAGGGGCGGGTGACGGTTTCCGACAGCTCTCCTTCGAACACGATAGGAAAATGGTTTTCATGAAGCCTTTAGTTGTTCACGACCTCAGTGCAGTACAGGTCTTCGAGGGTGCGACGAATCGCACTTCAGTATTCGTATGCCAGCGACAGGCTAAGGGGTTCGAGTATCCAGTTCCGTATTTCAAGTGGTCGGGACCATCGCGTATTGAGCAGGACGAGCCTCTCGCGGAAGTACTTAAGAAAACTACGCGAGCGAAAATGCAAGCAATTCCCGTTGAAAGCGAAAGGCGGGCCTCCCCGTGGCTGACGGGTTCACCGAGAATGCTAAATGGCGTCAGAAATGTGCTTGGGAAGAGCGACTACAAGGGCTTCGCTGGAAGTTGTACTTGGATGAATGGCATCTACTGGGTTAGCGTCGTCAAGCGTCTACGTGACGGCGAGTTTTTGATCGAAAATCTAAGTGAAGTCGGAAAAATCAAGGTTGAGCGCGTTACGGCATCCGTTGAAGGTGACTTGCTATATCCGCTCTTGCGGGGCCGCGACGTCGATCGTTGGAAGGCACAACCCTCTGCTTACATCTTGCTATCGCAGGACGTAAAGACGAGGACTGGTTTCTATTCAATTTACAACGTCGGTCCCTACACCGTTAGCCCCTGGAAAGTAATGTGGCCTGAGGTTGGAAACGAAGTCCGCGCCGGTGTATGCGGTCCAAGTGCTGGAGAAATACGCCGAGCCTCAATACCGGACCACACTATCATCAGTGTCGCGTGCGAGACGGCTCAGGAGGCGCACTTTATTGCAGCGCTTTTAAATTCCGCCCCGGCACGTGCTGCGGCGAGTGGATACATTGTATTGCATCCCTCGCCTCACATTCTAGAGCACATTGCCATCCCTCGCTTCAAACCGGACGCCAAACAACACTCCAATCTCGCGAGTCTCTCTGAACGATGTCATGTGGCCGCGAGTAAGGATGATTCAAAGGAAGTCAAGGCGCTCGAGGCGGAAGTTGACAAGGCCTCTGCGACCCTGTGGGGCATCACAAACGACGAGTTGAAGTCCATTCAAGAGACGCTGGAAGAGGCAAGAGAGAGCAGGAGCGGCGGCGTCGAGGAAGATGACGACGAGTAAGCCCCGAGGAGAGATAAGGCTGCTTGCTGTCCGCCGAACGCGACTCAAATGTAGGATTAGCGGTATATAATCCAGCCTGTGGGCACACCGACCACACAAAAGAAGAGCCTCACAGATGTGCTTGATGCGGGTACGCATGTCCGCAGCGTGAACGGAATTTACCGCCTGCTTGGAGTGGGGCGTGTTCAGAAACTCAGAGACCACCAGTGCAAGGTTGAATTCAACCCCACGGTCTTTTCCTCTCCGCCTTATCGCTCAGAAAACAAAATCCTGAAACTGGAGGAGGTTGTTGTTTGTCCAACCCCCCTGGAATTGGCCGGGGTTGATAATTGGGACGAAGCATGGAAGTTCGATCTGCGCCAGATGGCGGCGAGATTTCTATGCCTGAACAAAGGCGGGCAGTTATCGAATGCGCGTACGGAAATTTTGCCGCATCAGATCTTCACGGCGCACACTGTCGTATCGAATGCGAAACGGCGGTTTATGCTGGCGGACGAGGTGGGTCTGGGCAAGACGGTCGAAGCCGGCATGGTGTGGCAGGCGCTGTCGCAGCGAGGGAACGCAGCCCGGACGCTGGTTGTTTGCCCGGCGGGACTGACGCGGCAGTGGCAGGAAGAGTTTCAAGAAAAATTTCAACAAATGTTTGAGATTTTCGGGCGGGATTTTCAGGCGGTGAATCCGCGGATCTGGGACTTGAAGGCTACGGCGATTGCTTCGCTGGACCGACTCAAGCGGAAAGAACACAAGCGGACACTGCTTGAGAATCGGAAGTGGGACCTGATCATCTTCGATGAGGCGCAGCACCTGAGCGCGCGCGACTATCCGAAAAAAACGGAAAAGACACAGAATTACCAGCTTGCGGAGGTCTTGAGGGATTACACAGATGCGCTCCTGCTACTGACTGCAACGCCGCATGCGGGCGATCCGAACCACGGGCGGTTTATCAACCTGGTGAAACTGCTGGAAACGAATGTGGATTTTAGTCCGCTCGTCGATGAGGGCTTGTTTCGGCCGAAGGATGCGATTCCTTATTCGAAGCTGATCCTGCGGACACCGAAGCTGAAGGTGACGGACGCGCAGGGACAAGCGGTTTTCAAGGGGCGGCGGACGATCCCGCTTGACTTCAAAATGCACGCCGACGAGCGGGAATTCTACGACGCGGTGGAGGAGTACATCCGGACTGGGTACAACGCGCTCGAGAAGATCGAAGACCCTACGCATCGCCGGGCGATCGGGTTCATTCTGACGAGCTTTCAGAAGATGAATGCGAGTTCGCTGCGGGCGATTCGAGCGGCGTTGAACGTTCGACTGGACCGGCTGGAAAAGAAGCTGGAGCAGTTGCCCGCCGAGGAAGAGGAAGAAGATCGCGATGCGCGGTATGAAGGCGAGCAGGAGGAGCAGGCGGCCCTGAAGAGCGACACGGAGATGCTGCGAGGAGAGATTTCCGTTCTGAAGAAGCTGCTGGCGATGCCGGTGCGGCGGGAGAAAAAGATTGACCGGCTGCGCGAACTGCTGAAGCAGATCGATCAGGAGAATCCAGGGACAAAGGTTCTTTTCTTCACGGAGTACCGACGGACACAGGAATTTTTGAGGACGCAGCTGGAAGAATGGTACGGCGCCGGCACGGTTGTGCTGATCAACGGGGATATGAAGCTGGAGGGCAAGACACCGGAGGCGGACAGCAAGCTGCGGAGCCAGCAACTCTTCCGGGACGAGCCGAAGGTGCGATTTCTGGTCTCGACAGAGGCGGGCGGCGAAGGCATAAACCTGCAGTTCTGCCACGTTCTGGTCAACTACGATTTGCCGTGGATCCCGATGCGCTACGAGCAGCGCGTAGGACGCGTATATCGCTATGGGCAGGGGAAGGTCGTGCACATCTACAACCTGAAAAATATAGGCACGATTGAAGATACGGTGCGGTCTTATTTCGATCAGAGACTTAGGTATGCGGCGGAGGCTTTGGGCAAGGTGACCGGAGAAGACGCGGAAGAACTGATTGCGAGCTTGAACGGTCAGCTCGAAGCGGATGAGATTGCTCCAGACCAGATTTATAAGAAGGCGCTAGTCGAAGGGACGCTTAACAAACAGTCGAAAGAAGAGATCCGGCAGGCGGTGGAGCGGGCGCAGGAGGCGTATCAGATCGCGACGACGAGCCTCTTCCGAGATACTTCGAGCTACAGCTTTGACAGCTATAAGAGAGATCTGGCTAGCCCAGTCGGCCTGAAAGATCTGGAACAGTTCACCCTTAATTTCTTGATCCGCGAACGACGGCAAATTCAGCGCAAGGACAGCTTCCTGGAGTTCCTGACGCCTGAGGTTCTTCAAGAACATGGTCTGCCGGAGCGGTACAAGGCCGCTACATTTGACCGCGCTACAGCGATCCGCAATCCACAGGCAGAATTCCTGGCGATCGGGCACCCTTTTGTCGATGCTATGATTCGGCATATCGGCGAGTACGATTTCGGCGGGCATACCGCTACACGTTTCATCAAGGCAGTCGACTTGCCGCCAGACGGTGTCGCAGCGGGTTTCCAGTTCAATTTTACGGTCCGCAGGCGCGTAGCCAGAGAAGATGGAGATGAGCATCTCTTCGATTGGCATACCGTTGTCGTGCTATGCGATGGAAACGTAGACCAAGACTTAGCTGCACTCGCAGCCAGGGATTACAGCTTAACCGGGTACGAGCCGATTCCGTCGGTGGCCTCGACCCTCGACAGGCTGACTTCAGCCGAACTAGACAAAGCCTTTCTGTCAGCCAGAGCTTACCTGGAACAGCGCACCCAATTGTGGGATTGGGACGAAGAAGTGGACTTGATTGGAGTTGCGAAAGTTGTTTTTCTGCCAAACGGTTCCCACCCTTAAAAGCGCTAGGACCGTTACCGAGCGTCCGCCCGCGCCATTCACACCGCCATCCTGACCATTCAACCCTCAATTTCGCCCGTTCCCTGCATAATACTTTACCAATTACTAAATCCATGCTATATTTCGCTTTGGTAAGCAGGCTCAACCCTGCAATCTTATGCGTCCCCGCCGCGGAGTCCCCATTCTGGAACTCGAACCCTTCAACCTTCGAACCTTCCAACCGCAAACGCCCGTTTTGCCACCTTGGTGCTCCACGTCCCGCGAAGTGGCGCGCGGAGATTCTTCTGTCTTCCCTTCTTCTGCCAACTGTGAACTGCCAACTGTCAACTGGTTTGCCCTTTTTGCCCCTCGCTATCTCCTTTATTTTCTTGCAATTCCACACTGCCCATTCTGCAACCCCTTTGTTTTGATAACGATGCAAATTGCCGGGGGGGTGGGGGTACAACCCCTTTGTTTTGATAACGATGCAAATTGCCGGGGGGGTGGGGGTATCTCCCGGAGGTGCCGCAGTGAAAGCGAGCATCGATGAGGATGCGAGTCCTGAGCGAGCACAGCGAAGCGAAGGATCTCTCTGCTTTCCCGCAGCCCCGTGGGATTCTTCCCCGTTGTTCTCGGCTGTCAACTGTGATCTGTGGGCTGTTGACTCGGCTAAGTTCTTTAGAATGCGCAGTTCCACGATTTCTACTGCTAAGTCCTTTAGAATGCGCAGTTACGAAAAGAGCCGCTTGTAACTCCTTTAGAATGCGCAGTTACAAAAAAGGTGGGGGGGAGGGGGGTAGCAGAGTTGACTTACAACTTAAAACTTACAACTTACCACTCGCCGCGGCGGCCTCACTTCTTCGGAGCAGCGGCTGTCTTCGCATCGGCTGCGCCGTCCACGCCGAAGTCCCAGACGAACAGGTTCATGCCATCGGGCAGGATTTCCGCCAGGGCATATTCGCCGGGAGGAAGCGGTTCGCCCAAGGTGAAGCGGTACACCGTCGCGGCAATCTCCCACCGCTGCAGCGACATACTCTTGCGGTCCTCCTGGACCTGCTCGCCAAAGTACGTCTTGATGGACTCGAGCTGCCGCTTGCCGCCCTTGACTGTGGCGCGCACCAGCTCGACTTCCGGGCCGGACTCGCCCGGCCGGCTGCTTCTTTCTATCGGTGTGTTGCGATCCGGGTCGGGAGGCGCTTCGCGCAAGTAGAACTCGACGTTGGTGGCGCTCACGCGCATCTTCGCGCGCGGGCCGGGGATGTCTATGATGCGCTTCCCCGGCACAATCGGAATCGGCGAAAGCACCTGTTTCAGAAGCTGCTTCTTGTCCGACCGGATTTCCGCCCCGGCCTGCGCGAGTTGCGAAACATGCTTGCCGTCAATGACGAACATGCCTTCGCCCGGCGGCAGGAAAACGCCCGGCGCCACCTGGAGGCTCGCGTCCACATCCATAACGGTGTCAATGCGGTTCGCTTCTTCCTGCGTGTGGACCTTCTGGGCGAGGCTCTCGTTCTCAGTCTTTTCGGCGGCTTCGACCTTGGCGGTTGCGTCCCAGTCCACGAAGGCGGCGGGAATCTCTTCCCACGCGCCGCGCTCAACGCTGTAGTAGCGCACACGGTCGCCTTTGCGCTCGTAGCTGCGCACCAGTTGAAAGGTGCCGTCTTTCAGCATGAGCTTCTTGCCGCGCGGCAGGGCGTATTTGGCGTTGTCTTTTTGGGACGCCTGATCCCGACTCTGGGACGAAGGCGCGGATGTTTGTGTCTCGCCGGACGAGGCGGATTGGGCTTCGCCCGGGCTGTTGGCCTGTCGTCCCAGCGTCAGGCTTCTGTCAGATTGAGGGTACCCGGCTACAGTTGTGACCGCCAGGAACACGAAAAAGCCCACCGTTGCGGCGGTTCGCAGGGAGGTCATTTGCAGGGAGATCATAGCTTTCTGGGAGATGGGATGCATGGGAGCCAGCCCGGTTTGCCCTCGCAGGCCAGCATACGCTTCTGCGTTTCGTCTGTACAACGGGTTGCCAGGGATAAGCACGGAGTGGAAGCTTCAAGATGGCCCGAAAATACGAATGGCTCTCTGAACTCCAGAGAGCCACCAAAGAGCAGTGTTTTGCGTTACCCCGTTACCTCTCAGCCTAACGCCGGGGCGTTAGTGAGTGCACTTGGGGAACAGAGTCACCAAGACCATCAGGTCGGAAAGGGTGAAGAGCCACTGATCCGCCCTGATGCCCGCCGCTTCGGCGGCGCGCGCGATGAAACCGAGGTGACGGGTCTTGGCGAAATTGTGGACGTGCTCGACGCAGATCCCCGTCAGGCTCGAAATCTCCGAATCGGTGAAAATCTTTTGACTGGACTTGACTGTAACCATGGCCTTACTCCTCGGACTTGGACCCAATTTACGCTCTCACCTTCTTAGACGCTATGAGCATCGTATTTGTTGCAACAAAACAAGAGCAATAGTAGTTCCGTTCCGAAAGCAAAAAACCTTCCGGCTAGTACTTTCCTCTAGAACCATGAAAAATGGGCGCTTTTGTGCACATTTTCCCGAGGCACCGACTAGTACGAAGACGGTGCAAAAGAGGTTCGAAGGGAAATGAAAGGGAAAGAAAATTCTACTTATTCAGAGTCGCTACAATTTTTGGAAGGGTTGCAGCAATCTCCTTCATCTGTTTTGCATGCCTGACCTGATGAGAAGCGATCACCTGGAACCACTCCAGGACGTTGAACGTGCCAAGAAAGGGATGAGGCATGTGATATTTTCTTAGGTCCTTCCCCTGAGTCTCTTCCATAAAAACCCTGGTTTGCGAGCGGACTTCGCGGAGCTGCGCGAGCATTTCGTCCTTTTCGCCGATCAGAGCGGGGTCGAGGGGAATGGGCGTTTTGCGCGGGATAAGGCGCGACTCGACCAGCGCCATGGGGAAGTGGAAGCGTTTTGATAAGGGACGAGGACTGGGCGGGCGTTGCAGCACCCTGTCGGCGTTTTTGATAATTGCGCGCTCGACCTGCATCAGGTGGCAAACCAGTTCGCCAGCGGACCAGCGGCCTTCGGCGGGGCAGGTTTTCCATTTGTCGGCGGGGACGGAATCGGCCGCGGCCAGGAATTGCGCCTCGGCGCGAGCCAGATTCTCGGTGATGGATTGCAGCGAGGGCACAGTCTTACTCCAATGATAGCGAGAGCGCGCACGAACTGTCACCAGCGCTGCCTGATCTTCCCGCGTACCATTCTACTCCGCTCACGATTATCCGGAACGGGCCGGGGTGAGTGTTTCACAGGCTCAATCATGGCAAGCAGACGGCCTTCATTCGAATCTATCAAGGTCCGACATCACAACTGAAACGTTTTGCAGCAGTCAGTCACTAACAA
>WNGL01009278.1_pt1 | contig 11426 bp, 8 predicted proteins | sample 5400591 | NCBI WGS metagenome assembly WNGL01 (sample SAMN13153377, study PRJNA577476) | soil metagenome | isolation source: 80 cm soil or saprolite under Garry oak tree replicate 1 | place: USA:California | collected 2016-06-15
TGGCCGGTTAGTGTAGGAGACAAGGTCGGATTCATTATCACAAGAAAGTCAGGAAAACTCTACCAGAAGGCAGAGCCGCACTTCAAAGTCTCGTTAGACCAGGTGGACTACGAGTACTATGTTCACAACCAGATTGTCCCGGCTGCCTCTAGAGTTCTAGAGGTCTTCGGAATAGCCGAGAAGGATTTGCTTGGGACGAGTCGCGGTCAGGTCAGCTTGCAATCGTAGGGCCGGGACTGAACGAGGATAGATCGCTCAGCGTCATAACGTTCACGTTCGGTGGTTTCTTGGCTCCGTCGGATATTCTGTCGCCTATGACGAATCGGATGTTCTTGCCGGCGGCGATGTCCAAAAGTCTCTGAGTGACAACTCCATCGAAGAGTACCAAGTGCGCGTTCTCGACGCCTGGGATCTTCTCGGCAAGTTCGCTGACAGGCATTCTACCTAGTTCCTTTCCTGCCTCGTCGAATATCACTGCCTCTAGTGTTCCTCGGAGGTCTTTGGCGACATCGAATACTACTGGTGATAGGCTGGGCTTTGGAATGGGCGGGGCTTGGACGGGTGGTTCAGATGGACCGTACCCTCTTTCGTAGGGTCGCTCGTATCGTTCCTGTCTCTCAGGCCTTTCTGTGCGGGCAAACTGAACTCTTTCCGGTCTCTCGACCGGTCTAGCGAGGTTGATTGGGACTCTTTCTCGGAGGGCTTTCATTATCTCCTTGGGTGTGAGCTCTTCGACCTCCTTCCCGAAGGGCGCGCGTGCAACGTAGTCTATGTCTGCGACCTGTTGTAGCTCTTTGAGAATTAGGTCTCCAGCTCTGTCCCCGTCGAGGAAGGCTGTGACTTCCTTGTCTTTGGTGAGTTTGATGATGGTGTCAGGAACCTTGGTCCCGTTGAGGGCGACCACGTTCTTGATCCCGACCTTCATCAGGAGAATGACGTCTGCTCTACCTTCAACCACTATCAGAGAGCCGCTCTCGACTTCCGGTCCGGCAGGAAGCTTCTCGGGACCATACTCGATAAGATCCACCCCTCTAAGGGAGGAGGCGACCTCCTTGACAACCTCTTCAGTGCTGGGGGATGACTCGACTACCCATTTGCGGAGGATATCCTTTGCCTTGGTTAGGATGGCGTTTCGCTTTTCTTCGCGGACATCCTCGACCTTTTCCAGCGTAATCTTAGCTTCGCAAGGACCGATTCTGTCAACGCTCTCGATCGCCGCCGCGATAATTGCGGTTGAGACTTTGTCTAGGCTTGAAGGAATTACTATGGACCCTGTTGTCTTGTCGCGTTTGGAATCGAGGTTGATCTCGATTCTTCCTATTCGTCCTGATTTTTGTAATTCTCTAAGGTCTAGATCTGGTCCGAAAAGTCCTTCTGTTTGTCCGAAAACTGCGCCAACAACGTCTGGCTTTTCGACGACACCTTGAACGTCGAAGTGTGCTTTTACTATGTACTTTGTAGTCGTAGCGTACTGAGACTGTTCAACCATGAAAATTTAACCTCCATAATTCACTACCTTCTTTCTGATACCTTCTCTTTTCGATTTGTAAGCGGTAAAGCTTGAGAGCGTAAAGGGTCCAGCCCTAGTATTAAAGCCCGTCTCCAGACTGCACGATTGTCAGTATTGCCGGTTATGTCTAAAGCGGTCAACTCGATATATCTGTCAACTGACAGAGAAACATCACGAAAGGCGCAATTCTCTATTTACTCGCTTGATTCCATTTGCGCGATAGCCGCGTCTGTCTCTTGGTTTGGTTTCATGCGTCGGGCTACGATAAGCATTACAGTCCCTATCACGATCAACGCAATACCCGAGAGAAGTGTCATAGAGCGCACTAGATCTATCAAGAAAACATACCGGGAGCGCAACCGTTTGCTGGACACATTTCTCCTCCGCCTAAGGCAAAAACGCCGAGTATGAGAAGGACTACACCGATAGCGATGAGACCGAATCCAAGCGTCTGAAGAGTGTTCTTGTCAAATCGTTGCAATGGCATCCCACTTTTTTTGCAAACAGGTTTCAATTTGAGAACTGCGAGATGGAAACGACTTTGGCGCAAGACTTAGACGTACGAACCTGAGACTTCGCTACAGGCTCCGAAACCTAGAACCGTTCTAATTCTCTAGTCGTCCACATGCAAGCAGGATTGGTGCAGGAAATCTGAATGTAAGTCGTGAGCACCGGTTTCGCTCGAAAAGGAGTAGCGGAGACAAGAGGATCAGCGACCGCGACTCCGGGAACCTTGATGCGGTAGGGCGTGGTCAAACCACTCTTGCATTGTGGGCATGTTTTTCCTAATGGCATACCTACTAATGTTCCGACAAAAAGTTAATTTAAGGTTAACTCATGCAGCCGAGTGCCCAGGGTTGAGGGGTCCATTTCATTTGCTTCCGCTCCTCACTAAGGCAGGTCTGAGCATCGGTTTGTGGGTCTTGCACCGGTATGCCCTAGCGTGACCTATTCCACCGAGCAGGTCTGCCAAGACACGAAGGACGGAATAACGCCCCTCAAAGACTAAGATCCCGAAAAGCTCTCCGCAGTTCGTAAAAAGTGCTCTATGAAGGCGGGGTTATGTCTAAAAGAAGCTATTCTCATTCCTTGACCTAGATGTGTTAGATTGCCCAAGCCAGCTGCTAAGGTCGGAGTGAACGGGTTCGGAGTCATAGGAAAACGCGTCGCCGAGGCCGTAGAGAAACAGAAAGACATGAAGCTCATCGGCGTCTCCGACGTCGTCGCAGACTATCGCGTGAAGATGGGCCAGAAGAAGAATTTCGCAATATACAGCTCCATTCCCGAGAAACTCCCTGATATGAAGAAGGCGGGAATAGAGGTATCAGGAGTTCTAGAAGACCTGATCAAAAAGGTCGACATCATGATCGACTGCACCCCCGCAGGGCTCGGCGCGAAGAACAAGGCGCAATACGACAAGCTCGGAGTCAAGTCGGTCTTCCAGGGCGGCGAGAAACACGATCTTACAGGATCATCATTCGTTGCCCAATGCAACTACGAAGAGAATCTGAACAAGAACGCCACGCGAGTCGTAAGTTGCAACACAACCGGAATCTGCAGAACCATTGGAGCACTCCAGAACGGGCTCGGGGTGAGAAAGGCGAGAGTTGTCGTGTTCCGGAGAGGAACAGACCCGTGGGAGAGCCACAAGAACGGACTCATCAATACTGTCGTCCCGGAGGCGCATATTCCGTCTCATCAGGGACCCGACGCGCAGACCGTTCTTCCCAAACTCGACATTACGACAATGGCCGCGAAGGGACCCTTCAACATCGGCCATCTCCACTTCGCGATGGTCCAGCTAAAGAACAACCCGGAGAGAAAAGATGTTCTGAAGGTTTTAAAGAACGCACCTAGGCTGGCGCCTGTCAGGACGACTGATGGAGTTGACAGCATGAACGCTGTTGCCGAGATGATGAGAGACTTGCATAGAGCTAGGGCTGACATGTGGGAAGTAGCTTACTGGGAAGACATACTGAACGTCACAGATGGTGAAGCGAATCTAGTCTACCAAGTCCACAACGAAAGCGTTGTAGTTCCGGAGAATGTTGACGCCGTAAGAGCGCTTGCTGGTCTAGAATCTGAAGGTCGGAGGTCAATTGCGAAGACTGACGAGGCTCTCGGAATCACAAACAAGTTCCTGTAGAATGAAGAGAATTCAACGAGACTTTAGACCGACTGGCAAGCTCATACGCTGTATTGGCCGGGAAAAGAATAGATTTGGCGTTTCAACCAAATTAGCTACTCAACTACGCTAGAGAACGTCCTGGCCGGGTCTCTCGCTGCCTTGCCTGCAATTGTTTCTACGCAAGACAATTCGAACCTTAATCGACGCTTTGCGAAACGCGGACTCGCGGAGCCCTCGGGCTGGTTCTCTTTTTTCTGTCATCGACAACGCGATAACCGGTGATTGCTAGGAACACTACGGCAACTGCGATTGATATGCCAGCTATTATCACCGTTGCAAGTCCGGCAGCATAGTATGGCCGACTGTAGGTTATGGTGCTGACGGCTACGGTTAAGGTTCCGGTAGAGGTTGTTCTCGAGCAGTTGTTGGGGGTAAAGGAGCATTGCGTGGAAAGGATGTGAATCGAGTAGTTTCCGGATGTTAGTGTCAGAAACAAGTTCGAAAATGGACCCGTACCGGTACCTGGAGGGTTTGGTTCGACATGACATGTCACTTCAGCTACACCAGCACCGCAGTCTTGTGTCAGGTTTCCCTGTGGACCCGTGTACCAGAATGTGACGGCTGACCCGTTAGGGCGGGTGAGGGAGAAGAGTACGTAGTCGTCAATGGTGGTTGACGAGTTTGACGCGGGTGTTGGCAGAGAGCATGTTGGATTGTTCCCTATGCCGCCACAACTCATTGATGCTGATGCGTGGAAAGTGATCCCTTGAGGGTAGTCGTGCTCCGCGCCCAGCGGGATAGAATACAGAGCAGTTTCGGTTTGTATTTTGTGTGTGGCCACGGCATCGTTTACGTTGTTGTTTGTTGTGAGAATTGTCCACTGCATGGCTGATAATCCCCAACCAAACAAAAGGAGAACCATAGCGAGAACGGCTATCCCTGCAAAGATTCGAACGCGTTCACCCCTCGCGCTGGGGCTACTGAGAGGTGCTTCCGCTCTGGCCTCAGTTGAACGGGACATTCTTGGCAGCCTTCCTGGAGCAGGGAATTCGACAGGATGAAGACACGTAAATCATTTTTGGGCTTTCAAGCTCGTCCCGCAAATGCTCTCCCTTCGCTCCGGCAGGAGTAGGAAAATATACCAGGTTCATCGAGAAGAATCCCATGACTCAAGCAGAGACAATTAAGAACGCTGTGAGAAATCGTTATGGTGCAAGAGCGAGAAATTCAGAGAGCGCTGGTTGTTGTGGACCCTTAAACGTCGATGACCTACTGAGTCACGGTTATTCTAGGGAAGAGGTGGGCCAGCTTCCAGAATCCGCTATCGTCATGGCAGCAGGCTGTGGGAATCCAACAGGGCTAGGGATGATCCAGGCGGGCGAAACTGTGCTTGACCTCGGTTCAGGGGGAGGCATAGACGTTCTCTTGGCTAGCAAGAGGGTCGGTCGGCAAGGGAAAGTTATCGGACTGGACATGACCAAAGAAATGGTGCGACGCGCATCGGATAATGCACGGAAGCTTGGACTCCAAAATGTCGAGTTCAAGCTAGGCGAAATAGAAGAAATACCGCTAGAAGATGAGAGTGTCGACGTCATAATGAGTAATTGCGTAATCTGCTTGAGTCCGGATAAGAAGCGCGTCTTTGAAGAAATGTTTCGAGTATTACGCAATAACGGAAGATTAGCAATTGCGGACGAGGTCGCATTGAAACCATTCTCAAATGAGGAGAAAGCAGATGCTGACAAGTGGTGTTCCTGCTCCAGTGGAGCAATTACGGGACTCGAATATGTTCGAGGGTTAGAAGAGGTCGGATTCACGGACGTACTGGTCAAATCATTGGAACAAGGCGGTGGATATTCGGGTAGTGGAGTCCTCAGCGCTTTTGTAAGCGCAACAAAACCCTAATTCGGGCATGCCTGTCGAGCTTTTTCCACTTCAATATTAGCTGGAAGGTTTCTCTTCCCGGTTCTAAGGATAGGTAGCTATCTCGAAACTCCAAATCAAATATAGCTACTGGAACGCTGACCAGAGTTTCTAGCCTGGGAAAAGCCACAATGGAATTACGCGAAAACGATATCAAAGTTCTAAGAATTCTCAGGGACGCGGGCGGAACAGCTTCTGTCGAGGATATAGCCCAGAAAACGGGACTAGCCGACGCCGCGGTTGCACGTTCATCACTCACCCTCTCGGAAATAGGCTTGGTAAAGGAACACACAACAAAAACGACTGAGGTGTTTTGCACTGAGGAAGGGCATGATTACCTCGCGAATGGACTGCCCGAGCGAAGGGTCGCTACGGTCGTTCACAATGCAGGGGGAAAACTCTCCGTCAGCGAAGCCGTCCAGCAAGCGGGTCTATCTCTAGACTTCGTCTCGATAGTGACTGGATGGACTGCACGTAAAGGCTGGGGGAAAATCGAGAAAACAAGCTCAGGCACCATTCTAACGGTTTCGAAGGACCCGCCTAAAGACGAGGATGAAGAAGTTCTGGAGAGAGTAGGCCAGGTAAGCATTCCAATAGAAGAACTGCCGAGCAACCTGAAACAAGCGGCGGAAAGACTGCTCAAGAGAAATATTCTGGCCTCGAAGGAGAGAACGCAGCGGAAGCTACAGATCACTACACAAGGGTTAGGGGCGATTCCTACCCAGGCTCCGGCCGAGGAGGTTACCAATCTAACAAGCGAGATGATTCTCTCTGGCGATTGGGAGAGAGTCCGCCTCCGAGCCTACAATGTCTCTTCTCCCGTCCCTTCACTCAATCTAGGCAAGTATCATCCGTACTTGCGATTCTTACGGATGGTCAAGCGGAAGCTCGTTGCGCTCGGGTTCAGAGAAGCTGTCGGACCTCTCGTCGAAAGCGCGTTCATCAACGACGATTGCCTCTACATGCCGCAAGATCATCCAGCGCGAGAGATCCACGATCTCTACTATCTGAAACACCCATCCGCGACAAGCCTGGATCCATGGAAGGATATCGTGGAGAAAGTAGCGCAGACACACGAGAACGGTTGGAAGACGGGGTCCACAGGCTGGGGCTACAAGTACTCGAGAGAAGAGGCCTCCAAGCTGGTCCTTCGAAGCCACGGAACAGCGCTAAGCGTCCGGTCAATGATCTCTAAGGACCTGAAGATCCCGGGCAAGTACTTCGCCATCGCTCGTTGCTTCCGGCCGGAACTCCTCGATAGAACGCATCTGACAGAGTTCAACCAGGCAGAAGGGATCGTTCTCGATCCCAGCCTCAGCCTACGCAACCTGCTCGGGGTCTTAGAGATGTTTGCCCGCGAAGTCGCAGGGGCTGACAAGGTGCGGTTCAAGCCAGACTACTTCCCCTTCACCGAACCCAGCGTCGAGCTGCAAGCTTACAAGGAAGGCTACGGATGGATGGAATTCGGCGGGAGCGGAATATTCAGACCCGAAGTCACAGAACCCCTCAGCATCAAAGTACCTGTAATCGCGTGGGGTCTCGGAATCGACAGGCTCTACATGATGCACCAGCAGATCCAGGACATTAGACAGCTCTTTACAACCGACCTCGAATGGATAAGACAACAGAAGGTAGGCTAGAACGCCCTCAGTCCAATTCTCTCTGAGCGATCTAGAAGATCTTCTGGGGCAGAAGGTTCCCCGGGACGAAGATGGGCTCAACCAGATCCTCGCCTATGTCAAAGGCGACGTGGAATCTCTCGATGAACAGAACGATAGCGTCAGCATCGAAATCAAGGACAGCAACCATCCAGACATCTGGTCAGTAGAGGGAATCGCACGCGCTCTCCGAACTCATCTCGGTATTGCTAAGCCCAAGGCTCCAATACTTTCTGGAAAGTCTGGTCTGAGAGTTACAATAGACCCTAGACTGGGACCGATCCGGCCTTTCATCGCAACGTCCGTTGTGAGAAACGTCAGGCCCAGCGAGAACGCTCTGAGGAGCTGGATAAGCCTCCAGGAAAAAATGGACCTCACGTATGGTAGGAAGAGGAAACGTGCGTCTATCGGATTCTACCAAGCCGATCTGATCAAGTCACCTCTTCGCTACACCCTTGGCAACCCTGACGACGCAGCGTTCGTCCCCCTAGGGTCAACGGAGAAGATGACGCTTCGAGAGATTGTAGAGAAACACCCGAAGGGAATCGAGTACGGCGGAATAATCTCATCCTTCAAGGACTGGCCACTTCTGATAGACGGAGAAGACAAGATCCTCTCTCTTCCCCCGATCATCAACTCCAACGACCTCGGCAAGATAGACTCGGACACGAGTAATATCCTCGTGGAGGTCACAGGGATGAATGCCGATACCGTAGGCAACACATTGAGGATAGTTGTCGCGGCCCTCGCCGAGAGAGGAGGCAAGATCTACAGCTGCACTCAAGCCTACAAGGAAAGAGGCGCCAAGCCGGTCATTACGCCGGACCTAAAATCTAGCTTCAAAGATTTGTCAGTCAGCTACGCGAACAGACTTCTTGGAGCCACCTTCAAGCCAACAGAGATGATACGATCTTTCGTCAGAGCTGGCCATCCCGCTCGACAAATGAGCAAGGACATTTTGCGCGTGGAGAGCCTCTGCTATCGCATCGACATCATGCATCAAGTCGACCTCGTAGAGGATCTCGCGATCGCGCTGGACATCAACAAGCTGGATCCGGAATGGCCAGGAATCTGGACCCTTGGCGGACTAGCACCCGAGACGGATAGACATGAGATCCTCGCGGAAGTTATGATCGGGCTGGGATACCAGGAGCTTCTGACCTACAGCCTGACATCACCAGAGGTCTTCGTAGACAAGATGGGCATAACGGGTGAAAATTACGCCGAGCTGCTGAATCCGAAAATGTCAACCCACACGGCAATGCGAAGCTTGCTACTGCCGAGCGTTCTCAATTTGCTCAAGGATAATACTCATGTCGATTACCCTCAGAAAGTATTCGAGATCGGACCGTGCGTGACTGTCAAAAGAGATGGCGAAAGTCACACTGAGACTCGACATAAGATCGCCGCGGTGACGATTCACACAGGAGCTGGTTTCACCGAGATTCGATCCTGCCTCGACACACTCCTGGGCAGTATCGGGGTCAAGTTCGAGACTGTTCCTACCGTGCATCCAAGCTTTCTTGAGGGACGAACGGGAGAGGTAACGTCGGGTCAAAAACGACTTGGAGTGGTTGGCGAGTTGCATCCCAGAGTAATCCGAGCTTGGGGTCTCAGCCTTCCAGTAGCAGCTTTCGAGCTGGAGATTCCACCCATCGGAGTTGAGTAGGATTGGTTGAAGAGAAGTTCGTTGTGACACCCTGGGAAGTAAAAGGGGACGTGGACTACGATCGGCTCATCCGTGATTTTGGCACCCAACCAATAACCGGTCCGCTAGCCAAGAAACTGGAAGAGATCCTCGGTGACGCGGCCTATCTCGTCCGCCGACGCATCTTCTTCTCACACCGCGACCTCGACCTCGTCCTCAACGACTACTCGAAAGGCAAAGGATTGTTCCTCTACACCGGCAGAGGACCCAGCGGACCAATGCACATTGGCCACATCATCCAGTTCTACTTTACTAAGTGGCTCCAAGACAAATTCCAGACAACCGTCTACATACAGTTAACCGACGATGAAAAATTCCTTGAAGAGAAACGGAACCTAACCTATGAAGAAACCCAGCGATGGGCCGCGGACAATATTCTCGAGATTGCTTCCGTGGGCTTCGATCCCGACCGGACGTTCATACTCCAGGACACGGAATTCATAGGACACGCATACCCTATGGTCCTGAAGATTGCCCGCAGGATTAATTTTAGCACAGTAAAGGCCGTGTTCGGCTTCACCGGCGAGACAAACATCGGTTTCGCTTTCTATCCATCTTTCCAGATTCTTCCAAGCCTCCTCGAAAAGAGACGCTGCCTCATACCTTCAGCAATTGACCAGGATCCTTACTGGAGGATACAGCGGGATATTGCAGAGTCAATGGGATACTACAAGGCGGCCGCGGTCCACAGTAAGTTCCTGCCCGCTCTCACGGGATTGCAAGACAAGATGAGCTCCTCGAAGCAGGAGACGACAATCAACCTCAGCGACGACGATAAAACAGTAAGAAGCAAGGTGTACCGTTACGCTTTTTCTGGTGGACAAGCGACGAAGGAGGAGCATCGGAAGAAGGGTGGAGACCCTGATGTTGATGTTCCGTTCCAGTGGCTCTACATGTTCTTCGAGCCCGATGACAAAAAGATAGAGCAGATACGCGCCGAGTACAAGAGCGGCCGAATGCTAACAGGGGATCTCAAAGACATTCTTATCGAGAAAGTGACAACATTTCTCGGCCAGCACCGGCAGCGGAGGGAGAAAGCTGGCAACCTGGTGCACTTGTACAAGAAAGATGGTGCCCTTGCACGGGAAATGTGGACTCGTGACTTTAGTAAGTCATAGTTCATACGTAAGAGAAGCATACCTCTATCCCGATAACTAGGACCCGGATTCAATGTACGACGCGGAGGCGCTCAATTCATTTCGAAAATCAGGCCAGATCATAGCAAAGCTCCGTAAGGAAATACCCAGCATCGTCAAACCGGGGAAGCCCGCGTTGAAGATATGCGTGGAAATCGAGAGCCGGATTCGGGAGCTTGGAGGGAAGCCGGCCTTCCCCGTCAATATTGGGATCAACGAGATTGCCGCACACTACACCTCCCCGCCTGGCGATACTCTAACCATTCCTTCCGGGTCGATGGTGAAGGTCGATTTCGGGGTCCACGTGAACGGTTACGTCACTGACACGGCGGTTACTGTTTTCTATGATCCCAAGTTCGAGCCGATGGTCAAGGCTGCTGATGACGCGTTGCAGAACGCGATCAAGGCGTTCAGAGGAGGAGTCAAACTATCGGATATCGGACGAGTCATTCAGACAACGATAGGAAAGTATGGATTCCGACCAATCAGCAACCTCACAGGTCACAGTATTGAGAGGTACAGCATACACGCTGGTAAATCCGTGCCAAACGTTCCAGTGCTTGCGGCGGGAAAGGCGAACGAAGGTGAAGTGTTCGCTATAGAGCCCTTCGTGACCCTTGCTGACGCCGCAGGCTCGGTCACCAATATGCTGCCGGCCCAGATCTACCGCTACATCAAATCCAAAGGCGTCAAGAACGACGAGTCCAAGAAAGTCCTCGACGACATCTACACCCGGTTCTCAACCCTGCCCTTCGCACCACGCTGGCTAGAGGACAAGTTCCCTAGACAAACCGCGAAGAGGGCTATGCTGGACTTGGTTCATGACAAGTGCGTAGGTGGATATCCTGTACTGGTGGAGGAGACGCGAAGACCAGTAGCCCAGTCAGAACATACAGTTCTAGTCGGACGAGATGACTGTACTGTGCTTACGGCGGAATAACGAGATTCCAAGATCTCAGAAACAGGGTTTTTAGGCATCCGAGAGTTGTCGTGCCCCCCGCAGATGTAGATTGACTCTGCGAAGTCTGACTCGATAAGGCGCCTGTACCTCCTTCACTGAAATTACAGGCTCGCTAGGACTTTATGGCCCGCAAGTCTCAAGACAAGAAATAATGCTGCCGAGCCGGTCTGTGCCTCGACACCCCGAGGACCAGGAGATTCTGGACGATGCTAGAGATTTCTGTCGACAGCAGGGCATCTACTGGAAAGACTTGATTGGCCTAAGTTGGACTGACAGAATAGAATTCTACCGAACACCCCCTGATCACGTTCTGATCTATCATGATGAACTGATACTGCCCAAACGCTTCATGGGAAAACTGACGGCGGAAGAGTGGAGACCTCTGGTTGCATCGGCTCTTAT
>WNGL01009280.1_pt1 | contig 11424 bp, 10 predicted proteins | sample 5400591 | NCBI WGS metagenome assembly WNGL01 (sample SAMN13153377, study PRJNA577476) | soil metagenome | isolation source: 80 cm soil or saprolite under Garry oak tree replicate 1 | place: USA:California | collected 2016-06-15
TGGTCGTGATGGCTGTCGGGCATCTGTTCGTAGCGTGCGCGCCCGTTGCGGAACTCATGGCGCTCGATGATGCCGGCATCCTCGAATAGCTTCACGGTCCGGTAGACGGTCGAGATCGAGATGCGATCGTCGACCGCGGAGCAGCGCCGGTAGAGCTCCTCGACGTCCGGGTGGTCATCGGCCGCCGCCAGCACGCGCGCGATCACGCGGCGCTGTTCGGTCATGCGCATCCCCTTGGCGCTGCATAAAGCTTCGATGTCTCTGGGCTTCGGCGCGTTCACGACGCTTCTCCGTGCGACCGCAATATCATGCCGGGGGGTTGGAATCCACGGGTCCGTTTCGAGCACCGTGATCACACCAGATCGCGGCGAAGAATGAGCGCGGCGGAACCGCGGCCGGACGGGTAATATGCGTTCCGCCGCCCGACCTCCCGAAAGCCCGCGCGCCGGTAAAGCCGCAGCGCGGGCACGTTGCCCTCGTCCACCTCGAGAAAGACCGAGCGCGCGCCGAGCCCCACCAGCCGGCGCAGATTGATATCGAGCAGTTGCCGCGCCAGTCCCTTGCCCCGCCGGGTGGAGGCGACGGCAATCGACAGGATCTCCGCCTCGTCGAGCGCCAGCCGTGACACGATGAACCCGATGAGGCTGCGTCCCACCATGGCGCGATGGGCGATGACATTACGATCGAAGAGCAAGCGCTCGAATTCGCCGTCGCTCCACCCGCGATGGAACGAGACGCCGTGGAGCGCCGCCAAGGCGCGGGCATCGCGCGGGCCGGCTTCCGACAGCACGGGCTCGCGCGCGAACAGGCGGCTGACGATCCCTATCATCGGCGGGGCAGGCGCGCGGCGTCTTGTGGCTGGGCGTCGGGTGCGCGCAGATAGAGCGGCTTGGGCGGGGTGTGGCCCTCTGCAGCGGCGGCGCCGAGCCGCGCGATCCAGTCGATATCGGGCGCGCCGCGCTGCTCGACCGACAGCGGCGGCTCGGCTCCCTTGGGCCAAACCGCCGCCACCTTGCTTGCGGCGGAACCGATGATGCGTGCAGGTGCGGTCATCGCCGCGCGCGCGGCGTCGCGCACGCTCGCGATCCGAGGAGCCACAAGCGTGCGCCCGCCGGTGCCGAATACCTGCAAATAAACTTGCTCGTGGCGAGCGTCGATCGCTGCCACCACCTGCGTGCTATCGTCGTCGGCGATCAGCGGCGCTGCGAAGCCGGCGAGCGTGGAGAGGCCGACTGCCGGCTTTCCCGCCGCCAGCGCGATGCCGCGCGTGGCCGATATCCCCACCCGCAGCCCGGTGAAGCTGCCGGGGCCGGTGGTGACGGCGATGCGGTCCAGATCGGCGAATTCGATGGCGGCCGCGCTCATCACGCGGGCGATGAGCGGCATCACGGCCTCGGCGTGGCCGCGCGTCATGGCCAGAGTCTCGCTGGCGGTGATCCCGCTGCTGGTGTCGAGCACGGCGGCCGAGCAGGCCTCGAGCGCGGTGTCGATCGCAAGGACGCGCATGGCTTGACCTTCGCCGCCGTCGTGCGCGACCTCGGATGACCCGGTCAACGCCGACGCTCGGGTTTCGCTGTTATTTGCTCCGTTGAAGCCTTGTCCGGATCGATCGCCGGCCGGGTCATCCCATGGGTCTGACTTCGACCACGTCGGGCAAATAATGACGCAGCAGGTTCTGGATGCCGTGACGCAGCGTCGCGGTCGATGACGGGCAGCCCGAACAGGCGCCCTTCATGTCGAGATAGACGACGCCGTCCTTGAAGCCGCGGAACGTGATGTCGCCGCCGTCGTTTGCGACCGCCGGCCGCACGCGCGCCTCGATCAGCTCTTTGATGGTGGCAACGGTTTCGGAATCCTTCGCTTCGAAGAACTCCTCGCGTTCGCCCGACGGGGTCGCGTCCGCGCTGCTCACGATCGGAGCGCCGGACATGAAGTGCTCCATGATGACGCCGAGGATCGCGGGCTTGAGCTGCTGCCATTCGCCGTCGGTCTTGGTGACAGCGATGAAATCGGAGCCGAAAAACACCCCGGAGATGCCCGCGATCGCGAACAGGCGTTCGGCCAGCGGCGACTGCGCGGCCGCTTCCTTGTCGCGCATGTCGAGCGTGCCGCTCGTCAGCACGGGCCGTCCCGGGAGGAATTTGAGCGTTGCCGGATTTGGGGTCGGCTCGGTCTGGATGAACATGGCCTGCTCCTTTAATTGCGCAGGATCAAGAAGCCCACGATCGGGTCATTGTAATAGGTGGCGCCGCGCGGTGGAAGTTTCAACCTGTCGCTTCTGGTAGGCCGAAGGGCGATGGCCCGGTCTGGGGCCTGTCCTCGACTCTCGCTTTGCCCGCGCACTTCACGGTGGGCTAAGCGAGGCGCGGGTCACGACATGGCATCCAGTTCCTCATCGCTGAGGTGGCCGGGCACGATCGCGACCGGGATGGGAAAGTCGCCCGCGGTCTTGCTGATACTGGAAACGAGCGGCCCCGGTCCCTCTTTGCCGGTCGCAGCGGCGAGTACCAGGATGGCGATGTCTTCGTCGTCCTCGATGAGATTGAGGACTTCCTGTGCTTTCTCGCCTTCGCGGATCACGCGCTGCGGCATCACGCCGGTGATGCTCGACGAGCGCGCCGCATGGCGATCGAGCACGGCATTCGCCTCCTCGTGCGCCTCCGCGCGCATGATGTCGGCGACGCCGAGCCATTGCTGATTGCGGTCGTGGGTCTCGATCACACGCAGCATGAGCACGGTTGCGCCGATGCGCAGCGCACGCCGGCTGGCGAAATAAAGCGCGCGATCGCATTCCGGCGAATCGTCGATGACGACCATGAATTTCGGCGAATGACCAGCTTCGTAGCTGCGCCGCTTCTTGCTCATCGGCTCTCCCCAGCCGCCACCGGGATCACATTATTGTCGTGACGCGGTTTCTAGGGCAGACCGGCTTCGCCGGAAGACGCTGCCAGTTGCCGGTGGCGTTGCAAAGCTTGAGAATCTTGCCACGCCCTTCGGGGGCGGCACAAGGCCACGCACGGCAAGCTAGTTACAAGCAGTCGGATTGAGCTTCGTGTCAGCGGCGCACGAAGCCGACGATGTCCTTGACCGCTTTCATGGTGTCCGCCGCGATGACTTGTGCACGCGCGGCGCCGTCGGCGAGCACGGAATCGATGTAGATGGGATCTGCGATGAGCCGTTTCATCTCGGAATTGATCGGGCCGAGTTTGGCGACCGCAAGATCGACCAGCGCGGTCTTGAAGGTCGAGAATTGCGCGCCGCCGAATTCGTTGAGAACCTCCGCCTTGCTCTTGCCGGCAAGCGCGGCATGGATGCCAACGAGGTTGTCGGCTTCGGGCCGCTGCTCGAGTCCTTTCTCGTCGTGCGGCAAGGGATCGGGATCGGTCTTCGCCCTGCGGATTTTGTGCGCGATGGCGTCGGCATCGTCGGTCAAATTGATGCGCGACTGGTCCGAGGCATCGGATTTCGACATCTTCTTCAAGCCGTCGCGCAGCGACATCACGCGCGTCGCGGGTCCTTGGATCAACGGCTCGGGTTGGGGAAAGAACGCGTCTCCATAGCCGTGCGCCTGGATCGACTTTCCGAAGTCGTTGTTGAATTTCTGCGCGATGTCGCGCGAGAGCTCCAAGTGCTGCTTCTGGTCCTCCCCGACGGGCACATGCGTGGCGCGATAAACCAGGATGTCGGCGGCCATCAGCGTCGGATAGGCGTAAAGACCGACCGACGCATTCTCGCGGTCCTTGCCCGCCTTCTCCTTGAACTGGGTCATGCGGTTGAGCCAGCCGAGGCGGGCGACGCAGTTGAACACCCAGGCGAGCTCGGCATGTTCGGCGACCTGGCTCTGGTTGAACACGATGTGTTTCTTCGGGTCGATGCCGCAGGCAATGAAGGCGGCGGTGACCTCGCGCGTGTTCTTCGGCAGCTGCTCGGGGCCGCCCCAGACCGGCAGCGGCTGGGTGATGGCGTGCAGGTCGACCACGCAATAGATGCAGTCGTACTTGTCCTGCAACGCGACGAACTTCACGATGGCGCCGAGATAATTGCCGAGGTGCAGGTTGCCGGTCGGCTGCACGCCGGAAAACACCCGCTCCTTGAAGGCCATGTCGGAAAACCCTCGCCGATTGCGCCGCCAAATGGCATGACCCGCGGCGCGGGCGCAAGCCCGGCTTAGAGGCGGCGGACGGCTGCGAGGAGGTCGCGCACGCGCGCGACGCCAAGCAGCTCGAGGCTCGCAACATAGACGGCAAGCCCGAACGCGACCAGGAGAGCAAGCACGGCGAGTTGCGCTAGCGACCCGCCCGCGTTGGACGGCGACGCGATGAGTTCAGACATGCCGAAGAGCGCGATTCCCATGGCCATCGTCGCCAGGATGATGCGCGGCAGCCGTCGCGCCCCGTCGCGGTCGAGACGGAGCCATCCGCGCCGCCGCAGGATCGCGCCCAGCACCGTCGCACCGACCCAGCCCGAGATGGCGATGGCCGCCGCCACGCCCACATGGCCGTAATGGGGAAACGCAATGAGGGCTCCGATGACGGCGGTCGCAAGCCCCGCGAGCGCCGCAACCATCGGCGTGCGAGTGTCCTCGCGGGCAAAGGACACTGCGCCGAGCGCCTTCTCGAGCGCGTGCCCGGGCAATCCCGCGCAGATCGCCGCGAGCGCCGCCGCGACGGCGGTGGTATCGCGCGGGCCGAAGGCGCCGCGCTCGAACAGGCCGCCCGCGATCGGCACCGCCAACAGCGCGAAAGCCACGGCGGAAGGAAGCGCCAAGCCGAGGGCGATCTCGAATCCACGTGATTGCGCCGCTGCGATCACCTCGCTTTTTGCGCTTCGCACGCCCGCGGCAATGGTCGGCACCAGCACCGCGGAGATGGCGATCGAGACCACGCCGAGCGGCAATTCATAAAGCCGGTTGGCATAGTAGAGCCAGGACACCGCGGCCTGCGAGGATGACGCGACCATTGCGCCGGCGATCAGCTTCAACTGTGGGACGCCGGCGGCGACAAGGCCGGGAACGGCGAGCGCGAAGAACTGTCGTGCATCGGCGGAAAGGCCGAACCGCCGGCTCGGCGGCTCGTCGAGCTGACGCACCTTCTGCGGCGAACCGGTATCGGCTTCGCCGGACAACGCCGTGCCCCGCCGCAGGTGCACGAAGCCGACGCCGGTCACCACCAGCTGCGCGATCCCGGCGAGCACGATGGCATGCGCCAGCATCTCGCCTATCAGCGATGGCGGCGCGCCGCCGAAGGCGGCGATCCATGCCAGGACCGCGAGGAGAACGGCGTTGAACGCCGCGATGCCCAGTGCCACCGCGACGACGCGTCCCTGCGCATTGAGAACCGAGGCGACGACGGCGACCACGCCGGCGAGCGCGACATAGGGCGCGGCGATGCGGAAATAGTCCGCCGCCAGTGCATGACGCTCCCCATCAAAACCCCGCGCGAGCAGATCGATGATCGCCGGTGCGAACAGCAGCCCGATCGCCGCCAGCGCGCCGACCGCGAGCAGCATTGCGCCCAAAACCTGCCGGAAGAATGCGTAGGCGCCGCTCTCGCCCTGGGTCTCCTTGATGCGCAACCACAGAGGCACGAAGGCGGCGTTGAGCGCGCCTTCGGCCAGCAGCCGACGAAAGAAGTTGGCGATCTGCAGAACGGCGAAGAACGCGTCGGAAGGAACGCCCGCGCCCAGCGTCGCTGCGATACCGACGTCGCGAGCGAATCCGAGCAGGCGCGACGCTAGCGTTGCGCCGCCCACGGTCGTGACGTCGCGCGCGAGCGACATGGGGGGTTGGCCTCCGCAGCCATTGTAATTGGCGGCCCACCTCGCCGTCATCCTCGCGGTGTCCCGCTCCAACTCGGTGGAAGTCAGCTGCCGCATCCAGCCCATCCGCTGTCCGGCGAGTGGGGTGCGGCTCAATTTGCGGCGCGCGATTGCCTCGAGCAATTCGGTCGCTATAGTGCGCGCGCATTTTGGGTGGGAGCTTCCGCATGGCCGCGACTCGATTCGATGTGCTCGGCATCGGCAACGCGATCGTCGACGTGATCGCGCGCACCGACGACGCTTTCCTCGCCAAGCAGAAGATGCGCAAGGGCACCATGCGCCTGATCGACGAGGCGCAGGCCGCAGGACTCTATGATGCCATGGGTCCGGCGGTGGAGGTTTCCGGCGGCTCGGCGGCGAACACGATCGTGGGCGTGGCGAGCCTCGGGGCGCGCGCGGCCTTCATCGGCAAGGTCAAGGACGACGAGCTCGGTCGCGTTTTTGCCCACGACATCCGTGCGGCGGGCGTCGCGTTTGCGACGCCGCCCGCTTCGGCCGGCCCTTCGACCGCGCGCTGCTACGTGCTGGTCACGCCCGACGGCGAGCGCACCATGAACACCTATCTCGGCGCCGCACAGGACTTGCACCCGAACGACATCGACTCCGATGCCATTGCCGCCGCTCAAATCATCTATCTCGAGGGTTACCTCTGGGATCCGCCGCACGCCAAGGAGGCCTTCCTCAAGGCGGCGAAGATTGCGCACGACGCCGAGCGCGACGTCGCGCTGACCTTGTCGGATGCGTTCTGCGTCGACCGTTACCGCGCGGAATTCCTCGATCTCATCCGTGCCGGCACCGTCGACCTCGTTTTCGCCAACGAGCGCGAACTGCACAGCCTGTACGAGACCGCCGACTTCGACACCGCGCTCGATGCTCTGCGCAAGGATGCGCGGCTTGCGGTGATCACGCGCAGCGAAAGGGGTTGTCTGATCGTGACGCGCGAGGAAACCGACGCTGTTCCGGCGAGCCCCGTGGAGCGCGTAGTCGACGCCACCGGCGCCGGCGACCTGTTCGCCGCGGGTTTTCTGGTCGGGCTCTCGCGCGGCGCCGAGTATCGCGACGCGGCGTGGCTCGGGGCGTTGGTGGCCGCCGAAGTGATCCAACATCTCGGCGCCCGACCCGAGACGTCACTCAAGGCCTTGGCGCAGGACAACGGCTTCGACCTTTGAAAGCTGCGAAGCGCGCTCGCCCTGGGGGCCCGGCTCCGGGCTCAGAGTCACCAGGCGTCATTCTGGAACTCCTGAGGTCCGGCTCTGACCCCTGAACGCACCGCGTTCGGGAGACGGGCTTGTTGTCCACAGCGATTCACAGAAATCTGTGACTGTTGCCGCGTTGTCTCGGAACCGTCGCGGTGTTCTGACATTGGTGCCGGAAAAGTTCCCAGGCGTGGTGTTGCGTTCAGGAGGATATTCATGGGTTCCCTTGCAGACGGTCTCCCCAGCCGGTTCCCGGTCGGCACGCGCTACGTGGTCGAGGGTCGCGGCGGCGGGCAGGGCCGTTTTCGCATCCGTTTGCGATATTTAGAGTTTCCGGATGGCTGCCACGTCGAACTGCCGATCGACCTGGCGTATCGGGGGGGCGCGCCGCCGGCGCGTCCGTCCGCGCGGCAAGGCTCGAAAATAATTTCGGGAACAGGAAACCGGATGGAGGCCTCGGCGTTGAAACGATAACGCCGGGTGGAGTGCCCCCCAGCCCCCAACCCCTCACCCATCCGGCGATAGACCCTGGCCCCTTTTGGCGCCGGGGTCTTCCTTTTGTGGACGGTTGTGGAAAACGGCAACGGCAATGGAACTCGGCCGCGCTGCTTGCGATTGAATGCGTTGGCGCGTTACCCCATGCGGGCTGGCGTCGGCGCCGGGTTGGCGGACCTCTCCCTTCGGGACGAAACCCGGCGCGTTCCTTTCTCGATCCCCAGGCGCAACTTGCCGCGCGTAGGAATCGACGCGTGATTTCAGCGTATTGACGGCTGTTGCCCGCTTGCGCGCTAAGCCCGGCCCATCACCAGATCATCCCGGTGCACCATCTCGGCGCGGCCGCTGAACCCAAGGATCGACAGAATGTCGGCGGACGAGCGGCCCTTGATCTTGGCGGCGTCTTCGGCGTCGTAGGCGACGAGGCCGCGGCCGACCTCGGCGCCGTCGGGTCCGCGGATGACGATAGCGTCGCCGCGCGCGAAAATGCCCTCGACGTGGATGACGCCCGCGGGCAGCAGGCTCTTGCCGCTGCGCAACGCCGCGACCGCACCGGCATCGATGGTCAAGACGCCCTTGGGCTCGAGTGAGCCCGCGATCCATTTCTTGCGCGCGGTGACGGGATTTGCCGGGGTGAGGAACCAGGTGCAGCGCGCGCCGCCGGCGATCGCCTCGAGCGGATGTGCGACGTGGCCCGATGCGATCACCATATGCGTGCCGGCATGGGTCGCGATCTTGCCGGCCTCGATCTTGGTCTGCATGCCGCCGCGCGAGAGTCCCGAGCCGGCCGCGCCCGCCATTGCTTCGATCGCGGGCGTGATGCGCTCCACCAGCGGCACCAGCTTGGCCTTGGCATTGCCTGCGGGCGGCGCATCATAGAGCCCATCGACGTCGGAGAGCAGTATCAGCAGATCCGCACTCGCCATGGTGGCGACGCGCGCGGCCAGCCGGTCGTTGTCGCCATAGCGGATTTCGTTGGTCGCGACCGTGTCGTTCTCGTTGATCACCGGCACTGACCGCAGCTCCAAAAGTTTCCCGATCGTCGAGCGCGCATTGAGATAGCGTCGGCGCTCCTCGGTGTCCTGCAACGTGACCAGCACCTGCCCAGCGGTGATGCCGTGGCGGCCAAGCACCTCCGACCAGGTGCGGGCAAGCGCGATCTGGCCGACGGCGGCAGCGGCCTGGCTATCTTCGAGCTTGAGGGGCCCCGCCGGCAGCTTGAGCACGGCGCGGCCGAGCGCGATCGCTCCGGAGGAGACCACGAGCACGTCGCGCTTGTCCCGGTGCAACTTGGCAATGTCCTCGGCAAGCGACGAGAGCCAGGCGTCATGCAATCGCCCGCCGTCGCTGTCGACCAGGAGCGAGGAGCCGACCTTTATCACCATGCGGCGGAAGTCGGTGAGGGAGAGGGCGCTGCGAGACATGTGGGCTTGCGGCTGGCCGGCGGCACGCGACAACCATTGTCGCGCCGGTGCGTTGTTTAGCATGCGCTTTCGGGTCTCCGCCAAGGCGTAACGTCACCCCTGCGGATGCCACGCTTTGGCAGCGACACTCGGCCGTTGCTGGTGTCGCGTTTGATCGATCACGCTCAACAACGTCCGCAACACCTCGGGCACGCCCGCGCCGGTCGCCGCTGAAACCACGAGCGGCGTCTTTTTGGCGGCGCGTGCGAGCCGCGCGGTCTGTTGTTTCAGTTGCTCCGGCGTCAACGCATCGGCCTTGTTGAGCGCCACCACCTCGGGCTTCTCGCCGAGCCCCTGGCCATAAGCCTTAAGCTCTCCGCGCACGGTTTTATAGGCCGTGCCCGCATGCTCGGCCGTGCCGTCGACGAGATGCAGGAGAACGCGGCAGCGCTCGACGTGGCCGAGGAAACGGTCGCCGAGTCCCGTGCCTTCATGCGCACCCTCGATCAGGCCCGGAATATCGGCGAGTACGAACTCGCGGCCGTCGATCTCGACCACGCCGAGCTGGGGATGCAGCGTCGTGAAAGGGTAGTCGGCGATCTTCGGCTTGGCCGCGCTCACCGCCGCGAGGAAGGTCGACTTGCCCGCGTTGGGCAGCCCGACAATGCCCGCGTCCGCAATCAGCTTCAGGCGCAGCCGGATCGTGAGCTCCTCGCCGGGCTGGCCGGGATTGGCATGGCGCGGCGCACGGTTGGTCGAACTCTTGAAATGGGCGTTGCCGAAGCCGCCCTTGCCGCCGCGCGCGACCACCGCCCGCTGTCCTACATCCGTGAGGTCTGCGAGCAAGGTCTCGCCGTCCTCCTCGTAGACCTGCGTGCCGGCCGGCACCTTCAGCACGATATCGTCGCCGCTCGCGCCGTGGCGGTCTTTGCCCATGCCGCCGCCGCCGTTCTTGGCCTTGAAATGCTGCTGGTAGCGGTAGTCGATGAGTGTGTTGAGCCCGTCGACCGCCTGCACGATCACGTCGCCGCCCTTGCCGCCGTCGCCGCCGTTCGGCCCGCCGAACTCGATGAATTTCTCGCGCCGGAACGACACGCAGCCGTTCCCGCCGTCGCCCGAGCGGACATACACCTTGGCTTCATCGAGGAATTTCATGACCCACGATATGCGAGCACGGATGCAAAAATACGAGAGCGCCCGCGGGTGGTCTGCTCGCGCGGCGCTAAAGGAAATTGAGCCAAAAACTTACGGGAAGGGAAGTACCCGTCGGGAGGGGCCAGGGCGGGCCATGCCTCACTGATGCGGCCCAATAGGCCGCTCCCGACGTTACCGTTCGCCAAGTCTGCCGCTACGCCTCGGCCCGAACGCTGCCGCAGCGATCATCGCGGCTAAAGTAACCCGGGGGCATTGCACCTCCCTCGGTTGTCGTGCGCGTCACCCCGACAGTGACCCGTACACGTCATAATCCTGGTCATGATCGGCGCTGCTGTCAATGGCCGGTCGCTCGCAGCCGTTCAAATCATGTGTCACTCGGTTCCAAAAGTCTCACCCGACGCCCCCGTTGCGATCGCGGCGCAGCACCTTGCCCGGTAGCGCGCCGGTGTGGGTCGCGTCCTCGACCACGATGGTGCCGTTGACAATCACGCTGGTGCGGTTGCCGCTCGGATATCGATGCGGATCGGCATAGGTGGCGCGATCTCGGAAGTCGGCGGGATCAAAGATCGTCACGTCGGCGCGGTAGCCTTCGCGCAGCAGACCGCGATCCTTCAATTTCAGCGCACGCGCGGTCGCGCCGGTCATCTTGTGAACGGCGAGTTCGAGCGGAATGACGCCGAGCTCGCCGACATAGTGGCCGATGATGCGCGGGAACGTGCCGTAGAAGCGCGGGTGCGGCATGCCTTGGCTGACGGTGCCGTAGGTGGCAACGCAATTGCCGTCCGAACCCACGAGCGCGAGCGGCGAGCGTACGATGTCGCGGATATCGTCTTCGCAAATCGAGGTGACGAGAACCCGTGTTGCGCCTTTGTCCGTAACGAGATAATCGGCGACGGTGTCGATCGGGTCCTCGGCGCGCTCGGCCGCGAGCGCGCCGATCGTGCGCCCGGCGTGCTGCGGCAGGTTGGGCGAGATCGAAATCCGCACGCAATCCCAGGACGGGATGCGACCCCAATTGTTGAGGCCATCGCGGGCGATGTCCGCGCGAATACGCGCGCGTGTGTCCTTGTGCGTGAGCCGCTCCAACATCGCCTCGACGCCACCCGCCTGCACCCATTGCGGCATCAGGTTCTTGAGCGGATTGCTCCCGGCGGCATAGGGATAGGAGTCGCAGTCGACGTCGAGCCCGCGCAGCTTCGCCGCCGCGATCATGTCGAGCGCGCGCGCCGCCTTGCCCCAATTGTCGAGCCCCGAGCACTTCAAGTGCACGATCTCGACGTGCACGTCACAGGTACTTGCGATCGCGATCGCTTCCTCGACCGCCTCCAGCACCTTGTTGGATTCGTCGCGAATGTGGG
>WNGL01009281.1_pt1 | contig 11424 bp, 9 predicted proteins | sample 5400591 | NCBI WGS metagenome assembly WNGL01 (sample SAMN13153377, study PRJNA577476) | soil metagenome | isolation source: 80 cm soil or saprolite under Garry oak tree replicate 1 | place: USA:California | collected 2016-06-15
TGCGGGCGCCCGACCAGCGGCTCGACCGCGGCCCAATCGATCGGTCCGCCCTTCGCCTTGATCGAGTCGGCGTTGCCGCTGTAGATCGTCAGGCACAGCGGCAATTCGCCGGCGGCCACGAGCTGCGCCACCAGGATGTGGCCCTTGCGCATCTCCGGCTTCAACGCCGCGAGCTTGCGGAAGAACTCAAGGCCGCGCGCCTCGCCCATGAAGCTGACGACCCCGTACATCCAGTCGCTGTCGGTCGCCTCGAGCGAGAGGCGTCCTTTCCATCGCGGATCGGCGAAGCCCTCGAGCGTCGCGGGCAGCTCCTCGCGCTTGACCTTGCCGGTGTTGTAACCCACGACCCAGAGATTGGCGCGGTCGCCGAACCAGCGCCGATGCGCCGGGATCGCCCATGCCGGCAGATCGGCGAGGGAGGGACTATTGAACTCTCCCACCACCTGTTCGCGCGCGAGCGCCTCGACCTCGGGCGCGTTGGTCTCGACCACGTCCATGCTGCGGCGGCCGCCGCGCGCCTCGGTGAGCGCGCGCTGCAACACGTTCTCGCTGAGCGCGCGCCAGAGCTGGACCTTGACGCCGTATTTCTTCTCGAAGGCCTGGGCGAGCGGCCCCGATTCCGTCGTTGCCATCGAGGTGTAGAACGTGAGCGTGCCCTCTTCGCGCGCCTTGGCGATCAGCCGCTCACCGCGGTCGGCGCCCTGGTATAAATAAATCGCGGAATTGTCGGCGCCGGCCGTTTGCGCGCGCCCACGCGTTATGCCAAACGCTAGCGTGATGCAAAGCGCAACCGTCACCCAAGAAGCGACCATGCGCGGCGCGGAACTCTTCGTGCAAATGCCGACGCGCGACATCATTGCAGCTCCTGCTCGACGGCCGGTTGCTTTTATCGCGGGCGACGACGCTAAAGCAATGTGGCGTCGCGTTCCGGCACGGGTCAGATCGTGTCGCGCGATGGTCGTGTCTCGGTTTAAATGAGACACTGCCGACCGCGCGGCAAACTCCGTTCATTCCCGCGAAAGCGGGAATCCAGGGGCCGCAGTCCGTGGCCCTGGGTCCCCGCTTTCGCGGGGACGAGCGGAAGAGAGTAGCTTGAGATACTACCGAGCAAACCGACAGTGATCGCATGATGTGACGCCGATGAATCCCCTCGCGCTTTCCGTTCGTGTGGAGCGCTGGCCGATCGCCGGCTCGTTTGCCATCAGCCGCGGCGCCAAGACCGAAGCCGTCGTCGTGGTCGCCGAACTCTCCGACGGCACCCATCGCGGCCGGGGCGAATGCGTGCCCTATGCGCGCTACGGCGAGACGGTCGAGGGCGTGGCGGCGGCGATCGAGGCGATGGCGTCGGACATTGCCCGCGGGCTTGATCGCGAGCGCCTGCAATCCGCCATGGCGGCGGGCGCGGCGCGCAACGCGCTCGACTGCGCGTTCTGGGATCTGGCGGCCAAGCGCGCCGGACGGCCGGTGCACGAGCTTCTCGCCCTCGCCGCGCCAAGGCCCGTCACCACCGCCTATACGATCTCGCTTTCAACGCCGGATGCGATGGCGCAAGCCGCCGCCGCAGCCGCCGAGCGCGCGCTGCTCAAGGTCAAGCTCGGAGCCCCGGGGGACCCCGCGCGCATTGCCGCGGTGCGACGCGCCGCGCCCCGGGCCGAGCTCATCGTCGACGCCAATGAAGGCTGGACGCCGGACGATATCGCAACAAACCTTTCCGCTTGCGCACAAGCCGGCGTCACGCTGGTCGAGCAGCCGCTCCCGGCCGACCGCGACCACGCGCTCGCATGCATCGCGCGGCCGATCCCCATCTGCGCGGACGAGAGCGTGCATGGGCGCGCCTCGCTGTCCGCGCTCGTCGGCAGATACGACGCCGTCAACATCAAGCTCGACAAGACCGGCGGGTTGACCGAGGCGCTCGTGATGGTCCGCGAGGCCGAGCGGCTTGGATTTAAGCTCATGGTCGGCTGCATGGTCGCGACCTCGCTGGCGCTGGCGCCGGCGATGCTTCTTGCCCAGCGCGCGCGAGTCGTTGATCTGGACGGGGCGCTCCTGCTCGCGCGCGACCGGCCGGACGGGCTCCGCTACGACGGCAGCCGCGTTCACCCGCCGACGCCGGCGCTGTGGGGATGAAACGGAGCAGCCTTCTGCTCGCGCGGGCGCAGAGCTAGACTTCACACAGGCGGCCGAAGAAGCCGTCCTGCAACAGGACGAGGAAGCCGAGGACGGGGCGCCGTGAGCGGCAAGCAATTCTTTTGGGCTCGCAAGATCGTTCTGGCGCTTTGCCTCGCGGCGGGCCTCGGCGCGCTCGCCGCGCCCGCGGCGGCGCAAGTCTATCCCAGCCGCCCGGTCAAGATCGTCGTGCCCTTCGTGCCGGGCGGGCCCACGGAATTCATCATCCGCCTCCTTGCGGATCGGTTGACGGCCACGCTCGGGCAGCCCTTCGTCATCGAAAATCGTCCGGGCGGGGCGGGCGGCACGGTCGGCGCGAAGTCGGTCGCGAGCGCGGAGGCGGATGGCTACACGCTGCTGTTTAGCTCGCCGGGACCGCTCGTCACCGCCGCCGCGGTCTACCGGAACCTCGACTACGACCCGATCAAGAGTTTCGCGCCCATCGCCATGGTCATCTACGCTCCGCAGATGCTGGTCGTTCATCCGTCGGTTCCGGCGGATTCGCTCCCGGAGCTCGTTGCCTACGCGAAGCGCAATCCGGGGAAGATCACTTTCGGATCGTCCGGGTACGGCACGCAGCCGCACATGCTCGGAGAGATGTTGAAGCGGACGGCCGACATCAACATCATCCACGTGCCCTATCGCGGCGCGGGGCAGTCCGTCACCGACCTCCTGGCGGGCCAGGTGCAGATGATCTTCGAGACCACCGCCATTCTTCTGCCCCACGTCCAAGGCGGACGATTGCGGGCGCTGGCGGTGGCGACCGAGGCGCGCTCGCCGCTGCTGCCGAGCGTGCCGACCACGGCCGAGAGCGGATATCCCAAGCTCCTCGCCTCGTTCTGGTCCGGGCTGCTGGCGCCGGCGGGGACGCCCTCCCCCATCGTCGAGAAGCTCAACGCCGCGATCAACGAGATCCTTCGATCCAAGGACGCGCAAGCGGGCTTTGCGCGCTTGGGCGCCGAAGCGAAAATTGGATCGCCGCATGATTTTGCGGCCTTCATCACCGCCGAAGCACCGCGCTGGACGGCGATTGCGAACGAAACCGGCATCAAGGCCGATTGAGAGCCGCCGGATCGCTGGAGAAAGCCATGCTCGGCAAACGCATCGTTTGCTCGGCAATTCTCATGCTTGCCTGCGGCGTCGGCGCCGCCGGCCAGACAACGTCGTATCCCACGCGGCCGATCAAGATGATCGTGCCCTTCCCGCCGGGAGGGCCGGTCGATGTCACGGCCCGCATCCTGACGCAGCACCTGCCGCAGACGCTCGGACAACCCGTCGTGGTCGAAAACCGCGCGGGCGCCGCGGGCAGCCTCGGCGCAAAGGCGGTGGCGAGCGCCGACCCCGACGGCTACACGTTGTTGTGCGGAAACATCAGTACGCTCGTCGTGCTGCCTGTCGTCAGCAACAATCGCGACTACGACCCGAGCAAAGTCTTCGTCCCCATCGCGAAGGTTTCACAAAATCATGAGGTGCTGGTCGTCCACCCCGCATTTGCGGCGAAGTCGGTGCCCGAGCTTGTCGCCTACGCCAAGGCCAACCCGGGCAAGCTCAATTACGGATCGGCCGGCCACGGCAATGCCACCCACCTCGTGGCCGAATTGTTCAAACTGCGAACCGGCGTCGACATCGTCCACGTTCCCTATAAGGGCGCCGCCGATGCGGTGACGGGCGTCTTGGGCGGGCAGGTGCAAATGTTTTTCGGGGACATCGGCGGCGTTCTTGCGCTAGTGCGCGAGGGAGCGCTGCGCGCACTGGCTGTGTCGAGCGAAACGCGCAACGCGTTCCTCCCCGATGTGCCCACCATGATGGAGAGTGGCGTGCCCGACTACGTGGTGTTGACCTATATCGGCGTGGTGGCGCCGGCCGGCACTCCGCACGGCATCGTCACCAAGCTCAACTCCGCGATCAACGAGAGCTTGGCGTCGCCGCAGGTGGCGGCGGCCTTCGCCAAGCTCGGCGCCGAGGTGCGTCCCGGCCCAGCGCAGGCGTTCGCGGCTTTTCTCGCGGCCGAAACGCAGAAATGGTCGCAGGTCGCGAAGACAGCCAACATCAAGCTCGAATGAGACGCGCCGCCCCGAGGTCGCCGATGGATCTGAGGCCAATTCTTCTCTTCGCCATCGCGGCCGCGTGCGCTGGCCTCGGCCTCGCCGATGCCACCGCGCAGTCTTATCCGAACCGCCCCATCAAATTGGTCGTGCCGTTCCCGGCGGGCGGACCGCCCGACACCATTGCGCGCCTGGTGGGCAGCGACATCTCCGCGCGGCTGGGGCAGAGCGTGGTCATCGACAATCGCGCGGGCGGCGGCGCCACCATCGGCACGCGCGCGGTCGCCAACGCCGATCCCGACGGCTACACGCTGCTGTTCGCCAGCACCACCTCGCTGTCGATCGGGCCGGCGCTGTTCAAGAACCTCGATTACGACCCGGTCAAGAGCTTCGCGCCGGTCGCGTCGGTCTCGCTCGGCGCATTGGTGGTGAGCGTGAATGCCGACGTGCCGGCCAAGACGCTGCCGGAACTCGTCGCCTACGCCAAGGCCAACCCGGGCAAGCTCCACAACGGCGCCGGCGTTGCCTCCCCTCCCCACATTGCGTGGGGATTGTTCACGCTTGCCACCGGAACCACCATCGTCTTCGTTCCTTACCGCGGCATGGCCCAGGCCATGACCGATCTGGTGGCGGGACAGATCCAGATGATGATCGACGGCATCGGGTCGCTGCTGCCGCACATTCGCGACGGCAAGGTGCGAGCGCTTGCCGTCACGGGCAAGACCCGCAGCGCCGATCTGCCGGATATCCTCACCATGATCGAAAGCGGCTATCCCGACTACGTATTGTCGTTCTGGACCGGGATCCTGGCACCCGCCGGCACGCCGGCGGACATTGTCGACAAGCTCAACGGCGCGGTCGTTGCCGGCTTGCGCTCCGCCGAGACGAAGCAAAACCTGGCCAAATTCAGCGTCGAGCCGCACATCACCACGCCCCAAGAGTTCGGCGCCTTCCTCGCCGCCGAGGCGCGCAAGTGGGCGGATATCGTGAAGAGGACCAACATCAGGGTCGAATGAGGCGCTGCCTGCTGTGAGACCCGCGGCGGCGCGGTGTGCGCCTACCGGACTGCCCATCGGTGGTTAACTAAGTCAGGCAGGTTCCATCCGATCGGCACGGCTGTTCACATTTATCCCACATTTGATTTTCAAAGATTGCACGAGGGCGGCGCCACCTCTGCCGGGCAGGCGCCGGGAGCACGGAGAGGGCAAGCATGAAAATTGCTGTTCTGGCCGGCGCCGTCGCGGCGGCGCTGACGGTTTCAACTGCGCATGCGGCGGTACGGATCAAAGCGGATCCCGGGGGTCAAATCGGACCCTACCTTGAAAATCTGGTGGCGTTGCGGGGCTCGGGCGAGCGGGTCATTATCGACGGGCCCTGCCTGTCGGCGTGCACCATGTTGCTCGGCGTGATCCCGCGCAACCGCATCTGCGTCACACCGCGCGCGCGGCTGGGCTTCCATGCGGCATGGCATCCCGGCAGCAATGGCCAGCAGGTGACGAGCCGCGAGGCCACGCAGCTGTTGATGGACATCTATCCCGAGCACGTGCGCAGCTGGATCGCGCGGCGCGGCGGGCTCTCCCCGCGCATGATGTATCTCAGCGGCCGCGAACTCACCGCGATGTATCACACCTGCGACTGATACCCTCTCCTGCCTTTGGGCTTTGGCGTTGCGTCCCGTCCGTGAGCCGATGGGCGGCCAGTGCGAAGACGCCGCCGGCAGCGGCCGCGAGCGCCATGGCGCCATAGGCAAGACCGCCCCAGCGCGCATAGAGCAGGCCCGAAATTCCCATGGCGGCAGCCATGACCAGGCCGAGCGCGACGGCGAGATAGCCCTGCGCGGTCGCGCCGAGTTCGGCCGGCGCCGCGCGCGCCATGAAGCCGAGCGCGCCGAGATGGGTGGCACCGAACGACAGTGCATGCAGGCATTGCAGCGGCGGCAGCAGCGCCGTCGGCGGATCGAACGCCATTGCGCTCCAGCGAACGACCGCGCCCGCAGCTCCGAGCATGAGCAGCGTGGTGGGGGCGAGCGGCAGGCGCGGCGAGATCGCAAACAACGCGATTTCGGCCACGACTGCGAGCGCCCAAAGCGCTCCGATCGCGCCGCCGTCGAGGCCCGCGGCCCGCCAGTCGAGCGCAGAGAAGCCATAATAGACCGCGTGGCTCGCCTGAATGAGGCTCGCCGCGGCCGCCGCCGCCAGAAAGGCGGGATCGCGCAACAGGTCCCGCGCGGACGATACGTGGGTCGCAGATGGGCTTGCCTCGCGCGGCGGCAGCGGTGAGAGCGCATACGCCGCCGCCGCGGTGATCGTCAGCGCCGCCACGATGAGCCAAATAAGCTCACGCGCGGCGATGAGATCGAGGAGGAGGCCCGCGCCCAAGCTGCCGACGATGAAGGCGGCGGACCCCCAAAGCCGCACCGGGCCGTAGGCGCGCCCGAGACGGCCGAGCCCCCGCAGCGCATAGGCATCCGCCAGGGGCATGATCGGCGTGTAAAAGACGGACGCCAGCGCCAGCGCCAGCGTGATGACGGCGGCGCCTTGCGCCATCCCAACGAGACCATAGCCCAGCACCGCCATCGCCGCCGCGATCACGATCGCCATGCGCAGCGCGTCGTGCCGGTCGGCGCCGCGCGTTGCCAGCGGGATCGCGAAGACCCGCACGATCATGGGGACCGCCAGCGCGATGCCGATCGCACCGGCATCGAGGCCCTTGGCCGCGAGCCAGAGCGGCAGGAACGGCAATTGCACCCCAAGCGCGACGAAGAGCGCGGCGTAGAAGACTGCGAGCCGCCACGCAAAGGAGGGATGCAAGGGCAACGGACGAGCGCGCGGAATCACAAATCGATGTTACGCATCTTCGCGTGGCTTAGGGGCGTGTCCCGGGCGCGGCGCAGCACCTCAAGGGCGTTTACGCCCGTCTTCGCGGGCTATGGTGGTGCGCTGCAGACCCGGGACCGTCACAGTCTGTGGCGGTCCCGGATCAGCGGTGCACCGTTCCACTTCGTTCGCGCTGCAGCGCATCTGGGACACCTGGCTTAAATCAAGGCCTACGGCCCTGCGTCCTCTGCCGCTTCGTCCGACTAGGCCACCAGCCGATAGAACAGGTCCGGATCGACATTGCCGCCGGAGAGGACCGCGACCGCGATCTTTCCCTTCACGTCGATCTTGCCCGATAGCAGCGCGGCGAGCGCGGCCGCGCCCCCCGGCTCCACCACCAGTTTGAGCTCACGGAAGGCAAAGGCGACCGCCGCGGCGACCTCCTCGTCGCTTACGGCGACGCCGGCGCCGACCAGCACGCGGTTGATGGCGAAGGTCATCTCGCCGGGCGTCTGCGCCATCAGCGCATCGCAGATCGTACCGGTGAGCGCGGCATTCTTTTCCCGCCGTCCGGTTTTGAACGAACGGGCATGATCGTCGAAGCCCTCGGGCTCCGCGGTATAGAGGCGGGCTTGCGGCATTCGCGCCTTCACCGCGAGCGCGATCCCCGCGGTCAACCCGCCGCCCGACGCGGTCACCGCGATGACCTCGGGCGAGAGGCTCTGCGCCGCGAGATCCTCGACGATCTCGCGGCCGGCCGTGCCCTGTCCCGCGATGATCAGCGCATCGTCATAGGGCGGCACCAGCGCGGCGTGGCGCTTCTGCGCGATCTCCTGTGCGATGGCCTGGCGGTCTTCCCGTGCGCGGTCGTAGAGCACGACCTCGGCGCCCAGCGCCGCGGTGCGCTCGCGCTTCGGGCGCGGCGCATCCGCGGGCATGACGATGACCGCCGGCATGCCGAGAAGCCGCGCCGCCGCCGCAACCCCCTGCGCGTGATTGCCCGAGGAAAACGCCACCACGCCGCCCGCGCGTTCCGCCTGCGGGATGGAGGAGAGCTTGTTGTAGGCGCCGCGGAACTTGAACGAGCCCGTGCGCTGCAGGGTCTCGGCCTTGAGGAACACGCGCGCGCCGGTCAGCGCATCGAGCACCGGCGAGGTCAGCAGCGGCGTGCGTAGCGCAACGCCCGCAAGCCGCTGCGCGGCGGCATCGACGTCCGCGGCGGTCGGCAAGGTGCGATCGGGCGATGGTTGCATTGCCCGACGGTAGCGCCGCGACGCCCTGCCCGGCAAGGCCACCCACGCCGGCATTTGCAGCACCGCGCCCGGCGCTCGTCACACGACTGTCACCGCCTGCATGACATAGCTGCGTCATGACGATTGCGATTTGGGCGCTTGCGACCTATTCGATTGTCGCGACCGCCATCCACCTCGGCAGCATCCTGATCGCGACGAGCAAATGCCGCAAGCCGAGGTCGGTATTCCGTCCCGCCGAATCACAGACGGCTCTCGGTTTACTCGGACTGACGCGTTATCTGCGGCGGACCGGACGGCGCGCAACGCGCGCGCGGGATTGCACGGACGCGCCATCCGACGCCGCCGGCGTCAGCCTCGTGCGGCCGGTCTGCGGCATGGAAAACTACATCGAAGACACGCTGCGTTCCGCCTTCCACCTCGACTATCCGCGCTATGAGATCATCTTCTGCGCGACGAGCGCTCACGACGCCGCCGTGCCGCTCGTGCGGGTGCTGATCGCGGCGCATCCGCATGTTGCCGCGCGGCTCCTCATCGGCAACGAGACGATCAGCGATAACCCGAAGCTCAACAACGTCTGCAAGGGCTGGCGTGCGGCCGCGTACGACTGGATCGTGATGGCGGACAGCAACGTCTTGATGCCGCGCGACTACATCGAGCGCCTGCGCGCGGCTTGGCGCGCGGACACGGGCGTCGTCAGCTCGCCGCCCGCCGGCTGCCGTCCGCAGGGATTCTGGGCGGAGCTCGAATGCGCATTCCTCAATACGTATCAGCTGCGGTGGCAATATGCAGCGGCCGCGATCGGCTTGGGCTTTGCCCAGGGCAAGTCGATGCTCTATCGGCGCAGCCAGATCGAGCGGGCCGGCGGCATTCGATTGCTCGCGACCGAGCCCGCGGAGGATGCGGCCACGACCAAGGTCGTGCGCGACTTGGGGCTACGCGTTCGTCTCGTCGACGCGCCGTTCGAGCAGCCCCTCGGCTACCGCTCCGCCGGCGAAGTATGGGCGCGTCAACTGCGCTGGGCGCAGCTGCGACAGGCCTCGTTCAGGCAGTATTATGCGCTGGAGATTTTGGCCGGCAGTCTCGCCCCGCTCGCCGGGGCGGCGTATGCCGTTGCCGCGCTAGGGCTGCCGTTGGGCAGCGTTCTTGCGGTCGCGGCGGCGTGGTATGGCGCCGAAGCCGCGCTGGCGCGCGCAGCCGGATGGCATCTGAGCCTTCGATCGCCCGCGGCATGGATCCTGCGCGACATCCTCTTGCCTCTGCTCTGGATCGGCGGCTGGCTCGGTCGCGGCTTCGTCTGGCGCGGAAATGAAATGCGGCCGGTCGAGTCGCGCGGAGCCATCTGACCCGCGAACGCGTCGCTCATGTCTCAGTTTGCTCGGTAATATCTCAAGACACTCTCTTCCGCTCGTCCCCGCGAGGGGCGCCCTGCGACGCTCGCGTAGCCGCTACCCATGCGCGCCGTTTGTTGCAGTGCATGAGTCCGCCTTGTGGCACAAAGCGAAAGTTTGACGTGGTCCCCGCGCCTTACACCAGGCCGTGATGCCTCAGGCACGCCCATTAAAGTGAGAGCCGCCGGGTGGCGTGCCGAGCGACAGAGGCGTCGGACGGCACCAAAAAAAATGCCCCGGCTGGCTTGGGGGGGCGGTGCCGGGGCATCACTCGCTGGGATGGTCGTCGGTTGACCTAAACCGACGCTCGCGACCTACACATGCTGGCTTACAAGGACCTTACACGGGGGCACGGCTCTGCCTGTTCCGCGGCGTGCCGAGCGGCTCTTGGGGCTACTTATCGCTGGGGAGCGGCTGCACCCTGAAGCACAGCCGCGTGAGTTGTTTGCTGATAACCCTCAGCTCGTCTTCCGCGTCGGCTTCGTTGAGCCGGTCGATCACCCCGATCAGCGGACGGATATGCTCCTGGGCCAGCTCAAGGAGTTGCTCGGGGGTCTGGGCAGGCACCGAACGAGTACTGGTAGAACGGCGGCGGCTGGTCATGATCATGCCCTCCCTGCGTCCTGAAACTCGATAACGTTGCATTAGCCGCAAGGCTCCTTTTCTAATGCCGCGGTCGCCGGACACGCTGTGATCCACATCACAAAAAGCTGTTTGTAATCTAAGGTCCGCCCCCGGCCCTCAACCGGACTCGTCCTACAACACGCGCAGGCGCCGGCTGTCTTCGATCACTCGCGCAACAACATGGCCGATAAATGGGGGCTTTTCGCCCGCGAGTCGAGGCCATGGCGATTCGACCAATCAGTGATGGCCATCACAGACGGACTCGCCAAATAAGAGCATCGTGCAGATGGTGGCGCTTCCACTTGCGAGGAGGCGCACGGCACGGAGGGCGGGATCATGAAGCTTTCAGTCGCGTCGGCGGTACTTGGACTTATCGTGGCGACGGCATTGGGAGTGGCTGCTGCCACTGGATCAGCGAAGATGAATCCACTCCACGTTTCTGTCATTGGCGGCGGGCATCATTACGGGCTAGTGCCAGTGCGGTAGGAGTCCCTTACGCGATCACGGTCCCCGCCCGTGCAAGGAAGCTCAGCACGATCCATCCCGCCCCGCTTCGGCGGGGCATTCTTTTTTTGGGGCTCCGACAACAAAAGCCCCAACTGGGCAGCCGGGGCTTTCTTTTTTGGGCGCCGTGTCGGTCTTTCGGGGCGCCCCGCTTGACGCACCGAACCAAGTGCCAAGCCATCGCGTTGGTCAGTTGGCCATGATGCGTCACCCACACGCGTGTGCGTCGTGGCAAGTCCCGGCCCGTCGCGCCTCACACCGGGGGAGCCGGGGCGCTTACCGCGAGGGTGTTATGGAACCCGGAAGCGAAGATCGCGATCTCGTTCACCTAGACGTGTCTTCGACCCCCAAGACCGAAGCTGACGCGTATACCGCGCCACTTATTCAGAAGATTGGCGCTCCATCGATAGCGCAAATCGAAAAGCTGATCGGGGAGCTGCAAGAAGCAAAAAATCTTCTCGAATCCGAGGGCGAGCGAGTTCAGCGAGAGATGGTTCGCTATATAAAATTCGCTCAGTTGGCTTCGGCCTCGGTAAAAATCATCTTTGAAACCGTCTCCGGATGGCGCCAGGAGGGCCACCCCATGCGCAAATTTGTATCACCGGCCAACGACAGCACCGGTTCGCAT
>WNGL01026293.1_pt1 | contig 11424 bp, 14 predicted proteins | sample 5400591 | NCBI WGS metagenome assembly WNGL01 (sample SAMN13153377, study PRJNA577476) | soil metagenome | isolation source: 80 cm soil or saprolite under Garry oak tree replicate 1 | place: USA:California | collected 2016-06-15
CGCGACCATGTGCTGGTCTCGACCGGCGCCGGGGCGGCGGGCGAGTTCGAGGACGCGGCGACCATCGGCCACAATTTCGAGGCGGTGATTTCCGACCTCGAGACCCGCATGCGCGAAGCCGCCGCCGACCTCGATTTCGAGGAAGCCGCGCGGCTGCGCGACGAGGTCAAGCGCCTGCGCGCGACCGAGCTCGCGGTAATCGACGACCCGACCGTGAAACACTTGCCCTCCCCCAACGGCGGAAGGCTGCCCGCCGGCGCGCAGCGCGGGCGCGCGGATGGAGGCCGCACCGCGAGCCGTGACGCCGCGGTCGAAACCCCGACCCGCGCCCGCAAACCCGGCCTCGACGAAATGGGCCCCGGCCCCGACAAGGAGGCGCGCCCCTATCGCGGCCCGCGCTCGACCACGGGCCGGCCGGGGATGCGGGGGGGATGGAGGCCGAGAGGGCGGTAGCGTAATCAACTGCCGGCAGGTATCCGGGGCAGCTCAAAACCCGCGGGGGCCTTCCCGCCGCCGCCGCAAGGAGAACCCATGGCAAGCTATTTCCTGTTCGGCGCCATCGGCCAGTGCCCGCAATGCGCCGACCACCGCTTCTCGGGTCCGCCTCTGCTCACACCGGACAAGAGCGTGACCTGTCACAAGTGCGGGCACATGTGTACTGTGGAGGCGGCCGTCCTCACCGCCCTCAAATCGGGCGTGGTGAAAAAACTCAGCGACCATCGCGTGGTCCAGGGCGGCTGATATAGAATGCCGGCAGCGTCGACCGTATCGACGCCTCGATCCGCAGGAGGACGCCATGGCAAAGGGTCAGATGAGGAGCAACAAGGAAAAGAAGAAGCCGAAGGCCGAGCACAACAAGAACAAGAAGAAGGGCGGCCCGGCGCCGTCCCCGTTCGCGGCGGGGCAAGGCCCGGGGCAGCCCGGCGGGAACCCCTACGGCAAGAAGGGGTAGCCGATCGAAGGCTTGAGGATTGCCAGCACGTTGATGTGGACGCCGCGGGAACGCCGGCCCGAATGGGGCCGGCGGGCGGCTGGCTCGCAAAAGTAATCGTCCCGGTTGGCACCGTCATGGAGCGGTGAGATACCGCGTCTTTGCCGCTTCGACTTACTGTAGCTGCCGTAACCGAAAGCGACCATTAGATCTCGCCACGTCAATCTGGTATCGCTTCCGCGCCAGAGGGAGCAAGCCGGATATGTTCGAGGCGCTTCGAAAGAAGGGCTATCAGATCGAGTTCGTGTCGCACGCGCTGGCAATATTAGAAATCGATTTTCCAGACGCCGCGGCAGAACTCGAAGAGGTCGTACTTAATCAATCGGTCCCCATCGAAGAGATCATCGGATCGGGCGGTGGCGAAACAAAGGGCACGCAACGCCTTCGTAACGGCCTCACAAAAAAGGGCTGGGTCAAAGAGACTTTCACAATCAAGAAGACAATCAATGACGAGCCTCGCGAGTCAATTTCCCACAAAGTAGACCACGTTCGTGTTGTCGACCGCTCTGCAGGTAAGCGATATCGAATTGCCTTGGAGATTGAATGGAATAACAAAGACCCTTTCTTCGATCGCGACTTGGAGAATTTCAAGCGACTTCATTCGGAAGGAGGGATTTCCCTGGGTGTGATGATCACGCGCGGCACGTCACTTCAAGATAATATGCTGAATCTCGTGCGTCGCTGGGTCGATGAAAAACGGATCGAGAGCTTCGAGCACCTCAGCGAACTTGGAATAGAGCAAACTGCGCGTCAAAGGCGCGAAGTCCTTCGACGTGTTCAACGAGTGCGAAATCCCATACCATTTCCGGATGCTTGGACCGCTCATTTCGTTTCAGACAAGTTTGGCGCAGCTACGACCCATTGGCGCAAGCTTGATGACCGAATCAGGAGAGGCGTGGGCAACCCTTGCCCGCTTGTTTTGATTGGAATTCCTGCTTCGATCGTGACCTTTGGCGAAGACCCTCAAGAAATTCGCAATTTGATAGAAGCCGGAGCGAAAGCTCTCAAAGAAGAAGACGAGCAATAGCTCTTGAATTCTATTCAGCTGCTACGCGATGCGCTTGTGAATGGTGCGCGTAGGTTTTCCACGTTGGCCGATAGCCACCATCTGCCTGATTACCCCAAATGGCCCAGCCATCACGTGTCCCCCGCGCAAACAACTCAAGATAAGGACTGCGGCTACACGCCTCGATAATCGCGTATTGTTCGTCAGGCTTACGCGAATGCTCGCGCTTGCGCGTCGCGATAAGGTTTACCTGCCGGCGCCCAGGCGCAAGCGTTCGCGCGTTCTTACCACGCACACCGAACAGGATGAGCTCAGTGACGTTGCGGAAGTAAAATCCAACGCCGCGTCCATCCGAACCGCCGTCTTTGCGCACCTTGTGCCAGACAATATTGCTCTTGTAGTTGAAACCCCACGCTTTCATGACCGCGAGACCCTCGGGCAAGAGCGCGTTAGGACACCAAAGATATAAATGCGCCGTTGCGGTTGCGATTTGGCTGACAGGCAGTCGCGTGATTTCGTCAGTGGTCAACGTGTAATAGCGCGACAGTCGTTTGTGCTCTGGGGCAACCTTCCCGGTTTTATTTGTAAATTGCCAAGGCGGATCGGCGAGGATCGTGGCGAAGCGACGTTCGCCAACGTACCCCAGTAGGTCAAGTCCAACCGCATCCATCAGTGCCACCTTTGGCCGCAATGGCCAAGCTGCTGGTGAGAACAAATAGGGAACATACATAAACCCGCATGGCCTGTCCAGTGTCGATTGCAATAACCCGATTCGTGGCCGCTCGGCCTGTGAATTGTATCCACGAGGGATGGGGCAGCCCTAATTTGGGCGATTATCCCCGAACTTGATGCTATCGCGCGGACGGCCCTAACTTGAAGATCATTACTCTGTCCCGTCGTCTGCTGGCTCGAACCACATCCTGCATCGCCGGCCCCGTTCATCCAAATCGGGAAGCTCGCCATTCCCCCCGTCGTAGTCGCACACGCGAATAGGGAAAGGATTTCCGAGTGTCCACTCAACTTGTCCGCCGTGCACGCCGACGGTGATGTTGGGATGGGGTGCTGCATGGACGAGCTTGATGGTCACGGCATCAATCTCCTCGGTACCAATGCGCCTGCTGCCGCGAAGCAGAGATAACGCATCGAGCAGAACCGTGCGTTCGCGGGAGGTCAGGTCGATCCAAGCGGTCTCAGTCATTGTCATCTCCTTGATGCAGACTGACCGATTCTACGCTCATTGGACGCATAGTGAATCCCCTTCGACGGACCTGTGGATGGCGGGGACTTTTTCCGTCTGGCCGCCGGGTCCATCGTGCGCTACCTCGCAACCGCCGTTCTCACCCGCCCGCTCGTCCCGCCTATGTTTCCCGCCTCCCACCCCACATGAACACCCCCATCCCCAGTTCGCGCTTGACCAGCCAGAACAGCGCGCCTGACTCGACGAGGAGCGCCGCGGTGGTCGAGAGCGCGGCGCCGGCGAGGCCGAAGCGGGGGATCAGGGTCACGCAGGCGAGGAGATTGCAGGCGAAGGCGGCGCCATAGACCAGGGCGGAGAGCTTCTGGCGGCCGAGCATGGTCAGCAGGCGGTCGGCGGGGCCGACCGCGGCGCGGGCGAGGAGGCCGACCGCGAGGATGCCGATCAGGGGATAGCCCTGCACGAATTCGGGTCCGAACAACCAGAGCAGCGGATGGCCGAGGACGAGGAGCACGATCACGCCGGCGAGCGACGGCCAGAATGTCCAGTGGATCGAGCGGGCGAAAAAACCTGCCAGCCGCGCACGGTCGCCTGCGGCCTGGTACTCGGCGAACTTGTAGGCCACGGTCGCGGACACCGAGAAATAGACGAAGGCGACCAGCGCGAGCATCTTCTGGGCCGCGAAGTAGACCGCGACGTCCTGCGGCGAGCGAAAGACCTGCAGCACCAGGACATCGACATAGCTCAGGAGGAAATAGAAACCGGCCGACAAAGTAATCGGGAGCGAGGTCGCGAACCAGGTCCCGAACGCGTATGATTTTGCTCCGGGCGCGATCTTGCCCCGCAGCGACCGGTCGAGCACGGCCAGCTGAAAGATCGCGGTCGCCCAGGTGGCAATGACCACGGCCGTCATCGCGATCACCGCGCTGGCGTGGAAGCCTGCAAGATAGGCCGCCAGCATCAGCAGCAGGATCGCGAGCGGGCGGACGATGTAGATCGGCAGCAGCGCGACCCCGATCCAATTGAACGAGCGCGCGATGCCGTCCTGCACCGCGGCGAGCCCCAGCAGCGGCAGCGTGAGGCAGGCGAGATACATCGGCAGGACGAGAAAATGATCGAGCCGGGTTTCAAAGACCTTGATCGCGATCACTCCCACAACGGCGGCCAGCGAGGAGAGTCCGACCGCCAGCCAGCGCGTTCCGGAAAGAAATCCCCGCAGCAGCTCGAGCGACTTGCGTTCGGCATATTCGGGAATGAACCGTTGCGCGCTGGTCCCGAGTCCGCAATCGATCACGCCGCCGAGGAGCGTGAGCCAGGTCCACACATAGGCGTAGATGCCGAACTCGTAGCTGCCCATCCAGCGCGCGAGCAGCGGCTGCGACAGGAACGCCACCGCGGCGCTTGCGACCCGGATGAGGAACGCGCTTCCCGCCGCCCGCTGCGCGCGCGAGTTGTCGCTGCCGTCGGCCAGCCAGGTGCGAACGTGCTCCCAGGCGACCGGCAGCCGGCTGGAGACGCCGTTGCCGAGACCGGCTTGACCGAAGACTGCCATGAGCGCCGATTTTCGCATTTCGCCGTGATCGATGGTGCCTATCTCGCCGCGCCGCTGCTCGCGGCCTCGCCCTGGCGATCCCCCGGCCGCACCGCGAGCCGCTCGCGCGTCTGCCGCAGCACGCCGACGCCGAGCTGGCCGAGGAATCTGCTCCAGCGCCGCGCCCGCCAGGGCAGGCGGTCATCGGTCGAGAGCGAGCGCAGATAAAGGGCCTTGGCGGTTGACTGCGCATCGGAGGCCACTTTCACCGCATCATCGTAGAAGCCGCCGATCTTGTCCTCGCCCATGCCCGGCGTGGCGAGCCAGCGCGGGATGTGAGTATTGCAGAGGCGCTCCACATCCGTGAAAACCTTGTTGGCGCCGGTTCCCGCCGCCGGGCAGGAGGTCGCGAAGGCGTCGCCGACCAGGACGATGCCTGGCCGCCGGTAGCCCTTGGTGAGATACAAATCGACCGGCCGGATCTTGATGAAGCCGGTGACCTCGACATCGCCGGTCAGTTTTTTCAACCCCGGCATCAGGTCGAACAAGGTCTGCAGGGGCGCCGCGCGCAACTTCCGCAGCCACGGATCCTGCATGTCCCGGTAGACGAAGAGGTTGGCGCGCGTCGTCGAGCCGATCGGGAACAGCGACAGATAGGCCATCCGGTCGGTGGACCGCTCGGGATAATAGGTCAAGGCACGGAAGTCGAAGCTCTGCCGGCCGACCGGTTTCAGATCGAATCCGATGCTGATCGAATGGCAGCTGCTCACGACCTCGCGGTCCATGCCGAGCGCCTGGCGCAGCCCGGTGTTCAATCCATTCGCCAGCACGAGCAGACGGGCGGAAATCTCCTCCCCGTTCGACAACGTGATCCTTTGCCGGTCGGGGCTGGTCGATATGGCGGCGACCTTGGCGTGAATGAACGTGTCCCCCGGCGGGATTTCGGCCCGGAAGATGTTGACGAGGGCGTCGTAGAGAATTCCGTATTGCTCGTTGCGCCGTTTCTCGACCAGATGGCCGAAGCGCGCGACCCACAATTCGTCGTCGCAGGTCGCGGCCCGCAGGACCGCGCCGGCGAGACCGGTCTGGCGCAGCAGGCGAATCTGCGATGCGTCGAGCTTCTCGCAGCGGAAATCCGGCGGATAGACCGCATGGGGATCGATCAGGACCACATCCAATCCGGCCCGCCCAAGCATCGCCGCGGCGGTCGAGCCCGCGAGCCCGCCACCGGCGATGGCAATATCGGTGTGCCGCATGGGCGCCTCCCTGTCGCGCAGGCCATCATTGCGCCGAAAGGACTTAATGAACTTTGAAATGATCGGCCTGGTGGACGCACGAGCCGCACTGCATGTTTGAGCCGATGATCTGCCGGCAAGCGCGGCCGGCTCCCTCTCCCATAGGGAGAGGGATGGGGTGAGGGGTTAAGGTCTCTCGATAGGTCTCGAACCCCCTCACCCCAACCCTCTCCCCAACGGGGAGAGCGAGCGCACCGAGATCGCTGCGCGGTCATCGAGTCACACAGCGGCGTATCAGCGAACGGTGAGTTCCCGTACCAGCCGTTTCGCATCGGGATTGGTTCAGGGCAGGCCGCACACATCGCCGGCGTCTGCTTGATGAAACGCTTGGCCCGGCGAAACGCCGTCATCATCGCCATCACCAGCCAGCCCTGGATCGTCACCGCCGCGAGATGATCATGGAGCCTGAGCTCGATGTCGGACCAGTCACGCTTGTAGGGTTCGTCACCGATGGTGAAATCAAATCGTTGAAAACCGCGATCGATCGCGTGGCGGAGCAGTTCGTGAAGGTGGGCGCGTCCCGGGCCCAGCCGCGCCAATTCTCCATCGTGATAGCTCGAGAGAATGAGATAGTAGCAGGCCCGGAATCGCAGACCGAGATTTGCGGCCGCGGTCCGGTCGCCGACCTCGAGCCGGCTCACATGGATAAGCTCGCGGGTGCCCGGATCGGTCGCGACATCCAGGAAGAACTCTCGATAGCCAGGCCGGGCAAAGATGTTTTCGACGCCCATGCGGGCGAATGAACTGGTCTTCTGGCCGATCAGCGTGTCCAGCGTGCGCGCGATATCCTTGCGGTCATCGACGTCGACGAAGCGGATTTCGCCGTGCTCGGCCAGGTGCTTGAGATGGCGGCGCTCGCGCTTGCGAGTCGACGACGAGCGCTTGGCGGCATAGAACTCCTCCCAATTCCTGCCCAGGGTCGCAACATAGGCTCCGCTCGGATTGGCCAGCGTCTGCAGATCGAGGAACGGATTTCGCTGCCCGCCGATCGTCTCCGGCATTTTTTGCAGATCGACCACATCGAACGAGAACCGTGGTTCGTTCTGAAGCAGGTCGATGATGTCTGGCCACAGCCGGACGAATCGATCCGAGCCCAGGCGCTGGGAGAAGCGCCGGCCCAGCAGGGGCGCGTTGTAGTCGCAGAGATCCGACCCGAGCCAACACAGACGTCTGACCAGCCCGCGAGCCTCGATCGCGAGCGGGAGGATGAAGAGGGTCTCCCCGTCGGCGTCCCGGCCGAGGATGACCGCCGGGAGCGTGCCGCTGCGGGTGCCGATATGCCGCTGCCAGGTCGCGAGCCAGTCGAACGACTGGAACACGGTGCAGCTGGCCTCGCGCTCGAACGCTCTCCACTCCTCCCGGACATCAGCCAGGTCGCGGCACAGTTGCAGGTCGAGGCCCGACCAGGACGTCGATGCCGCAACTCGGGAACGCGCGACCTTGACCGAGCGGCCGATCGACTCAGGGGATTCTTGTCCGAGGCTCGACGGCTCTGCCGGCACGATCCTTTCACTGATCGCCGGGAACGTCGCCGCACTCGCCAGCAGGCGGCGCGCGCTCGGGCGGACGGTGAGATCGAGGTCGGACATCCGAAGCGCTCGCGATCGTGGGCTAGAGTTCTCCTCCTCGGCATGGTTTCAACGAAACCTGAATAAAGCGTGCACCCAATAAAGAGTGAATCCAACAAGCCATGAGGTTTCGCGGCGATTCGGCCAAGGCGTGCCGCCCGACCGGACGCTCGTTCCCGAGCTGCCGACCGGGATTATCCAATTGATAACTTTAAGACACGGATAGTGTTGAGATTTTTCGGAAAATCCCGCACAGCAGCGAGGCTTGGTCCCCGGTAGCTCAGAGGCAGAGCAGACGGTTGTTTCCCGTCCGGTCGATGGTTCGAACCCATTCCCGGGGAGCCACGCCTTGCGCGGCTGGCGCCCGATCAAAAAAGTTCCCTCGGGCCCAGTCCTGATGTGGTGCAGCGCGGATCAATCCGGCCGCGACCGCGTTGATTCCAGGCCATGCGCAAGTTGCTGCTCATCGCCCTCATCCTGGCATTCAGCGCCGATATGGCCGATGCGCGCCGGCGCGGGCATCATCGCGGCTACCGCTTCGTGCCCTACGCGATCGAACGCGGCGATCGCAATGCCATCGAGCCCAGGAGCATCGAGCCCAGAAGTGTCGGGCGTCAGGACAACGGGCGTCGCGGTCCCCCCGTCCAGGCGCTGGTGCCCGCGGACTGGCAGCTCCAGCCGCCCGCCCCGAACTGGCAAGGCCGCCGCTATGTCGCGCCGGGGGGCAACGCCTGGCTCGCCTTTTACGCCAGCAGCACCGACAGCGAGCCGCTCGGCCAACACTGGAAGACGGTCGCCTTCGGCGAGGGCGAGGAGCTGACCCTTCTGCAGCGCGAGCGCGAGTGGCTGGTGGTATCCGGCTTCAAGGGCGACAAGGGCGACCGCATCTTCTATCGCAAGGCGGTGCTCGCCTGCGGCGAGCGGAACTGGCGGCACATTGCGTTCGAATATCCGGCGGAAGCCAAGCGCGCCTATGACCGGCTCATCACCCGCCTCGCGCACGCGCTCGACCTCGCCGTGGACCAGGACTGCGACCAGACGACCGGCCGCAACTGACCGGCCGCCATCGCTGGGCCTGGAACCGCGCAGACGTGTCTAATATCACTCCTTTCGAAGGCTGGTATAATGCACCCTGGGCGTCCCAACCGGGATCGAGAGGCTGGAATGATCAATCGATGGGTTCTTGTGCCGCTCCTTGGCGGCGTCATGGCCATGGTGCCGGCAGCGCTATCGGCGCAGCAGCCAGCAAGGACGCAGCCGGCGCCGAAGGCAAAGCAGGCGCCGGAGCCCGACCTCGACGTCGAGGAGCTCACGCCGGGCCAGATCCAGCGGGCGCAGGAACCGGAGCCGCCGTCAGCTCAGTCGTCCAGACCGACGCCGCCGAAAGCCGGCCCCGAGCCCGCCCGGGCCATCGCCTGCAACGGCGTTTTTGCCAAGGATTCGAGCCATCTCAAGCTCGCGACCATGTACAAGCCGCAGAACGTCGTGTTCACGGAAGTGGACGGCCCGGATGGCACCAGGCTCATGGCTTCGGTGCTCTTTCCGAAGGAGCCGAAACGGCGCCTGGAAGTGTTGTGGCAGAACGAGGCCGCGCGGATGGGGACGGCGCTGATCGTGATCAATGGCCAGTCCACCTGGACCGCGCCGAAGGGGCTCAAGCTCGGCCTGCAGCTCGCGGCGATCGAGAAGCTCAACAGCAAGCCGTTCAAGCTCAAGGGCTTCGACAAGGACGGCAGCGCGGTGACCGATTGGCAGGGCGGCGCGCTCGAGCAGCTGCCAGGTGGCTGCAAGGTCGGCGTCCGCCTGATGCCGGACGCCAAGACGCCGCCGGAGGCGCGCAGCGAAGTCTCGGGCAGCAACGAATTCGTCTCGAGCGACGCCAAGGTGCGGGCGGTGCGGTCGACGATCGCCGAGATCATTCTCGGTTATTAGCGCAGGCCCGCGCGGTGGTTGAACTCCATCGCAGGCGCGGTCGGCACGCGGAAGCGGAACGGGGGAGGCAGAGGTGAAGGGGGCGCGTTACGCAAGCACGGCACGGAATGTCGCGTTGCTGACCGCGATTCTGGTCGCCGCGCAATCCGGCGGGATGGCGCAGGAAGCAATCCAGAGCGCCTTCGATCCGATTCAAATTCCCTCCGGCGGGCGGCCGCTGTCGATCGAGCGCCTCGCTGACATCCCGCGCCAGCTCAACGCCGCCGTCGGCCGCGTGCAATGCCGCGTCGACGACGACATGCTCAAGGACAAGCCGGTGTTGATCTTCCGCCCGGCGGACGGATATCGGGTCATGGCGGTGGTGCCCTGCCAGGCGATCGTGTTCTACAGCCGCGCCTTCGTCTTCGAGCATTCGATCGAATCCGAGCCGAGCCCGATGACGTTCCCGGTGATCGCTCCCTCGGGCGGCTTTAGTGCATCGGATATGCCAGGGCTGATCTCCTGGGACCCCGAGAGCAAGACCATCACGGCCTGGCGCGGGAACGACTACTGTCCCGCGCGCGAGATTCGCTATTCCTACCGCCAGGGGGGTGGAGAGCTGAACGGGTTTGCGCTGGTGCGGGTCGAGTACCGGGATGTTCGGTGCGGCGCACCGGAGGCGGAGTGGAGAACCGCCTGGCAGGCGTCGCCGTGGAATGTGCTGCAATGATCGCCGCGGAGCGCGAGGGCCCGCCGCGTTAACCATACCGACTTACCCGGTATGAGTTCCTGCGTTGTGGAATTGCCCCGAAGGGGCCGTGAAGTCGTCACATTCGCATGCGGCAATCAGCTCCGGGTGGGCGCGCGTCGCGCTCTGTAACGGGGGTCATTGCCATGACAGCCAAATCAGGAAGGCCTGTCGAGTTCGAAGAACCGACAGGAACGGAAGTGGAAGGGGAAATCCGCGAATTCGTCCGCCGCGACGGCGCCAGTCTGCGGCGGGCACCCGAGAACGACAGCGAGCTGGTGGCCAACAACATCGGCACCTTGCTGCAACGGGTGGCGGGCTCCTCGGTGCAGGAGATCGACCGGCTCATCGCCGAGCTGCAGACGCTGCGCGAGCTGTTGCACACCGAGGGGATGCGGGTCCAGCGCGAGATCACCGAATACGCGCATTTGAGCCAATCGGCGATGCAGTCGACGAAGATCATCGCCGAGAGCTTGGCGCAGTGGAAAGCCTCCGGGGACCTGCACAGCGCGCGCGGTTGATCGCGGCGAGGAGGTGTAGGACCTTCAGCGGCCTGGTGCGGACGGCGGATGCGCCGCACGCATGACTTCACTGCACCAGCCGGTAGCGCGGGATCTCGCCGACGACCACGCGATCAGTTGGCCTGATCAGCAGGATGCGGTCATCGAGCTTGACGAATTTGTAGTCCCTCAACAGCGGAATCCTGCGCGTCACCATCGCGGGGAGGTCCTGCAGCTCGACCTCGCTCGGCAGCGGGGCCGCGAGTTCGGCGACTGGCAGGTCGACCTCCGGCACGTCCGGCAGATTGATTACGCCCAGGAAAATGAAGCCGCGCTGCTCCTCGCTCAGCCGCAGCGATTCCGGTCTCGCCGACCGATCGATGCTGCCGGTGGTCACGTCCTCAGCCGCCCTGGGCGGAATCTCATCCGTCGCGCCCTCTTGCGCCGAGGCGAGACCGGCGCCCCCGAGCAAAGCGAGCATCAATGCAGCGACACGAAACGAAGACCGCATAGTCTCCTCCCCAGAAGCCCAGCTTCCAAGGCTAGCCAACGAACCCTCCCGCAGTCTTAACGCACACCCCCTCCCCCGCGTTGCGTGTCGTCGGCGTGGTCAATGGAGGCTGAATCCACCTCGGGCATGGTCAACAAATGCTGAAGAAACGCGACCGAGGTCACGGCA
>WNGL01009283.1_pt1 | contig 11421 bp, 9 predicted proteins | sample 5400591 | NCBI WGS metagenome assembly WNGL01 (sample SAMN13153377, study PRJNA577476) | soil metagenome | isolation source: 80 cm soil or saprolite under Garry oak tree replicate 1 | place: USA:California | collected 2016-06-15
CTTCCTTCAAAAGTTCCAGCCTCTTGGCGCTGAGCTCCGAGGAAATGCCGGTGAGGCCGGTAACATTCCCGCCGGGGCGCGCCAGGCTCGCGACAAAGCCTGTCCCAACCGGGTCGCTGCTGTTGGCCATCACGATTGGAATCGTCTGCGTCTGTTGTCTGACCGCCACGATTCCCACGTCGCTGGACGTCACGATCACGTCCACCTTCAGACGCACCAGCTCGGCGGCGATCTCGGACATCCGTTCGGCCCTGTTGTCGGCGAACCGGCGCTCCACGACGACGTTTTGCCCTTCGACATACCCATGCTCTCGCATGCCCTGCGCGAACGCGGCGGTAAGATGCGAAGCAGTAACCGGAGCGCCTGGAACGAGAACGCCGATTGGGGGATCTTCTTCGCCGGTTGCGAGTTCGCGGGAAACGCCTTTACGAGCAGAGAACCCGCTGCTGTACTGACGAAAGTCCGCCGGTCCATCACTGGATCACCTCATCCGCGCGCATTAGCACCGACTGCGGTATCGTCACGCTAAGCGTCTTCGCGGTCCGAAGGCTGATCGCCAGCTCGACACGGGCGGATTGATCGATCGAGGCCAATTGGATCCGCGGCCTCGTCTGCGAGTACGGCTTGGTTGCCCCGAAGGAGCTCGGTTCATTGCGTCGAGCGCTGCCGGTGTCGCTCGAGTCACCCTCGAAACACAATATCAAATACCGCAGTTATCGAATCCGGCTCAAAGTCTGGGGTTGCGGAACGCAATTTGACAATCAGCGCCTCCGGTCGGCTAGCGCTCTGCAAGTAACGGTCTTTCTCATTGTAAGGGTCACCCTCGAAATACATTTGCGTTACCAGTTCGTCGTGATGGCCCACAACCTCGAAGTGAATATGCGCCGGCCGCATGGTTGTTGGGCCTGTGGGATACGCCGCCGGCTTTATCGTCTTGAACCGATAGCGGCCTTCAGCGTCGGTTTTGATGACACCAAAACCCTCAAAATTCGGATCGAGTGGCGCAGGATTGGGGTCGTCAGGATGCGCGTAGCGCCCAGCCGCATTGGCCTGCCAGATTTCGACCTTTGCGCCGCCAACCGGCTCGCCTGCGGGATTCAAGACCCGGCCCATAACGTTGAGAACCTGTCCCTTCGCGCGCCCTAGGCCGTCCCGCGCCCGGGTCAGGTCGCCACTTTGATTCGGTACTTTCATGACCGGGTAAAACGGCCCCAGGATCTGGTCTTGTGTCCGCCTGAGAACGGTTTGGGCAAGGACACCGTGGATCGGGGAAAACGCGCCAAGAGCCCCGACCGCGGCCGACATCTTCAAAATGTGGCGGCGGCTTAGCGTTCCTCGAATCATCGTCATGTTTGCTCCAATCTATTTTGAGGACAGTGCGCAGCTTACTCGCCGCTCTCGGGGCGCATCCACTAGCACCTACTCACGTCGGCTGATCCATCACTGAACCACCTCATCGACGCATGGAAGTTCAGCCATACTACGCCTCCATGGAGGCTTCGCCCGCGTCGGTGACCACCGGCCGGTGTTGGCCGACAAGCATCAATCGACGACCGCTATGGAAGACGATGCGCTACGACAGCAGTTGGCCCGAGAGCGGTCCTGCGTCTGCGCAACATTGGTCCGGAGAAATGGACAGGTTACTGGCAGACGGTCCCGGGGGTGAGGAAAACCTCGCGCGTGATCGGCTTGGTCTGTGTCACGCCGTTGACTGTATAGTCGAACGTTCCCGTGTTGCCATCAGTGAAGGTGAAGGTCGCGGTGCCGACCGCGGTCGCCGTCACATTGGCCGGGAGGAACGGAACCGCGTTGAAGGGCGGACCGGTCGTGCGATACAGGGTACCGCTATAGGTACCCGCGGCGGTCTTCGGCGCCGTGACCGCGAGCCATAGCGGCGTTCGATCGAGGTCGTAGGTAAACCATGTCGCAAAGATCGTGTCGCCCTGGTGCGTGAGATTGATGCCCCATCCCGACTCGGACCCCGCAGGCGCCGCCCACCACAGATCCTGATAGTTGTAGGCGAGCGTCAGGTCGTTCTGAATGCCGAAGGTGCACGTCGGCAGCTGGCCGAAGACTTGCCGGGTAATGGGCTTCGTTTGTGTGATTCCGTTGACCGTGTAGGCGAATGTTCCGGTGTTGAGATCGGTGAAGGTGAGCGTCCCCGTGCCGACCACGGTGCCGTGCACCTGTGTCGGGTTGAACGGCACCGAGTTGAAGGGCGGACCCGTCTCCTGGACGAGTGTGCCCTTGTAGACACCGGTCGAGGTCAGCGGCGCCGTCATGATCAGCCACCACGCCTTGCCCGTCAGATCGTAGGTAAACCACGTCGCGACGATGGTGTCACCCTGATGCGCCAGGTTGATGCCCCAGCCCGACTCCGATTCGGCCGGGCTCTTCCACCACAAACCTTCGTAGTTCGGGGGGCCCGCCGCAATCACCTGCACGTTCGTTGCAGGAGACACGCCGCCGAAGGGCACACCATCGGGCGTGTTCATCCGCCACTGGAAATTGTAAGTGCCCACCGTGGAAGGCGCCGTGATGTAGAACGTGAACGTCACCGTTTCGCCGGGTGCCACGGACACCGGCAACGCAACCGGACTGACGCTCCAGATCGTGTTGCCCGCGGGTCCCGCCGACCCCAAGGTGTACCCGTCGGTCGTCTGCCACGTCGCCGTCGTCGTGTTCCTGAACGTCTCGGTGACCAGGACGATGGCGCCGGCGGGTATCGTCGCGGGAACTTGTTGCGACACGAATTCCGTCGCGGTCGACACCACGACTTCCGGATCGGGCGTCTCTTCGCCGAAAGTCCCGTGCAGCTGCGACAACATGCGAAACCGAAGCGGCGGCGTCGCCGTGAAGCCGCAGCTCAGCGGTTTCACCACGAATTTGAAAGTAACCTCCTGATTCGGCGCGACGTCATACGGAAGGAGGACGCGGTTGCCGCTGTGACTGCCGTAGGGGTTGTCCTGAATGCACCAGTAGTAGTTGTCTTGCGGTTCCTGCGTTGACAGGAAGATGTCGCCCTCGGCGCGGTACCAGGTCGCGGTGCCGGTGTTCTGCATCGTTATCGAGACCGACGCCGCGGTCTGCAGCTCGATGAAGGACGGCACCGTTTCGGATACGAACGCCGCCGAATAAGCCGGCTGTGCCTGCGGCGCCGTGCTCAGGAGGCATGAAACGAGCGCCAGCATTGCCGCGATCAGCCGCAGCAGGGCGGCGGGGCGCATACGCCTGGAATTGCCTGTGATTCCGATGCCGGCGCTCGCCATTGTCAAGCCGTCAACCGGGTCCCCACTTGTACGGACGCTCATTATATTCGGCGCCTGGCGAGCCACGCCCACCGGCCGGAGTCGGGCTCGTAGCAGGAATTCGATTATCACCGCAGCGTCCGCGATGTCTGGACGCTGTTACAGCGCGTCAGCATCGTTGTCCTTTTCGTCTTCCCAGGTATAGCGGCGGCGCGGTGGTATGTCGAGACGCCGCAGCGCGAGCGCCAGCGCCAGGCCGATCACCGCCGCCGCCAGATGCGTTTCCCAGGAGACTCCGGGTTCGATCGGCAAGACGCCCCATACCGACGCGCCATACAGGAAGGAAACCAGCAGCGACGCGGCGATGGCGCGCCGGTCCCGTCGTATCATTCCCGCTACGAAGATGTAGCTGACCAGGCCGTAGATCAATCCGCTCGCGCCGACATGGACGCCGCCCCGAGCGAATACCCAGACCGCGATGCCCGGTCCGAGGTAAACCGCCGGCAACACGAGAAGCGCGGCGCTCGGATACAGGTACAGCATCGCCGTGCCCACGATCAACAACGGCAGCGAGTTGGCGATGAGATGGGCGAATCCGCTGTGCATCAGAGGCGCGAAAAGAATGCCGGGCAAGCCCGCCAGCTCGCGCGGCCGGACGCCGAAGTCCTCGACCCCAAGGTCAAGCGCCCAATTCAACAACTGGATGAGCCAGATCAGTGCGACGAAGCCGAGCGCGAGCTTCACCGCCAGGCGGAAATTGGCGCGGGCGCGCTGGGAATCGGTGAAGGCGGGATCGGAGGCGTGGATTTCCATCGGGCACAGGATATCAGTCGGTGCTGTGTCAGGAGCGCGCGGCCAGTCGCGATCGCTCCAATAAGGTGCGCGCCGTGCGATCAGTGCGCGGCAATGTTAGGCTGTAAAGACAGCGTTTTGCTGGAATGACCTGAAGGAAGGATCATGCCTCAACTCACCCTTGTGCCGTCGCCGCCCGTGGCCTCGCAAACCTTTCCCTGGATGTGGCCGTTTGCCGGCGTGTTTAGCGGAGAAGCTCAGACAGGCAAGCCGCGCGCCCTGGCCATGCCGCTGTCCGGCAACGTCGATCAGGTCATCGATCCGTGGACATTCATGCTGCGTATGGTCGGCAGTCAGTTCGGCCTCATCAACATCAACCTCGGCAAGTCTTCCGATCCTGATCTCGAGAAAGAGATCCTCCAGGACGTCGGCACCTACGGCAAGCAGCTCGGACAGCTCGGCGACGCGTTGCGCGCGCTCATCGACCACGCCAAGCTGGACGAGTTCACGCCGGCCGAAAAGCGTGCCATTAACGCGGCGCTGTATCAGCTCGACGAGATTGACCGGCTGAAGGCGAAGCGCAAGTGACACGGGCCCACCTCTTCTCGCCCTTCAAGCTCCGCCAGCTCACGCTGGCCAACCGCATTGTCGTATCGCCGATGTGCCAGTACTCGGCCGTCGATGGCTGCGCCACCGATTGGCACATCGTGCATTGGGGTCAACTGCTGGTATCGGGCGCGGGGATGTTCACGATCGAGGCGACCGCGGTGTCGGCCGTGGGCCGCATCACTTATGGCTGCCTCGGTCTTTACGACGACGCGTGCGAAAAAGCCGTGGGCGAGCGTCTGGCGGTCGCGCGCGCCAACGCGCCATCGATCCCGGTGGCGATCCAGTTGGCACACGCGGGGCGGAAAGGTTCATCGCAAGTGCCGTGGGAAGGCGGACAGCTCATTCCCGTCGACCGGGGCGGATGGAAGCCGGTGGCGCCGTCGGCGATTTCCCAGCTCGCTCACGAACCGCCACCGGCCGCGCTCGACACAGCGGGTCTCGAAGAGATCAAGCGGCAGTTCGTCGACACCGCGCGACGTGCGTTGCGCCTCGGCCTCGACGCGATCGAGCTGCATTGCGCCCACGGATACCTGCTCCACGAGTTCCTGTCGCCGCTGTCGAACCTGCGTGACGACGCCTATGGCGGGTCCTTCGATCATCGGGTCCGCTTTCCGCTGGAAGTGTTCGCCGCGGTGCGCGAGGTCTGGTCGCAGGACAAGCCGATGGGCGTGCGCATATCGGCGACCGACTGGGTCGACGGCGGCTGGACGATCGAGGACTCCATTGCGCTGGTGAAACGTCTCAAGGCCGCGGGCTGCGACTGGATCGATACGTCGAGCGGCGGCATTTCACCCGCGCAGAAGATCCCGCTCGGCCCGGGCTACCAGGTGCCGCTCGCGCGCGCGATCCGTCGCGCGACGTCGATGGCGACCATCGCCGTGGGACTCATCACCGAGGCGAAGCAGGCCGAAGCGATCATTGCGTCCGGCAATGCCGATCTCGTGGCGATGGCGCGGGCGATGCTGTGGAATCCGCGCTGGCCGTGGCACGCCGCAGCGGCGCTCGGTGCGCAGGTCCACGCGCCCAAGCAATATTGGCGCTCGCCACCACGCGAGGCCGCCGACGTCATCGCCGACGCGAAGCTCGGCATGCGGTAACCATGAGCGCCGCCGGGCCGCCCCAAGGCGCGAATTGCGCCCCCGCTTTTGGGGGCAGCGCAGCGGCCGAATTGGCCAATGAGGCCGCAAGCGTGGGGGTCCACCGACATCTCGGAACCCTCGGCGATCCCGCCAGCCCGGTGCCCCACCGCTCGATTCAGGACCGGCCAATCCGCCGGCGAACGGAATCGCCCCACACACGCAGAGCGACGAATATCGGCGCCGCGGCCGGGGTGTCTTCGGCTCGAAACGCGATGGTGAACGGCCTGGGCAATGACTTGTCCTCGGTTACCATGCGCACGACGATGAATGAGCTCAACGAGCGAACAGCCTCCCTGATGTTTCGTGCGGCGTCGCCCCTGCTCGACGATAGCCCCCAAACGCTCGACCGGCTGGGGGTGCGTGCCCGGACGATGAGCCAAAGATTGAGCTCCGGCAGCTTCCTGTTGCGACTCATGTAGCTTCCCGAAACCGCGATCATCGCGATCACGAACGGATTGCGCGTCCACTTCCCGTTGATCTGCGCCGCGAGCATCCCGGCTCTTTCGATCAGGCGTTTCGCGCGGGCGCGATCGAGCGCGGGCACAACGCGCGCAAGTGCGAATTCGCGAAAGCGTTCGGTGAGCCCGTAGTCCGACCTCTCGGGCGCGCTCTCCAGCAATCGTTGCTCGATCAGCGCACGAAGCAGCGCTTCCGCGCCGGGCGCGTCAAGCCGAAAATCTTCGCGCAACTCTTCAACGGTGATGCGCGCTTCCTCGCGCGACCGGCCCGCGATGCGGGCGAGCGCGCGTGCCGCCCCGCGTCGGAACGCCGACGGCTCCAGGCCGAACTGCAACTGCTCCCAGACCAGTGTCCGAATCGTCATGTCTTGCGCCCCCTGCTGGATCGTCGCCTCAATCTTCCGTGCCCGCCGACAGCATTGTTCGTGGACACGACTCTCTCTCATCGTCCGCTGTGCCGGGCATCCGTGGTCACCGTTCCTTGTTGGTGAACCAGTAGGTACGCTTGCGCGTCGGGTCGACACTGATCGGAACTCGGCTCACCGCGAGCCCCGAGAGCTCGGGGCTGAAGCCGCCGATGATGAATGGCACCGTCTTGGTCGCTGTGCCGCCTCCCGGCGCCGTGTAGCTCACGTCGACCATGCCGATGACCGGGCTGGGCGGCAAGCCACCGCCAACGAGCTCGATCGACTCGGCAACGCCGCAGAACAGCGGGACGCGATACGTCTTGGCGAGTCCGAGATTGTTCGAGCAGCTCGTCGTGGACGGGGGCGTCGGGCGGTTGGTGCTGAAGTATGAGTAGCCGCCGGTCGAGACGGCCGCAGTCACGGCTTTCTCGCCGCGCACGTCGAGATCGAGATAGCACCCGGTGGGGTTTCCCGTGTACGAGAAAGCCCCGTCGCTGGGCACGAGGCTTGCCTCCGTGAGCGCCGAAGCCGACGGCGCGCCCTTGGTGACCTTGTAGTCGAGCAGCGTGTAGAAGCGATCGGCAGTCACCGTGAGCAGCGGCTTTTCCCGATCGCCGGAGCCCACCAGAACGGCGGTGAAGAGCTTAGTCTGCACCACGTCGGGCGCATAGAAAAACTTCCGGCCGGTGGCATTCAGCGCAGCGAACTTGGCGATCGTCCACACGCCCGACGACGTCCCGCCGCCGGCGGTCTCGAAATCGATCCGGTAGACATTCGCGCCCGCGTCGACCGCGTACGCGCGATCGGTGTAGCCGTCGAAGTCCGAATCGAGCAGCGCCACGCCCGCCGGCACCGGGCGATCGGTCGCAAGCGTCTTGACGAGCGAGCCGTCGAGAGCGTCGAGCACCACGACGGCATTACCCATGGTCGCAGTGCCCGGCGGACTCGCGTCTTCCGCGGTCGAGTCGTAGCCCGCGCCCATCACCAGGACCGGATTGGAGTACCCGAGCACGGTGGCGACTCGCGGATCCGACCAGGTCTGGCCGAGCACCGAGATCGAGGAATTCGACTTGCGCCAGAGCATCTTCGGCGCCGAAGGGTCGGTGACGTCGAACGCATACAGGAAGCGTCCGCCGCGGCGCATCGTCACGTAGATCACGACCTGCTGTGGCACCTTGTTGGCGTCCAGACGCTCGTAGACCGTGACCGAGCCGTCGACGAAGTAATCGCGCGGCGTCGCAACGGTGGCGGACGACGTGGATGGGAACTTGATCACCGGACTGTCATCGCGCAGGCGCTTGAACCGCCCGAACACCTCAGAGGGCACGAACGTCCACAGCTCCTGTCCCGCGCTTCCGCCAATCTGGTTTCCGTCGATCGCGTGCAGCATGCCGTCATTGCCGCCGTAGAAGGCGATGGTGCCAATCGAGCCGCCGTAATCGACCACCGCCGGCCGCGAGTGCAGCACGTCGCCATGGATGCTCGGGCGCACCGTGGTCGGCGAACCGGGCCCCAGCTCGTCGCCATTGTTGTCGTTGCCGCGCACCCAGTTGATGAGGTTGGTTCGCTCGGTCGCGTCCGCCGCGCCGAGCATGGCGGTCGTGATGGACGCATTCCCATCGGCGAACGTCGAGGAGCTCGCGAGCGTGAGGGTCGTGCCGTTGGAGCAGTCGATGCATGTGAGCACCTTGCGCCCCGACTGATCCGTGTCGTACTTGATGCGCAGCTTCTCGGCGATTCCACCCTTTTCCACGACTTCGCCGTCGGGCAGATCGCTGGCGCTCTTCGGTTTGCCCTTCGGATCGTTGACCCAGAAATTGCTGGCGCTCGTCCAGTAGCTGACCGCGCTGAACAGGAAAAAACCCGTCGCCGAATTGAGCGCAGGATTGCCCAGCGAATCGCCCAGATCGAGCGTGTCGGTCGCCGGGTCGTACAGCATCTGGTATTGCTTGAGGTTGCCGTACCACCGTGGGCGCGCCAGTTGATCCGGCCGGAACATGCCAACGAATACCTGGTTCTTGTAGGTTCCCTGCGCGTTGACGCTGATCGGCAGGCTCGACGATGCAAACACGGAGTCGACTGCCTGGATATCGTTGCTATCGAGGATCTTGAGCAGTGCCGCGACGAGCTCATCGACGTTCGAGGCCGCTTTGTAGAGCCCGCCGCCCTGGGTCGCGATCGCGTGAATGTAGTTCGGATACAGGCCGTCGCTCGACGCACCGATGACGGCCACCGCGTGCGTGGTGATTGACTGCACGCCGTCCATTGGGCTCACATCGACGCCGCGCATCCAGCGCGCGAACTCGTCGGCCCAGTCGGCCTGGTCGCTGTTGGTGATATACGAGCTCGGATATACGAGCTGGGTTGTATCGCCCCCGTCGCTCTGCAGCACCGAGCGCGCGTCGGTATTGTTTTCGTTCGGCGAACCGTTGCTCACCCAGATGATGAGGTTCTTGCCGCAGCCGTTGCCCGGCGGGCCGACGTACTTACCGCCGGCCACGGCAGCCGGGTCCCACTTGGTGCCCAGCGTACCGCGATAGGGCACCTTTCGGGCGAACATCAGATAGGCTTCCTGCATCGCCTGCGCATACGGCGAGTTGTTGGCCTTGTCGTCGTTTATCGCGATGTTGCGGATCCTGTTCAGCAGCACCGTCTTGTTGGCCGGGGTGAGCGCCAGGAACTGGTTGCGCGGGTAGCCGCCCTGCGCCGCGCCCGATTCGTTGAACAACATCAGTCCGATGTTGAAGCGCGCGGTTCCGTCGGCGTTCACCGGCAGCGCATAGATCACGTTGTAGAGAGCGCACTTCTCGATGGCGAATTTCTTGCCCTGCTCCTTGTTCGGCGCGGTCGCCTTGGGGCCGCCGCTGCCGTCGCTGTAGCTGCAGTTCGGTACGTTGATGTCCGCGCCCCAGTTGGCGGAGCTATCCCAGATGATGAGCACATTGGGCAGTGCGTTTTGCGAAGCGAGGCCTGAGAAGATGTCGATGTCCTCGGCGCGCGAATTCGCGGCCACGAATACCAGGACGGCAAACGCGAACGTAAGATACGGGCGATGCAACAGGGTAGGCATGGCGCCTTTCCGTGGTTACTTGCAGAAGTTGGCAGCGTTAGCGGTTTCGACGCGAATCCCGACACCTTGATTCACCTTGATGTTTGTGCCCGACGGCGCATCGTTCACCTCTCCGGAGACATTCCATTCGGAGTAGGCGCACAGCGAATTGCCCGCGCCGACCGCAGCGCCCGGCGTCACGATGAGATTGCCCGTGCCCCCGCTTGTCTGCAGGCAGACGCGATCGGCAGCCTGCGCAATATCGAGCTCCATCGTCTTGATCGGGCGCACGCGAATGCACTTCGGCGCCGGATTGAGCTGCGCGGTGAAGTCAGGCTTGCCGTCGCCGTCGACGTCGACCGGGATCGGCGATGCGGCGGTGGCGACCGGGTCCTTGGTGAACAAGTTGGAGCTGATCGTCTGCTCGATCGCCTGCTGCGCCGCCGCCCGCTCGTGCACCTCGCTGTTGCCGACGAGCTGCAGATGCTGCCCGCTGATGCGGAATGCGGAGAGCGCGAACCATGCCATCGCGACCAGCAGCACGATGGCGACGAACAGCGCCGCGCCCTGTTGCTTTCCGGGACCTCGCGCTCGACTCATGGCGTCTCCCGTTGACCCGCCGGGTTGTTGAGCCGCACGAGCGACGTCATCAGCACCCGCTTATAGCCGTCGTTGGCCGGGTTGGTGTAACCCGCGAGCCCGAGATTGAACGACTTGGTAGTGTCCCGGTACCCGGGTTGCGCGTCGGTCGAGCGCAACAGCACGTAAAAGCGCGCCGCCATGACGTTCGACCACTCGCCGTATGCCGCACCGAGCGTCGCGTCCGGCGCTGCGAGGTACTGGTCGGGGAAGCCATCGTTGTCGGCATCGAAGCCGTATTCGAGCTGCAGGTTCTCGACGCCTTCGACGAGCGGCGTCACGCCGATCGCGCCGTTGACGAGGTCGGCGCGCTTGAGCGTGGGAATGGTGTCCACGCTGCAGTCGTCGCAGGTCGCCACGTAGTAGAGGCGGACCATGAGCCGGCGGACGTCGGCGACCGTCGCGCAGTCGAGGTTGCGCAACGTGAAATCGGCGGGCTGGTTCGACACGACCCAGGACTTGGGATCGGCGTCGCACTTCGAGACCTGCAGATACGCGTCGCCCGTGGCATTCGCGGGCGGCGTCGGGTCGATGGCAACGCGCCGCACCACCAGGATCGGCGTCCCCGCCCTGCGATTGGGTACGCAGGGCGGCGTGGCGTCGGTGGCCTTGTAGCCGGCGAGCGAAACCGGCGCCGTGAACGGCGCCCTCGACCAGCCGAGGTTGGCGAGCGTAGTCGCGCACGGGTCGGGCGCCTGCCAGGCCACGCCCACGAAGCTCATCTCGGCGAAATAGCCGGCGACGCGTACCTCGTCGCTCAGAAGCTCGAGCGCGAAGTGCGCGTTCTCGGCGAGACGGCTCGAGCGCTCGAGGTCGGCGCGGTTGCGGCTGGTGCCCGCGAACACCATAGCGATGCCGCCGAGCACCAGCAGCGCCACGGCCATCGCGACCATCAGCTCGATCAGCGTGAACCCACTGAACCCACGGGCGCGCGATCTCGCACGTACGTGGTGCGCAAAGACTGGACGCACAGCGACGGCCAAACGGGCGACGTTCATGGTGTCAGGCTCCAAGCGTCGCGATTTGCAACGTCGTCGAGAACACACGACGGTTGGTCTCCCGGTCGAACTGGTTCTGTCC
>WNGL01026447.1_pt1 | contig 11420 bp, 6 predicted proteins | sample 5400591 | NCBI WGS metagenome assembly WNGL01 (sample SAMN13153377, study PRJNA577476) | soil metagenome | isolation source: 80 cm soil or saprolite under Garry oak tree replicate 1 | place: USA:California | collected 2016-06-15
CGGCTCGCGCGTCGTGGCGGCCGATTACGACGGCGACGGCGACGTCGATCTGTTCGTCGGCGGGCGCGTCGTGCCGTGGCGCTACGGTGCCGATCCCCAGAGCATGCTGCTCCAGAACGACGGCCACGGCCATTTCACCGACGTCACCGCGCGGCTCGCGCCCGAGCTGGCGCGGGTCGGCATGGTGACCGACGCGGTGTGGCAGGACGTGGATGGCGACGGTCGGCCGGACCTGGTGGTCGTGGGCGAGTGGATGCCGATCACGATCTTCCACAACGCGGGCGGCGGGAAGCTCGTGCGCACCAACACGCCCGGGCTCGAGCAGAGCGAGGGGTGGTGGAATCGCATCGTGGCCGGCGACTTCACCGGCCGTGGGCGCGTCGATTTCATCGTCGGCAACCTGGGGCTCAACACGCGGTTTCGCGCCACCGCGGCCGAGCCCGTCACCATGTACGTGAAGGACTTCGCGCGCAACGGCTTCGACGAGCAGATCGTGTCGTGCTACAACGACGGCACGAGCTATCCCATCGTGATGCGCGACGATCTCATCAAGGCGATCCCGTCCCTCAAGGTGCGCTATCTCAACTACAAGGACTACGCCCGGCAGACGGCAGACCGTGACCGATATCTTCTCGCCGGGAGAGCTGGCCGGCGCGGTCTTCAAGCAGGCGCGCTCGCTCGCGACGGCGCTGGCGCGGAACAACGGGGACGGCTCCTTCACCCTTGTGCCGCTGCCGCTCGAGGCGCAGATCGCCCCGGTCTACGGCATCCTGGCGCGCGACTTCGACGGGGACGGCAAGACCGACCTGCTCCTGGCCGGAAACTTCGACGGCGTGAAGCCGGAGATCGGGCGCATGAGCGCGAGCTACGGACTGTTGCTGCGGGGCGACGGCACGGGGCACTTCACTCCGATTCACGCTTCGGAGAGCGGCTTTGTCGTGCCCGGGCAGGCGCGGGACATCCAGGGCGTCCGCACGCGACAGGGCGAGGTGTACGTCGTCACCCGGAACAACGATCGCCCGCTCGTCTTCCGTTCCACCGGGGCAGGCAGGCTCGTGTTATCCGTCGGCGCTCAGCCCGGGGACACACGGTGAGGTGGCGTATGCGTGATCGAGTCGGTGCCATGGCGGTGATGCTGGCGGGATGCGCCCTCGCCGCGGGGTGTGCCAACGCCCCCGTGGATTATCGCGCGCAGCCGCCCGATCCGGAGCTGCTCCACGCCGCCGTCCATCAGCTCACCGGCGTCATCGTGTACGACATCTTCAGCCCGCCGCAGGCGAGCCGCGTGTACGCGTACGCGAGCATCGCCGCGTACGAAGCGCTGCGACCCGACCACCCCGAATATCGCACCTTGGCGGGACAGCTGAACGGACTGACCCCCGTTCCTCCCCCCGCCCCCCCCGCGCCGTCGCCTGACTCGGAGTATTACCTCCCGCTGGCGAGCGTGCACGCGTTCATGACGGTGGGCAAGGCGCTCACGTTCTCGCAGGCGCGCATGGACTCGCTGCGTGCGGCGCTGGACGAGCGGATCCGCCGCACGGGAGTTCCCGCTCGGGTGTTCGCGCGCTCCATCGCGTACGGCGAGCGGGTCGCGCAGCACATCCTCGCCTGGGCGGCGCGGGATCGTTACCTCCAGACCCGGGGCTATCCGAAGTACACCGTCACGACCGTTCCCGGCCGGTGGGTGCCCACGCCGCCGGCCTACATGGATGCGGTCGAGCCCCACTGGGGCGAGCTGCGCCCGTTCGTCATGGACTCCGGGAGCCAGATCCGGCCGCAGCCGCCTCTCGCATTCGATATGGCGAAGACGGGCCCCTATTACCGGCAGGTGAACGAGGTCCTCGAGACGGGGAGGCATCTGACGGACGAGCAGCGGGCCATTGCCTCGTTCTGGGATTGCAACCCGTACGTGATGAATGTCCAGGGCCATACGATGTTCGCGACCAAGAAGATCACGCCCGGGGGGCACTGGATGGGCATCGTGGGCGTCGCCACGCGGAAGGCGCGCGCCGATCTCATGCGTTCGGCCGCAGCCTACGCGCGCACGGCGATCGCGCTGGCGGAGGGGTTCATCAGCGCCTGGGACGAGAAGTACCGCAGCAATCGGGTGCGGCCCGAAACGGTGATCAATGCCCGTCTGGACGCGCGGTGGGAGCCGCTGTTGCAGACGCCGCCGTTTCCGGAATATCCCAGCGCCCACAGCGTCATCTCCACCGCGGCGGCCACGGTGCTGACGGACGAGTTCGGCACGGGGTTCGCATTCGTGGACTCGACCGAGGCCGAGTACGGCCTGCCAACCCGCGCGTTCTCGTCCTTCCGCGCCGCCGCCGCCGAGGCGGCCATCAGCCGCCTGTACGGCGGGATCCACTACCGCCAGGCGATTGAGGAAGGGGCGAGCGAGGGACGGCGGGTCGGTGGGCTCGTGGTGCGGCGAGTCCGGATCCGGGCGGACGAGCGAGCGTCAGCGAGCCTTCCGACTCACTGACCCGGCCGCTTCGTCTTGATGATGATGACGCCGTTGGCGCCCCGCACGCCGTACATCGCCGTGCTGACGGCGTCTTTCAGCACCTCGATGGACTGGATGTCTTCCGGTGCGATGCCGCTCAGGCTGCCGTTCGATCCCGGCTGAATCTCGATGCCGTCGAGCACGTACAACGGTTCCTGGCTGCCGTAGATGGACGTGGTGCCGCGGATGCGCACCGCGATGCCGCCGTCGGCAGTCCGGGTCACCGTGACTCCGGCGACGCGACCCGCGAGGACGTTCTCCACCGGCTCGCCGGGCGAGCGCTGAATGTCTTCTGCAGTCACGGTGGAGCGGCTGGACGGGCTGGACGGTGGAGCCGTGTCCGGGCTTGTCTTGTTCCGGTACGCGCATCCGACGATGAGTCCGACAACGAGACCAACGGGCAGGAGGAAGCGGGGTGAGAACACTGTCATGGGAACCCCCCGGTAAGAGGGCGCAGGCGCCCTTCACAATAATACCTCGAGCGTGAAAAGGACATACACATGTCGATGCGCCGCTGGGCTTGCCCCCTCGCCCGCCTCGCCCTGGTCGCCCCCCTCATCGGAGCGACCGCCGCCGGCCAAGCGCCGCTCCGCGTCGCCTCACCCGACGGCCGCAACGTGGTGACGGTCGAGCTCCGCGACGGCGGGCTCTACTACAGCCTGCAGCGGGACGGTCGCGCCGTGCTCCTGCCGTCCCGGCTCGGTTTCGAGTTCCGGGGCGCGCCGCCCCTGCGCGACGGCCTGCGGCTGGTCGACACGACCAGGAAGACCGTGGATGAGACGTGGACGCAACCGTGGGGCGAGGTCGCACGCGTACGCGATCACCACAACGAGCTGCGGGTCTCCGTCGTCGAAGTCGCGCCGCCCAGCCGGCAGTTCGGCGTCGTGTTCCGGGTCTTCAACGACGGCGTCGGTTTCCGATACGAAGTTCCGGAGCAGCCCGGTCTCGGAGCGTTCGAGATCACCGAGGAGCTGACGGAGTTCGCGCTGGCGGACAACGCGCGCGCCTGGTGGATCGCGTCGAATCGGCCGCGGCTCGACCGCTCCGAGCAGTTGTACTCCTCGTCCCCCGTCAGCGTCCTCGACAGCGTGCAGACGCCGCTCACGCTGGAGACCCGGGACGGCCGCACGTTCATCGTCATTCACGAGGCCAACCTCGTCGACTATACGCGGATGAACCTGCGCGGCCCGCGCATGGAGAGCCGGACGCTGCATGTCGACCTGGCGCCCTACGCCGACGGCATCAAAGTCCGCGGGCGCACGCCGTTCGTGACCCCGTGGCGCACCATCCAGCTCGCCGACCGAGCGACCGATCTGGCGCCGTCCGTTCTCGGGCTAAACCTCAATCCGCCCAGCGTGCTGCCGAGCACGGACTGGATCAAGCCGATGAAGTACGTCGGCATCTGGTGGGGCATGCACATCGGCACCATGACCTGGAGCTCGGGACCCAAGCACGGCGCCACGACGGCGAACGCGAAACGGTATGTCGACTTCGCGGCTGCCAACGGCTTCGGCGGCGTGCTGGTGGAGGGCTGGAACGTGGGCTGGGATGGCGACTGGATCCAGAACCGGAACGCCTTCTCGTTCACGCGGGCGTATCCCGACTACGATCTCCCGGAAGTGGCCCGATATGCCCACGCGAAGGGCGTGAAGCTGATCGTCCACAACGAAACGTCGGGGGGGATCGAGAACTACGAGCGGCAGATGGACAGCGCCTTCGCGCTGTACCACTCGCTCGGCCTCGATGCCATCAAGTCGGGCTACGTGACGGACCTGACCACGGAAGGCCACTCGCACTGGGGGCAGTACATGGTGCGGCACTACCGCCACGTGATCGAGCGCGCGGCGCAGTACGGGATCATGCTCGACGTCCACGAGCCGGTGCACGACACCGGGGAGCGGCGCACCTATCCGAACATGATGACGCGCGAGGGTGCGCGGGGACAGGAGTACAACGCGTGGGGCGGGGAAGGGGGTAACCCACCGGAGCACGAGACGATTCTCTTCTTCACGCGCATGCTCGCAGGGCCCATGGATTTCACCCCGGGGATCTTCGACATCCTGATCGAGCGGGGCACCGGCAGGCCGCGACGGCCCGACGAGCCGCGCGTGCGCACGACGCTCGCGAAGCAGCTGGCGCTCTACGTGGTCCTCTACTCGCCCCTCCAGATGGCGGCGGACCTGCCCGAGAACTACGAGCGCCAACCGGCGTTCCAGTTCATCCGCGATGTGCCGGTGGACTGGGACACGACGCGCGTGCTCGCGGGAAAGATCGGCGACTACGTGGTGGTGGCGCGCCGGGAGCGCAACGGCGCGGACTGGTACGTCGGCGCCATCACCGATGAAGAGGGCCGCAGCTTCGACGTCCCGCTCTCCTTCTTGCCGCCCCGGCGGAAGTACGTCGCCGAGATCTACGCCGACGGGCCCGGTGCAAACTGGCTCACGAACCCGCTCCCGGTCTCGATCTCGAAGCGCGCGGTTGACGCCAAGTCGCGTCTGCACCTCGTCCTTGCTCCCGGCGGCGGGCAAGCGATCCGGATCCGCCCGGCCCGCTAGATGCGACGGGACCGGTGGCCCCTCCGGTTCGGCTCCTTGACAGCCGCCCTTCCACACCCCTGGGAGCCTCACCTCCGGGGCCACCGGTCCCGTCGCCGATCCTGTCCGGCGCGACGAGCAGGCCGCGGATGAGTCAGCGGCGCCGAGGGGCGGTCCCGGAGGCGAAGACGCAAGGGGTTGGGTGGGGTGGCTGTCAGGCGTCCCGAGCCGGAGGGACCGCCCCTCGGCGCGCTGCATGCTCGTGGGTCGTCCTAGCGCTCAGCTGCTGCCACCCGAGGCGACTGGCGTCACGTTCGTCAATCGGCTGCCGGAGGACACCGCCTTCAACATCCTCAACTACCTGTACTACTACAACGGCGGCGGCGTGGCCGTCGGCGACGTGAACAACGACGGCCTCCCCGATCTCTACTTCACGTCGAACCGGGGGCCAAACCGGCTCTACCTGAACAGGGGGAACTACCGGTTCGAGGACGTGACCGAGCGGGCCGGTGTGGCAGACTCCGAAGGGTGGAAGACTGGCGTCACCATGGCCGATGTCAACGGGGACGGCTGGGTCGACATTTATGTCTCCGCCGTCGACTACCTCGGGATGCACGGGCACAACGTGCTCTACATCAACAACGGCGACGGCACCTTCACCGACCGTACGAAACAGTACGGTCTCGACTTCGACGGCTATTCCACCCAGGCCCTCTTCTTCGATTATGACGGAGACGGTGACCTGGACATGTACCTGCTGAACCACTCGACGCATACGGAACGCGCCATCAGCCCCCGCGCGGGCCGCTACATCCGCGATCCGCGAGCGGGCGACCGCCTGTTCCGCAACGCGGGAGGGGGCCACTTCGTGGACGTGAGCGAGCAGGCCCACATCTATGGGGGCGCGTACGGCTTCGGCCTGGGCGTGGTGGCGAGTGACCTGAACGGCGACGGCTGTCCCGACTTGTACGTCGCGAACGACTTTCAGGAGGACGACTTTCTCTACCTCAACAACTGCGACGGGACGTTCACCGAGTCGATCGCGAAGGCGACGGGGCACACCAGCCGCTTCTCGATGGGCGTGGACGCCGCCGATGTCAACAACGATGGCCGACCCGACCTGATGGTGCTCGACATGCTACCGGAGCAGGAGAAGATCCTCAAGACCTCTGCCAACGCCGAGAGCTGGAACGTCTACTACCTGAGGATGCAGGCGGGCTATCATCCGCAGTACGCCCGCAACACTCTGCAGCTCAACCGCGGCCCCGTGGGAGGAACGATACGGTTCAGCGACATCGGCTACCTCGCCGGTGTCGCTGCGACCGATTGGAGCTGGGCCCCGCTGTTCGCCGACCTCGACAACGACGGCTACAAGGATCTGTTCATCACCGACGGCATCTATCGCCGGCCCAACGACCTCGACTACATCAACTATGTCGGCAACGAGGCCGTCCAGGCCTCGCTGCGAGACGGCATCAACGCGAAGCAGCTGAAGCTGCTGAAAAAGCTGCCGCAGATTCCCATCGCCAACCACGCGTACCGCAACAACGGGGACCTGACGTTCACGGACATGGGAGAAGCCTGGGGCCTGGCGCAGCCGGGGTTCTCGAACGGAGCCGTCTACGTCGACCTGAACAACAGCGGCGCGCTCGATCTGGTGGTGAACAAGATCAACGCGCCCGCCGCGATCTACCGGAACCACGCGCGCGAGCTGACCGGGAACCACTATTTGCAAGTGGTGCTGCGAGGCTCCGGGGCCAACACGGCGGGGATCGGCACGAAGGTCGTCATCAAGCAGGGCGGCACGGGCGGCAGGGGCGGCAAAGACGGCACGGTTCAGGTGTTGGAGCAGTTCCCGACTCGGGGCTTTCAGTCGTCGGTCGATCCCCGGCTGCACTTCGGGTTGGGGCAGTCTACGCGGATCGACTCGTTGATCGTCACCTGGCCCGATCGACGCTATCAGGTGCTGACGGACGTGGCCGTTGATCGCACGCTCACGCTATCGCAGCAGGATGCGACGCTGCCGGCCGTGCCGCCCTTGCCGTCCCTGCCGCCCTTGTTCACCGACGTGACCGCCCGGCTCGGCATCGACTTCACACACCGGGAGGACAGCTTCTACGACTACGACCGCGAGCCGCTGATTCCGCACCTGCTGTCGACCGAGGGGCCCGCCCTCGCCGTCGGCGACGTGAACGGCGACGGGCTCGATGACATCTACGTGGGCGGCGCCAAGTGGCAGGCGGGACGGCTCTTCATCCAGCAGCGCGACGGCACGTTCCGCGCCAGCAAGCAGCCGGCGTTCGAGGCCGATAGCCTGTCGGAGGACGTCGACGCGGTCTTCTTCGATGCCAACGGCGACGGACATCCCGATCTCTACGTCGTGAGCGGCGGCAACGAGTTCTGGGGTGACGCCGATGCGCTCCAGGACCGGCTCTACCTCAACGACGGCCATGGGCATTTTCACCGCGATGCGCAGGCCGTCCCTCGTCTCTTCGAGAGCGGGTCGTGCGTGGTCGCGGGCGACTTCAGCGGTGACCGCCATGTCGATCTGTTCGTCGGACGGCGCGTCGCGCGCGACTACGGCCTCGCGCCGCGCAGTTATCTGCTCGAGAATGACGGGACAGGCCACTTTCGGGACGTCACGCTCGAGAAAGCCCCGCAGCTCGCCCACGTCGGGATGGTGACCTCGGCCGCCTGGATCGACTACGATCATGACGGACGGCTCGATCTGATCGTCACCGGGGAGTGGATGGCGGTCCGCGTCTTCCACCAGGAGAACGGCCGGCTCGTGGACCGCACCGCCGAGGCCGGGCTCGCGGGAGCGGAAGGGTGGTGGAACAGCATCACGGTGGCCGATCTGAACGGTGACGGCCGCCCCGACCTCGTGCTGGGCAACCTCGGCCTCAACTCCTACCTGCGGGCGTCCCCGACCGAACCAGCCCGGTTGTACGTCCACGACTTCGGACACAACGGCACGCTGGAGCAGATCCTCACCTTTTACAAGCACGGGGTAAGCTATCCGCTCGCGGGGCGGGACGAGCTGGTCCGCCTGCTGCCGCAGCTGCGCAGCCGGTACCCGTCGTACGCCGCCTTCGGCGCCAGCCGCATCGAGGACATCTTTCCCGCGCCGGAGCTGCAGCAGGCGACCGTGCTGGAAGCGCACGTCTTCGCGAGCTCCGTCGCCCTGAACAGCGGGCACGGCACCTTCGAGCTCGCGCCGCTGCCCGTGGAGGCTCAGTTCGCGCCGATCTACGGCTCCGTCGCAGCGGACTTCGATGGCGACGGGCGCATCGATCTCCTGCTCGCGGGGAACCAGTACGGCGTGCCGCCCGTTCTCGGCCGCTACGACGCCAGCTACGGCGTGCTGCTGCGCGGGACGGGTGACGGCCGGTTCGAGGCCGTGGACATGGCGCGGAGCCACCTCATGATCGACGGACAGGTACGCCACATGGAGCCGCTGCGGCACGCGGGCGGCGACCGACTGGTCGTCGTCGCGCGCAACAACGACAAGCTCCAGATCCTTCGGCCGCTGCGCGCGAAATGATTCACGTCCCCCTGTTACTCGCGGTGCTGGGCGCGCAGCCGAGAGGAGTCGCGGCTGAAGCCGCGGCTCGGCCGTCCCAGGCTCGTGGACCAGGAGCCGACACCGTGCTCCCCTACGTCTCGTTCCCGGAGGCCGGGCTCGACGACCCCGCAGCCTACGAAGGCTACGAAACCCGGCTGTACCGGGACGCGGGCGGGAACGCGTTCCAGGTCTACCTGAACGGCGCCAGCGGACGCGTGGTGAACCTGTGGGCCGACGCCGCCAACGAGAGCGTGGGCTTCACCGTCCGCGACTCGAGCGGCAAGCCGGCCGAGCTCGCCTGGGGCTCCGCCGGAGCCGCGGTGGAGCGGTCGGGGGGGGCGGGGGGGGCGGGGGGGGCGCGCACCCGCTCGGTGTCCTATGGCCTCGAGGCCTCGTCCTCGGTGACCGTCGGTCTCTTGCTGCTCGGCTCGATGCGCGTGGAGCGGGACTTTCAGTACGCGGGCCGCGATTCGCTGCCCCTCGACGCGGCTCCGTTCCCACAGCCCGAGCTGTCCGCGCTGATCGACCATATCGCCAAGTTGCCCGCGGCCGAGCGCGCGCGTCACCTGACCCTGCTCGGCGCGAGCACGATCGGCGCGCTGCGCGAGCGGCTCTCCCCCCGGATCGTCCTCACCCCCCGTCCCCCTCTCCGCAATGCGGAGAGGGGGAACGAGGGGGGCAGTTCCGATACCGCTTGGGCGGTGCGTGTCGAGCAAGTGAGCTTCGACGGCAAGAGCCACCTCTGGCTCGCGCTCGAGGGCGACGCCCGGGAGACCGTCCCCGCGGTCTCCGGGAACACGGTCACCATCCGTCGCCCGGCTGGCGGCCCAGTGCGCCTGAGGGTGCGCGTGACGACCGATGCTCCCGCGCTCACGCCGCTCACACGGGACGACATCTTCAACGACGAGTTTCGCCGGTTCTATGCCGCGATACGGGCGGACACGGTGCACCCACTCGCGTTGCGGCGGCTGGAGCGCGAGGTGCGGGGCGTCGAGCTCCTGTGCTATGGCGAGAAGCTCATGGCGGGCTTGCCCAACTTCGCCACGTACTTCGGCCGCGACATGTTGATGGCCGCGCTGCTGATGCAGCCGGTGTGGGCGCCGGCGATGCCGGAGCACGTCATCGCCAGCGCGCTGCGCAAGCTCTCGCCCGACGGGGACGTGAGCCACGAGGAAGCGCTGGGCGGCCAGGCGATCCGCGAGAACGCAGCTCAGTACAACCGCCTGGTGGAGCGCGGCCTGCTGGCGCGCGCCCGGACCGTGCTGGCGCATTTGCAGGCCACGCGCGAGAACTATGTGATGGTGGACGACGACTTCCAGCTGCCGGTGGTCGCGGCGCGCTACCTCGCGGACCCGCGCGTGCCGGCGGATCGCAAGCGCCGGTTCCTCGGCGCGGACGGCCGTCTCGCGCGGCTCGTCTCCAACCTGGCGTTCGTCACGCGACGGGCGCAGCCTTACGCGCGCCATGCGGTGGCGACCAACCTGGTGAGCTTCCCGCGCGCGCCAGATGGTCACTGGATCTCGGCGAGCTGGCGGGACAGCCGGACGGGGTACGGCGGTGGTCGGTTCGCGATGGACGTGAACGTCATCTGGGTGCCGCAGGCGCTCGAGGCCGTGGGGACGATCCTCGACGCGCTAAAAGCCCTCGGCATGACGCCCGCGATCCGCGATGAGCCCCTTGCCACGTTCGCGCGCGACCGCGCGGCGCTCGCGCGAGCGGTGACGGCATGGCGGGGTGCCGCGCGACACTTTGCGGTGGCGCTGGCGCCCGGGGACGTCGCGAAACGCGTCGCGGCGCGGCAGGCCTGGCTGCCGCGGCCGGAGGGGGAGTACTGGGAGAAGGTCCTCGGGCAGGGGGGCGTTCACAGGGACACGCTGCGGTTTCTCGCTCTGTCGCTCGATGGCCGCGGGCGACCGATCCCGATCGTCAACACCGACCCGGCCATGGCCCTGCTCCTCGGGCCCGTGCCCGCGAAGCGGGTGCGGGAGCTCGTGCGCCCCATCATGACGCCCTACCCGATAGGCCTGTTCGTCGAGGAGCTGGGCCCCGTCGTCGCCAACGATACCTACGCGACGGCCGAGGCGTGGGAGAGCTTCCGCCGGGATCCGTACCACGGGCCGACCGTCGTGTGGGGACGGGACGTGAACGTATTGCTCGCCGGCCTCGCCATGCAGGTCGCGGCGGCGCCGGCGGGTTCCGACGTGGCTCCTCTCGAAGCCGCCTTGCAGCGGACGATCACAGCGGTGGATCACTCCGGACTGCGGCATGCCGAGCTGTGGAGCTATCGCATCGAAGACGGCCGGCTGGTTCCGTCGCGCTACGGGACCAGCTCGGACGTGCAGCTGTGGAGCCTGACCGACCTCGCCGTTCAATATCTCCTCAACCCCCCAGGGCCATGAGCAACCTTCACGCCTTCGACATCGTCGCCATCACCGGGTATTTCCTCATCTTGCTCGGGATCGGTTACTGGGCGGCGCGCCGCGAGAAGAACGTGAGCGCCGACTACTTCCTCGCGAGCCGCGACGTGGGGTGGTTCGCGGTGGGCGCGAGCCTGTTCGCGTCGAACATCGGAAGCGAGCATCTCGTCGGCCTCGCGGGCAGCGGCGCGAAGGGCGGGCTCGCGGTGGGGCACTTCGAATGGCTGGCGTGCTTCATGCTGCTGCTGCTCGGCTGGCTGTTCGTGCCGTTCTATCTGCGGAGCGGCGTGTACACGATGCCGGAGTTCCTCGAGCGCCGCTTCAACCCGGCCTCGCGCACCTACTTCACGTGGGTGTCGATCATCGGGTACGTGCTGACCAAAATCAGCGTCACCTTG
>WNGL01014512.1_pt1 | contig 11417 bp, 21 predicted proteins | sample 5400591 | NCBI WGS metagenome assembly WNGL01 (sample SAMN13153377, study PRJNA577476) | soil metagenome | isolation source: 80 cm soil or saprolite under Garry oak tree replicate 1 | place: USA:California | collected 2016-06-15
CCCGCGCTCCCCTTCACCAAAACTGGTCAGACCAAAACCTGGGGTCTACAGAACCCATGGTCACATATGGTCACTCGGTGTGTTGCGTTTTACTACACCTAATCGCTGTTGACATCCCCGGTCAGGCAGGGTCAATCTGCGATCTCCGAGTATGGACATTCACCTAACTAGTGTCTTTCCCCTTCTCTTCTTCTCCCCCCACTCCTTAGAGTCGTGGGGGAGAGAAGAGGGTTGATCATCCCAACTCGGAGCGCAGTGATTCATCGGGAGCCAACCAAGAATTGTATACCCCGGGTCAAAATTAGCCTTCACTGGTCATAAACCATGGGTATGAAATGTGAATCACAGCGATCGATCGTGACGGCGTTCTATTCACACAACTTACATATAGATGACGACACCACAGTGAGCCCACAATGAAGTCTGACTTTGCCATGATGTGCCGAGAGCTTCGCGTCCAAAAAGGACTGAAGCAACGAGAGGTTGCGGAACGCATCGGCGTGAAGACATCAACCTACGGAAACATCGAGTGTTCCGAGTTCAAGGTCATCCGTGCCGAGCGCGTATCCAGGCTGATCGCCCTGTATCAGCTAGCGCCCGACCGGGCCTCTGCGTTTTCCGCAGCATGGGCGCGGTGCCCGCTGTCGCCGTACGGCGAGAAACAGCGCAAGACCTGGGAAACGCGCAACAAGCAGCGCTCGAAGGCGAAGAACCACGATCGCATGCAGTGGTCGCTCTGCCTCGTCCTCGGCGTCCATATTGGTCTGACCGATTCCGACAAGGTGTGCGTCTGTCAGCCGTTCGGCGGCGACCCGTGCGAGGTGTGCGAGGCCCTGACGGTTCTAGGCCTGGACACCTACACGACGCGCGAGGTCGCGATCGACCAACTCTCGAAGCTGCAGGGCAAGCTCGAGGCCGCGCGCGCCGCCGCGGCGGGGAAGGCGGCGCTGTGAGGTTCCGCGTCGTCGTGTACGGCGACACCGCGTTCCACGGTGGAACCTATGATGAGGTCAACTCGAGGATCTCCGACCATCATCGCAGACGGACGAAGGCTTGCGGTTTCCGCGTGGACTTCTCGGTCAAGCACTACGCACGCGGAGAAATGATCCCGTACAGCAGCGGCTACGCCATCGTCGACAACTACGATTCATCTTGCAGTTCACCGGAGGATTGAGTATTCCGGTGATTCATGGGCAAGAAGGTCAAGAAGGGTTCCCAGGCTTCAGGCACTCGCGGCTCGCTGTGGTACTTCGAGCCGCACGAGCTGACGATCGTCGGCTTCGACACTGACGAACTCGATCACGAGCTCTGTCACCACTCGAGCAACAAGTTCGACGCGGAGCACTACGAGGAATATCTCGCGTTCATGCGACTGCATGGCGTGGTCAAGCCGATCGTGTTCCGCCGCGACCGGGATGGCCGGGTGCTGGTGGTCGATGGCCGCACCACGACCCGGGTCGCCCGCGTGGTCGCTCCGCTATGGGAGCAAGACCGCCGCGCCGAGGGCATCAAGGGCGACGACTCGAAGCTCCGCGTTCCGGGCGTGGTCCGGCAAGGAACACCGGACGAGCTGTTCTGTGCGAGTCGCGCGGCTAACCGCCGGCGCCCGGAGGACGACTTCGTGGAACAGGCCAAGGACGTCGCTCGCCTGGTGAACGCCGGCGCGCCGGAAGCGCAGGCCGCCGTCAGGCTTGGCATCCCGCTGGCGCGCGCCCGCCAGCTCCTCGCCGTTCTGCAGCTTGATCCGAAGCTGCAGCGCCGCGTGGGGGCCGGCGTGTCGCTCGACGCCGCCGCGAAGCTCGCGAAGCTGCCGCGCGCCCAGCAGATGGCGCAGTACGAGGCGCTCTCCGCCGGCGGCGAGAAACCAACGGCGGCACGCGTGACCAACCGGATCCGCGAGACCAACGGGGAGGCGCCGGTCGTGACGCCGGCCGGCAAGCTAAAACTGATCCGCGCGATCGTCGAAGAGGCCGCCGTTGTCCCGACCGGGGTCGATGTCGAAGGCGACGATTTGGTGATGAATCACGTGATCGAGTGCATGGCTCGCATTCGCTTCATCGTCGAGGGCAAGTGAAGGCGATCCTGTCCGGCATCATCACCGGCGCGGTGATCGCCGCGTTCCTCTGCCGCCTAGCCGAGGAAGACCAGCGGCGCTACATCGCCGACCACATGCGATCGGTCGAGCTGCGCTGGCATCTCGAGATGGCCAATCTGCGGTGCTGGCCGTGAACACGCTGGCAATCGATCCAGGAAGCGAACACAGCGCGCTGGTGAAGCTCAACGACAAGGGCTTTCCGTACTGGTTCGCCAAGGTCGACAACGCTGCGGCACGAGTCGAGACGGTTCGATCCAGAATCCATATCGGACCACAGGGCCAGATCGATCACCTTGCGATCGAGATGATCGCGTCGTACGGAATGCCAGTAGGCAAGGAGGTGTTTGACACCTGCCTCTGGATCGGGCGAATCATCGAGGCCTGGTCGGGTCCGTTCACACTGGTGTATCGCCGCGAGGTGAAGATGTTCCTCTGTGGGAACAACGCTGCGAAGGACGGCAACATCCGTCAGGCGCTGATCGACCGCTACGGCGGCAAGGTCGCCGCGATCGGCAACAAGAGGTCCCCTGGTCCGCTCTACGGGATCTCGGCGGACGTGTGGTCTGCGCTCGCGGTCGCGGTGACCTGGCAGGGTACGCACGGAAAGCAGATCGCGTGAAACTCAAGGGTCAGCTTCCCGTGATCCGCCTGACCGCGATCATCGTGACCGGCGCGATCGACAACCGCGTGCGCGTGCTCGGCCCGAAGGGCGGCGGCAACCGGCCGAGTTCTGCGCCGCGCGCGAGGCGGAAGTTCGTGCTCCGCCGGCGGGGCGCGAACCGCGCGATGCCGAGGATGTCCAAGGCCGCATGAGGCGCGGCCGGAAACCATCGGGCATCACGCCGGCGGAGGCCAAGCGCCGCCAGCGCGAGAGCATGCACCGCCTCCGCACGGTCCGTCGCGCTATCTGGCGTTGCCGGCAGTGCCCGAATCCCGCAAAGATGCACCCGGAGACCGGCCTGCCCATGGCGTCATGCGAGGAACACCTAAAGGCCGACGCCGCGCGCGTCAAGTCGCACTACAGGAAGCGAGGCAAGCGTGGTTGATTTTTGCGATGCCTGTGGTCCGCATCCGAGCGAATGCCCGCTCTATATCTGCGCGCCTTGTGCCATTTCCCCGCCGGACTCGGAGATCCTTGGCCAGCGTCACCCAACGCAGGACGAGTCGATTCCCGAGTTCGTCGTCAGCTCGGCGCAGCGAGTGGGAATCTCTGCGAACGTGACGGGCGCCGGTCACCTCACCGTGGCGCAACTTTCTTTCTGGAGTCCGAAGCGCCTCGCCTGGGCGTTCGGCTGCGCCAAATACGGATCCGACGAAGAGGCGTGCTTGTTCTGGGCGCTCAAGGAGAAGCTTCGCGGATGACCGCGGTGTATGTCACGTGCCCGGACTGCAACGGCGCCGGCGGTCGCTACGCCGCGCCGTGGGATCGCTGCGTGCCATGCGGCGGAATCGGCCGAACGTGGACACCCGGGGCGCCCGCGTTCGGCTGCGTCATCAAGCTCGCCGACCGGGATCCCGGCGAGATCGTCACGCTCGGCAACGGCGATCGTGGTCGCATCCTGTGGCACATGCCGCGCCGCAAAAAGAAGGTCGTGCCCGAGACGACGTTCCTCGGGCTACTCGACGAGTTCACGGATCGCGAGAGCTACACGCCGACGATGTACCCCGCGTGCGTCGGGGTCTCGACGGTCGACGAGTCGCGCCGCGTCGTCGATCTCGAATCTCACGACCGGGACCGCGAGATCGACTACAACGATCCGGTGCAACGAACGGTTGCCGGAAGGCTGATCTAGGATCTTTGCCATCATGAATGCGGTCGCTTCACCTGTCTTGTTTGTCCGAAGACGAACGGCGTCAGGGAGACAGTTGCGGGCGTAAGGAAATGAAACGGATCTTTTTGTCGTTTCGATTCGCCGATCCGACGCCGCGTGATGGCGCTTTTTGAAAGGAACCATGTCAACTCTCATCGGATTCGCGCTGGACAGCATCAGGGGGGAGCGGGCTCGCCAGGAGCGGCTCAAGCTGGAGGGCAGATACAAGTTCACCTGCGCCGACCTGGAGCCGTCGCCATGCGAGAAGCTGGCGATCCTCGGTGAGGAGTTCGGCGAGGCGGCTCATGAGGTCAACGAAACCATCGGTGGCCACGCCAAGCTGGATCGCGCAGCACTTCGCAAGGAACTGGTCCAGGTCGCCGCCGTTGCGGTCGCCTGGATAGAATCGATCGACCGAGAGAAAGACAGGATGTGATGCAGCAACTTCGCAAAATCGGCGAGCGCATCGACACCGTGACCGTGGATCTCGTCGACCACGACGTGGTGGAGCTCAACGCCAAGGCGTGCCAGCTGCGCGACCAGCAGGACGCGCTCAAGCTCGAGCTGGCCGGCGTCAAACAGCAGTACAAGGCGCGGGCACAGAAGCTCGCCGATGCCGAACAGGTCGCCCGGCGCGACGCCGCGCGCCGCAAGAAGGACGTGGAGATCCTGATCCACGAGTTCATCACCCCGACGAACGAGGTGGTGATGATCCGCATGGACACGAAGGAGCCGATCGGCCGGCGCACCGCGACCGCCGAGGAGCTCCAGGAGGACATGTTCGGAGGCGACGACGAAGACGAGACCAGCGGGAAGCCGTCGTAGCTCGGTGTAAACTTCCCGATCGGAGGTCAATGCGATGACAAAGAACACCTGCCGCGACTGCAACCGGACCGTGATGCTCGTCGCCGTCGGTGGCGAGTCGCTCGCGGTCGACCCCGAGCTGATCGCGGTGGTGCCGGCCAGGCGCACCTCGCACGATGGCGGAGGCCAGCCGCACATCCGCATGGCCTCCAGCCAGACCTTCGCGCGCCGGATCCACGCCGAGCAGTGCCAGGGCTACCAGGAAGCGGCGAAGAAAAAGCGCGTGCAGGATGAGATGCGCGCGTTCACCAAGCAGCAGGAGCGCGCCGGGCGCTCGGCCAGAAGGAATCGGGGGCTATGACAGACAGCCGAAGTAAACTCGCAATCGCCATTTTTGAAGCGTCCAGCAAAGAGGGTGGCTTCGTGGAGTGGCCCGCTGGTCAGCCTCTGCAGTACAACGGATCCGGTGAGCCGTGTGATATGTGGATCGGTCCGTGTATATGCGGAGCGACCCACATAAAAGAGCAGCGCCAGCGCTGCAAGGATAAATCTCCGTGACCGTCATCTACTACATGCGATCGCTGCAGCCGACCTACGGCAGCGAGGCCCATCAGCGCCAGTTCATCGCGGCGATGGATCGCGCCGAGGCCGCAAATCCCTGCACCAAGAACCACGACGATCGAGAGCTTCTTGCGTCCGGTCGAGAGGCGCCGCGCTGTCATACGCCGTCCTGCTATCCGACCGACACGCGCGGAAGGATGATCGGATCATGGCCGCGCTGATCGGATTCGTTCGCGAGCTCGTGAAGGAGCTCAACGCTCGCGCCGACCTCAAGGCGTGCGACCAATTCAACCCGGAGTCAGACGCCGCCGTTGTTGTGCTTCGCGAGATCGCCGGCGCGCTCGGTGTCGTGGCGAAGAGGACGTTTCTCGCGTGAGGTTCCTCGTCGGCGCCTTCGTCCTGGTTCGGCTGGCGGTCTGGTACTTCCGATGACAGCTGGAACTTACATCGCATCGCGGGCCTCGCTTCCCGAACGCTCAGCGGCCTGGCGTCGCCTGCGTGATGTCGACGGCTGGAAGATCACGTCATCATGGATCGACGAAGCCGGCGCAGGCCAATCCATGGATCTCGGTAGCCTATGGGTCCGAATCGAGGCAGAGATCGACAGATCCGAGCGCCTGATCCTGTATGTCGAGACAGATGATTTCCCGCTCAAGGGCGCGCTTATCGAGGTCGGCATGGCGATCGCGCACCGGATTCCGATCCGAGTCGTGGCACCCGGAGTCATCCTCGATCCGGTTTCGTTCCGTCCCATTGGTTCATGGGTCCGTCATCCGCTGGTCAAGTTCTGCGACACGATGGACGATGCACTCGAGGGCGCGACGGTGAACATGTGACCGAAGTCCAGCGCGCCGCGCTCGCCGCCGCCGACGAGAAAACCCGCGTCGGTCGCGAGCTGTACGAGTACCGGACGCGCCTCGCCTACCTGGTGGGCCGCCTCGAGCATCGCGACTTGCAGCGCCTGACCGGGATCATCAACAAGCTCCTCGCCGCCGAGCCTGACGGCGCGCTCCTCGTGCGCGTGTGCGCCTTCGCCGAGGGCCTTGCCGAATGGTGCGAGGATCCTTCACAATCACCGGATGCCCAGAATTCGCACGGGTAGACCCCGCGGCCGACCTCGGGCCGTCGCGCCGGACGATGCCGGCTTCGGCGGGGACGGCGACGATGGCGAGCTGCACGAGTTCGAGGGCGAGGTCCCCGCGGTCGACCTCGACGCCGGCCGAGAGCTGCCCTCGGAGCCCGATCCGGACATCGTGGCGCTCGGCGCGCCGCCGGAGGACGCGGCCGGGATCCAGAAGTGGAACTATCGGATGCTGTCGATCATGGCGTACAAGGCCGCGATCAACCCGAAGCTCACCGAGGAGCAACGCACGAAGCGCGCGGCGGCGCTCACGCAGGCGGCGGCCCGCCACTACCCGGAGGCGGCGCGGAAGGATCTGTCCGAGAAGATCGCGCGCGACGCCGAAGAGGTCATGGGGCGCAAGCGGGCGAAAGCGGCGGCGAAGCTCGAGCAGCGAGCGGCGGCGGGCGGCGCGAAGGTCATCCCGATTAGACGCGAGGTGTAGGCGTTCATGGCGAGGGCGAAGCGCGACCGCAGCGACCTCGACAACCTCGTCGACATGCGGCTCGACTTCGAGCTCCACGGCGAGCTGATGCTGTCCTGCGGCGGCCGGTGGAATCGCAAGCTCAACGACTGGGAAGGCGACGCCGACGCCTGCGAGACCGCGGTGGTCGCCCGGCTCCATCCCGGCCAGCGCAAGGCGACCGAGTGGTTCGCCGGCTGGCTGGGCGTCCACGCCGGTCGCCGCGACAACCCCCCGCTCGACACGGAGCTCGAGGAAGGCGACATCAGCACCGACCCGGCCGAGGTCTATTCGGCGCTGGTCGCCGGCGGGCGCCGCGGCGGAAAGACGTTCTGGGCCGCGGTTGCCGTCGTGGGCTACGCGGTCCAGTTCCCGGGCGCCATCACGTGGTGCATCTCGCCGAGCCGCGGGCGCGACGACACGAAGGCTGACGAGATCCGGCGCTACATGGTCCCCCTGATCGCGCCCGAGTGGATCCGGCGCCAGACCGTGGCGACCGGGTGGGAACTGATCAACGGCAGCGTGATCATGCTCAAGAGCGCACACATCGGCACCGACTCCGACGCGATCAAGGAGGGCCAGGCCGATCTCGTGTGGATGAACGAGTCGCAGAAGATGCAGAAGCGCGTATATGTCGTCGCGCGCGGCGCGATCTCCGACAAGTCTGGCCTCGTGCTGTGCTGCGCCAACCCTCCGGTTGAGGCCAAGGATCAGCAGTGGGTCTCCGACTTCGCGGCCGACACCGATGCCGGCAAGCGGGCGAGCGTGCATCTCGCGTTCAACCCGCTCGACAACCCCCACATCGATCGCCGCGCGCTGCTCGCGATGGCGAACGAGGTCGACGAGCGCACGTTTCAAATCGAGGTGCTGGGCATGTTCATGCCAGCGGTCGATTCGGTCGCCTACAACTGGCTGCGCCGCGAGAACGAGCGCCGGGCGCCGATGCCGACATGGAAGGGCGAGACGCAGATCGCGTGCCCGGTGACCGGCCTGATCGACGTGACCGCCGAGTTCCTTGAGATCGAGGAAGAGGGGGAGGGCATCGATCAGCTGATCGGCCTCGACGTGCAGCGCATTCCCTACATCGGCGGTCCGGTCTACAAATTCTTCGACGAACCGAGCAGGCGGCCGACCCGGGAATCCGTGCTCGCCTGGATCGTGCGCGAGGAAGTCCTCGACGGCGGCGACGAAGAGGAGTGGTGCCACACGTTGCACGAAGGCAAGTACGATCCCGATCGGACGCTGATCGTGTGCGACGCCTCGGGTCGTTACCAGCACAGCCGCCGGCGCTCGACCGACAGCCCGCCTCCGACATGGACCGGCCGCGGCTCGTTCGACCTGATCCGCGGCGCCGGCTTCCCGCGCATCGTGCCGCCCAGCCGCAAGCTCAACAATAACCCCGAGATCGTCGACCGCGTGCGCGCCTTTACCTCGATGATCGCGAACAAGTTCGGCGTCCGCCGGCTGTTCGCCGATCCCGAGACGGCGCCGAAGTCGTGCAAGGCGATCCGCGAGTGGAAGACCATCAACGGCAAGCCGAGCCGCAGCCAGGACGTTGCCCACCTCGGCGACGGGATTTCGTATCCGCTGATTCGCCTCTTCCCCCGAATCCTCAGATCTGGCAAACCGGGACCCATGGACCCCGTTACGCAACGCGTGGATCGGCCCGACCCCGGAGATAGATTCTTCGGGCGCCCGGCGCCGTCCGGCCGGCGCGGTCCGCGGAACTTCGGGCTGTGACCTACTGCGGAGTCGATCCACGCGATCGAGCGGTCGATTTGGGCAGTAGATCGCGATCTCCGGGAAGCCTCGGCGGAAGGCCGGCCTTGAGGCGCTCCATCATTAGGGCGAAGTACACCATCGCGCGTCGAACCTCGGGAATGTCGTCTGAGAAGTCGTCCATGACTTTTCAATCGCGGCACCCCGGCCAACCCGGAAGGATTATTTTGTGAGCCTAGCGCTCGCCCGGCGGCCGGATCTGCGGCGTCCGCCGCCGATGACACTGCTCGACCAGAACGGCCGGCCGGTCACGCGTCGGACCGCGGTCGAAGCTCACGCTGGAGATGTTGCTCTCCTACTACCGCCAGGCCGAGCGGGGCGCACCGCTGCGCCAAGCGGATTGCTTCCACGACATCATCGAGATGGATCCGGACCTCAGGTCGAAGATCAACGATCGCATCGAGAGCGTCAGCGGCTGTGATTGGGTAGTGCTGCCGGGCCGCGACGACAAGCCGAGCGAACTCGCGAGCAGCGCACTGAACGAGCGGCTGCAGAATCAGATCCAGTTTCGCACGTTCCTGACCCACCAGCTGACCTCGGTGCACTACGGATACGCCGCCACCAATATGGCGTGGGATCTCGAGGAAGGCGTGGTCACGCCGGTCCAGTTCGTCAACCCGGCGGCGCGCCGGTTCGCGGCCCCCGACCCGGAGCGGACGAACGAGATCTGGCTGATCGATCCCGAGCGCAGCATGCTGCTCGAGCTGCAGCCCGGATTGTGGGCAACCTCGACGTACCAGAACATCCTCGGCCGCAACCCGTACTCCGCGGGCCTCATGCGCTCGTGCGCGGTGTGGTCGATGTTCAAGCGCTGGTCGGTCCGCGGCTGGCAGATCTTCGCCGACATGTTCGGTCTGCCGCTGGCGCTCGGCTACTACCAGGAGGGCGCCGGGCCGGCCTCGCGGCAGGCGCTCGAGGACGCAGTTCGCGCGATCGGCCAGGACGGCTACGCGGTACTCTCTGATCTGACGGAGCTGGTCGTCAAGGAGACCGCGCGGGGTGGCGACTCCTCGACGGTCTACCCGCAGATCATCAAGACGTGCGAGGAGCAAATCGCGAAGCTCCTCACCGGTGGCACGCTCAACACCGATGTGGCCGGCGTCGGCTCGTACAACGCGGCGAGCGTGCACGAGAGCCGGTCGTACACGATGAAGTGCTACGACGCGTCGGTGATCCAGGAGATGTTCGTCCGCGACATCGGCCGGACGTTCGTCGCGTGGAACGGCTACGACCGCGCGGCCCCGCCGCGGCTCAAGATCAAGATCCGCCGCGACGCCCTGCAGTGGGCGCAGACCCTCGAGATCATCGGCCAGGTGATCGAGCTCGACCCGATGCAGATGCGTGAGGACTTCGGCCTCCGCGAGCCGGCCGAGGGCAAGGGTGTCAAGTTCGAGGCCACGCCGATGCCGAAGCCCGGCGATCCCGCGAAGGCCAAGGCGAAGGACAAATGAGCCACCTCGACGATGAAACCCTGCAGCGCGTCGCCGGCTGCCGCTCGGACTTCGAGATGGCGGCGTTCCTAGGCATCGAGATCGACGGCTACCCGGGGCTAACTCGGCTCGACGCCGGAGCGCTCGATCCCGGCTCGAAGAACGCCGACGCCAAGGCGCACCGCGCCGAGATGATCACGTCGGTGCGCGGCGGCAAGCACATGGAGCTGTCGATCACGGCGCTCACGTTCCGCCAGCGTCCGACGCCAAACCGCCGCTACCTGCGGCTGGCCGCGGACAAGCTCGCCGACCGGGCCGGGACCTGGAAAAACCAGCCGTTCCTGACCGACCACAACACCTATTCGATGTCGGCCGCCAAGGGCACGATCCTGTCCTCCAAGATGGTGGAGGAGAGCGCGAAGGTGTCAGCTCTCGAGCAAGTCCTACATGTCGTCAAGCCGGACGCCGTGATCGGATTCCTCGACGGGACTTACCGCAAGTTCTCGATCGGCTGGTTCGCGCTCGGCCCGGTCATGTGCTCGGTTCATGGAACCGACGTTAGGGCCTCGGACGGCTGCTCGTGCTGGCCGGGTGACACGGTGATGCTTGACGGCAAGCCGCGGATCGTCGAATACGAGTTCAGTGACTACGAAGGGAAAGAAGTATCGGCGGTTGTGATCCCCGCGGTCCGTGACACTTCCGTCTCGGACATCCGCGCGGCCCTCACCGCAGAGCTTCAACTCCCCACCCGATCGAGACCCCCCAAGGAGCGAACGATGCCATTCCCCCGACTTGCGGCGGCCCTCGCGCTGTCCGCGCTGGCCGATACCGATGAAGATCGGGCGGTCGAGGCCGTGACGGCGCTGCGCTCGCGCGCATCCGCGGCCGAGCTCGAGGCCGGAACGCTCCGGGTCGAGGTCACCCGGATCACCGGAGAGCTGGCGCTGCAGACCGCGCTCGCGGCCTCCGCGTCCGCCGCGGCGCTCGATGCGCTGATCGCCGATGCCTACAAGGCCGGCAAGCTCGGCTACGGCAAGGACGCCGCCGGCGCCAACACCCCGGACGAGCTGGAGTCGCTGCTGCGCGACTTCGGCAAGACCGCCGGCCGCGACAAGTTGGCCGCGAAGCTGTCGGCGATGCCGGCGCGCATCCCGGTCGGCCAGGCGCCGATCGTCAACACGGTGACCGAGCCGGCGAAGGCCGTGCTGTCGCTGGTCTACTCCGACGCGCAGATCGCGTCGGTCGCTGAACAGCTCGGCGTCCCGGTCGCCGAGGTCCGCACCCGGCTCGGCCTGCCGGCCGTCGCGCAGGTCGCAGGAGGTGCGCGATGACCGCCACCACCAGCGACCGCAAC
>WNGL01011893.1_pt1 | contig 11416 bp, 4 predicted proteins | sample 5400591 | NCBI WGS metagenome assembly WNGL01 (sample SAMN13153377, study PRJNA577476) | soil metagenome | isolation source: 80 cm soil or saprolite under Garry oak tree replicate 1 | place: USA:California | collected 2016-06-15
TGCTTCATGCCCGCTCCGGTCCTCAGACAAGAAGAATCAAACTTCGTTCGCGCGGGCGATGAAGCCTGGCGAGAAGAGACTTTCCCGTCATCGTCTCTGGGTACACGACGCGCCAGAACCAGCAGCGGTCACATGCCTATTGGGATGCCATGGCCCGTTGAGTCCCGGTGGGCGCGCCGTCGGCGTGCCAGAAGATGGCGCCGTCTCGACGAGCACGTTTTCCGGCCGGTGGTAGTCCAGGTTCATGCCAGCGGTTGCTGAAGCAGAGGCGGACGATTCCTCGCGAAGCGTTGAAGGCGGGCGCAAGACGCTGCGCCCCTGCCTCCTGACTGGGAGAGCGGCAGCCTGGTCGACGGCCCGCCGGATGATCTCTTCGATCCTGGAACCGCGCGGCACCACCTCGGGCCGCGCACTCCGCTTCACTCGACTGTGGTGAACCTCGACAGAAACATCCGTGGCGGCGGGCACTTGGGCGGGAAAGCAGTGCAACTCCGCGGGCTTGAGTCAGGTGCTCAGAACAGGTTCAGATCCTGTCTCCCCGACTTCGAAGGCCGCGATTCTGCACGGGAAACCGTCGGGTCGCGGCCTTCGTCTTTTCCGGATGGTGCGCTGCGCACCACCGGTGCACCAAAATCCACGACGCTCGTCCCGGCGTTCATCGAGGCGTGTGCGCGGTGTGCGGCGGAAGCCGCGAGCACGGGTGACCTTGCCGGTGCGAGACAGCTCGCGGCGAGGATCCTGTGGGTGCTTGAGGTCTCCGCGCGGCGAGGCGCTGCTCCACCACCGATCGCGGGCTGCACCCTCGCACTCGTGCTCGTCTCGTTGCTGCTCGTGCCGCTGGGGCTCGCGGGGAGACTCTACGCGGCGACGGCGCTCGTGTCGGGCGCCGCGCTCTCCGCGTACGCAGTCGCGGGAGTCTTGGATCGCTGCGCATCGACGGCGTGAGCGAGGAGGTTCTTCCTCTGCACGCTCGCGTACCTCGTGGTCCTCTTCCTCGTCCTCATCGCCGGGGCGCCGTGAGCCCGATCGTCCGGACGGGCGGCGTCGACGCCGGTTAAAGGTTGGCGAGGGTTGAAGGAGGAGCCGCGATGGGTACCCCGGAGTACGCCGTCGACACCGTTCGACGGAGCGGTGAGTTCCTCCTGCGCCGCGGCCGGCGATCGGATGCGACTTGGGGTGCGGCCGCCGTGCTCGAGGTGATGCCGGCGACGGACCCTCCCGCGCCTGAGACGCTTCGACGACTCGAGCACGAATACGCCCTGAGGGCGGACCTGGACTCGGCTTGGGCCGCTCGGCCGCTCGAGCTCTCCCGTCGGGACGGCCGACCCGTGCTGGTGCTCGAGGACCCGGGCGGGGAGCCTCTGGACCAGCTCATGGGCGCGCCGCTGGAACTCGGACTCTTCCTGCGCCTGGCCATCGGCCTCGCGGCTGCGCTCCGCGAGCTGCACGCGCGCGGCATCATGCACAAGGACCTCAAGCCCAGCAAAGTCCTCGTCGATGCCGCCAAGGGGCAGGTCTGGCTCATGGGGTTCGGCATCGCCTCGCATCTGCGGCGCGAGCGCCAGGCACCGGAGCCGCCGGAGGTCATCGCCGGCACCCTCCCGTACATGGCACCGGAGCAGACCGGGCGGATGAACCGGTCGATCGACTCACGTAGCGACCTGTACAGCCTGGGCATCATGCTCTACGAGATGCTGGCCGGCAGCCTGCCCTTCGTGGCGTCCGACCCGATGGAATGGGTGCACTGCCACATCGCGCGGCAGCCGGTGCCGCCGGACGAGCGGCGGAAAGAGATCCCGCACGTCGTCTCGGCGATCGTGATGAAGCTGCTCGCGAAGACGCCCGAGGAGCGCTACCAGACCGCCGCTGGAGTCGAGCATGACCTGCTGCGCTGCCTCGCCGCATGGGGGCCGGAGCGCCGGATCGACGACTTCCGAGTCGGCGAAGAGGACACGTCCGACCGGCTCCTCATCCCCGAGAAGCTCTACGGACGCTGGCGCGAGGTCGAAACGCTGCTCGCCGCCTTCGATCGGGTGGTGACGAGCGGGAGGCCGGAGCTGGTGCTCGTCTCCGGGTACTCCGGCATCGGCAAGTCGTCGGTGGTGAACGAGCTGCACAAGGTACTCGTGCCGCCGCGGGGGCTCTTCGCCTCGGGGAAGTTCGACCGGTACAAACGCGACGTCCCGTACGCCACGCTCGCCCAGGCCTTTCAGAAGCTGATCCAGTCGCTTCTGGGCAAGAGCGAGGCGGAGCTGGCCCACTGGCGCGACGCGCTCCGCCAGGCGCTGGAGCCGAACGGGCGGCTGATGGTCGACCTGGTCCCGAAGCTCGCGCTCGTCATCGGCGAGCAGCCGCCGGTGCCCGAGCTGTCGCCGCAGGATGCGCAGCAACGGTTCCAGTTTGTGTTCCGGCAATTCTTCGGCGTCTTCGCGCGGCCGGAGCACCCGCTGGCGCTCTTCCTCGACGACTTGCAATGGCTCGACGCGGCGACGCTCGATCTGCTCGAGGACCTGCTGACCCGGTCGGATCTGCGGCACTTCATGCTGATCGCTGCGTACCGGGACAACGAGGTCACTCCCGCCCATCCGCTGATGCGAAAGCTCGAGGCGATCAGGAACGCGGGCGCGCCCGTACAGGAGGTCAGGCTGGCGCCCCTCGCTCGTGAGCATGTGGGTCAGCTCGTTGCGGATGCGCTTCGCTGCGAGCCGGTGCGTGCCGACCCGCTGGCGGAGCTGGTGTACGAGAAGACCGGGGGCAACCCGTTCTTCGTGATCCAGTTCCTCTCCGCCCTCGCCGACGAGAGGCTGCTCGCGTTCGACCACGACGCGGCGCGCTGGTCGTGGGACGTCGGGCGCATCCACGCGAAGGGGTACACGGACAACGTCGTGGACCTCATGGTGGCCAAGCTGACCCGGCTGCCGCTCGTGGCGCAGGAGGCGCTGCAGCAACTCTCCTGTCTCGGCAACCGCGCCGACACCACGACGCTCGCGCTCGCGCGCGGAACGTCGGAGGAACAGGTCCACGCGGACCTGTGGGAGGCGATTCGCCTGGAGCTGATCGAGCGCCTCGATGGCGCCTACCGGTTCGTGCACGACCGCGTCCAGGAAGCTGCTTACTCGCTCATCCCGGAACCGTCGCGCGCCGACGCGCACCTGGGAATCGGGAGACTGCTCGCCGCGCGCACGCCGCGGGAGAAGCGCGAGGAGGTCATCTTCGAGATCGTCAATCAGCTCAATCGCGGTGTCGCACTGATCAGCTCGCCGGACGAACGCGAGGGACTGGCCGAGCTCAACCTGATGGCAGGCAAGCGCGCCAAGGATGCTACCGCCTACGCCTCGGCTCTGACCTATCTCGCTGCCGGTCGGGCGCTGCTTCCGGAAGACTGCTGGGGTCGATGCGCCGCACTCACCTTTGCGCTCGAGGTCCATCGCGCCGAGTGCGAGTTCCTGATCGGCGACTTCGCGGCAGCGGAAGGGCGGCTCTCGGGGCTGTCCAGGCGCGCCCGGCTGCCCGTGGACCTAGCCACCGTCACGAGGCTGCAGGAAGAGCTGTTCATGAGGCTCGGCCGGAGCGACCGCGCCGTCGAGGCATGTCTCGACTATCTACGTCAGACGGGTGTCCAGTGGTCCGCGCGACCGACGAAGGAGCAGGTCCAGCAAGAACACGAGCGCATCTGGTGCCAGATCGGCAGTCGCTCGATCGAGGACCTCGTCGATTTGCCGCTGATGACGGAACCTGAACTGCGCGGCACCATGGATGTCCTCAACGCAGTCCTGCCGGCGGCCTTGTTTACCGACGAGAATCTCTTCTGCCTCGTCCTCTGCCGGATGGCAAACCTCAGCCTGGAACATGGCAACAGCGACGCATCGTGCCACGCCTACGTCTGTTTGGGCATGCTCCTCGGCCATGGTTTCGGCAACTACCCGGCCGGCTTCAGCTTCGGCAAGCTCGGGTTGGACCTGGTGGAGCAACGCGGCTTGCGTCGGTTCGAGGGGCGCATCGACCTGCTCTTCGGGGGCTGCTTGCTTCCCTGGACGCAGCCCATTCGCACTGGCCGCAGCTTGGTGCGGCGCGCCTTCGAGGTGGCTACCAGACTCGGCGACCTCACCTACGCGGGTTACAGCCGTACCGTGGCGATCACGGACTTGCTCGCCACCGGGGAGCCACTGGCTGAAGTGCAGCGCGAGGCCGAGACCGGCCTCGAGTTCGCGCAGAAGGTCCGGTTCGGCTTCGTCGCCGATATCATCGATGGACAATTGAGACTCATCAGGACCCTCCGCGGCCTGACCCCGCAGTTCGACTCCTTCAACGATACCGGGTTCGACGAGAGCCGGTTCGAGCAGCATCTGGCGGAGGATCCGGGGCTGGGAATCGTCGCCTGCTGGTACTGGATCCGCAAGCTGCAGGCGCGCTTCCTCGCGGGTGCGTACGTTTCCGCCATCGAAGCGGCAGAAAACGCGCGACGACTTCTTTGGACGTCGGTTACATCCTTCGAGCTGGCCGACTACCAATTCTACGCCGCGCTGACGCGCGCCGCGCTCTGCGATGCGGCATCCGCCGCGGATCGTGCTCAGCACCAGGAGGCACTCTCAGCCCACCATCGCCAGCTCCAGCAGTGGGCCGAGAACTGCCCGGCGAACTTCGAGGACCGCGCCGCGCTCGTCGGCGCGGAGATCGCGCGCATCGACGGCCGCGATGCCGACGCGATGCGCCTCTACGAACGGGCGATCGCCGCGGCACGAGCGAACGGCTTCGTGCACAACGAGGCGCTCGCGAGCGAGCTCGCCGCACGCTTCTACGCAGCGCGCGGCTTCGAGGAGATCGCGCATCTCTATCTCCGGAAGGCCCGGAACGGGTACCTGCTCTGGGGCGCCGACGGCAAGGTGCGGCAGCTCGACCAGCTCCATCCGCACCTCGGCACGGTCGAGCCAGCTCCCGACGCGCGACGCACCATCGGCGCGCCCATCGGGCATCTCGACCTCGCGACGGTCCTCAAGGTCTCGGAGGCGGTGTCCGGCGAGATCGTGCTCGAGAAGCTGGTCGACACGCTGTTGCGCACCGCCATCGAGCATGCCGGCGCGGCGCGCGGGCTGCTCATCCTGTCACGCGGTGACGAGCTCTCGATCGCGGCGGAGGCGAGCACCGTCGGGGACACGGTGACAGTCCGCCTGCGCGAGGGGCCGGTCGCCGGCTCCGAGCTCCCCGAGTCGGTCGTCCACTATGCGGCGCGCACCCAGGAGAGCGTGATCCTGGACGACGCGTCGGCCCCGAGCCCGTATTCTGCCGACGAGTACATCCGGCGCGTGCACGCCCGGTCAGTCCTCTGTCTGCCCCTCGTGAAGCAGGGCAGGCTGGTCGCGCTGCTCTACCTCGAGAACAGCCTCGCCGCCGGCGTGTTCACACCCGCGAGGATCGCGGTGTTGAACGTCCTCGCGTCGCAGGCGGCGATGGCACTAGAGAGTGGTCTTCTGTATCGCGAGCTCCAGGAACGGGAAGCGCGTATCCGGCGCCTCGTGGATGCCAACATTGTCGGCGTCCTCATCTCCGAATTCGACGGGCGAGTTGTCGAGGCCAACGACGCCTTTCTCCGAATCGTCGGATACACGCGCGACGATCTAGCGCCCGGACGAATCAGGTGGACGGAGCTGACCCCTCCCGAGTGGCACGCCGCCAATCAACGCGCCGTCGAGCAAGTACGCGCGACTGGAAGGGCGGATCTCTTCGAGAAGGAGTACCTCCGCAAGGATGGCACCCGGGTGCCGGTGCTCGTCGCCGCCGCGGCCCTCGCGGGCACGCCCAAGCAGGCCGTCGCGTTCGTGGTCGACCTCACCGAACGCAAGCGGGGAGAGGAAGAGCGCGAGAGATTGCGCCGCGCACACGCGGAGCTCGCGCGCATCAGCCGCGTCACGACGATGGGAGAAATGACGGCGTCCCTGTCGCACGAGATCAGACAGCCGATCGCCGCCGCGATGACGAATGCGAAGGCGTGCGTACGGTGGCTTGCGCGAAAGGACCCCGATCTCGGAGAGGCGCGCGCCGCCGCCGAGAGAATCGCCGACGACACGACGCGCGCGGCCGAGATCATCAACCGCGTCGCTTCGCTGTACAAGAAGGGCACTCCGCAGCGGGAGTCGGTCGACGTCAACGAGGTGGCGCGCGAGACGCTCGCGCTGCTCCGCGCCGAGGCGGAACGACATGGCGTCTCGTTGCGCACCGAGCTCGCGTACAACCTCCCCACCGTCCTGGCCGATCGCGTACAACTGCAGCAGGTCTTCATGAACCTGATGCTCAACGGCATCGAGGCGATGCAGGGCACTGGGGGTGAGCTGAGCGTCAGGTCGGAGCGCGGAGAGAAGGGCGAATTGCTGTTCTCGGTGACCGATACCGGCGTCGGCCTTCCCCCGGGCAAGACCGAAGCCGTCTTCGAGGCCTTCTTCACGACCAAGCCGCAGGGCACCGGCATGGGCCTGAGCATCAGTCGATCGATCGTCGAGTCGCACGGCGGCCGGCTGTGGGCGACGAGCGGCACCGAACGGGGCGCGACGTTCCATTTGAGCCTGCCGGCTGAAGGCAACTCTTGACCGCGGAAGCGGTGGCGGCGGCGTCTAGGACGGATAAACTGCGTTCCGCAAACCAGACCGCTGTAGTCTACATGGCGAGGGCGCGTTCGAAGTGATCAGGTCCACCGTCACCTTCGCACGGCCGTCGGGGAGGGCATGCTCCACCACGGTCTCCGCGAAGGGGGGCATGAAGCGCTCCGTGAGGTGCTTGTGGCGACTCCTCGCGGTCGCGCTCGTGGCCGCCTGGGGCTTCCCCGCGGGCGCGTTCCAGGTCGTCGATCGCGACGACCTCCATGTCCGGTGGGACACCTCGGTCAAGTACAGCGTCGCGGCGCGCGTGCAGGGCCGCTCCTCGTCGCTGGTGGCCAACTCGAACCTAGACGACGGCGATCGCAACTTCGGCCGAGGCCTCATCTCGAGCCGCTTCGACCTCCTGTCGGAGCTCGACGTCGCGTACCAGAACGTCGGCGCGCGCGTGAGCGGCGCCGGCTGGTACGACTTCGTCTACTACCGGCGCAACGACAACGACTCCCCGGCGACGGCGAACTCGTTCTCGGTCCCGCACGATGAGTTCACCCACGCTACCCGGCGGCTCCACGGGCGCGACGGGGACCTCCTCGACGCCTTCGCCTTCGCCAACGGCCGCATCGGTCCCGTGCCAGCGAGCATCCGGGTGGGGAGGCACACGCTGCTCTGGGGGGAGAGCCTGCTGCTCGCCACGAACGGAATCTCCTACGCGCAGGCGCCACTCGACTTCATCAAGGGCCTGTCGCTCCCGGGCACGCAGGCCAAGGAACTGTTCATGCCGGTCGGACAAATCTCGGGGCAGCTGCGGCCCACGCAGTCCTGGAGCTTGGCCGCCTATTACCAGTTTGAATGGAGAAGGACGCGCCTGCCCGCGGCCGGCAGCTACTTCAGCAGCGCCGACTTCCTGGACGAGGGCGGCGAGCGCCTCTTCACCGGGCCGCCCGGCGAGGCGCTCTTCCGTGGCCGGGACCTGACGGCCCGGAGCCAGGGGCAATGGGGCGTCTCGGCGCGCTATCGCGCCGAAAGCCTGAACACCGAGCTCGGCCTCTACTGGATCTGGTTCCACGAGAAGCTGCCCCAGCTGTATCTCGCGCCCGGCGCCGGGGCGGACCCGGGACGAGGCCAGGTCGGGGAGTACGTGCTCGTGTTCCCCGAGGACGTGCAGCTCGCCGGCGCGAGCTTCGCGACCGCCGTCGGCGGCCTCGCCCTCGCCGGGGAGGCCCACGTGCGCTTCCACACGCCGCTCGCCAGCACGCCCCAGTCGGTGCCTCCCGGCGAGCCGGGCGACAACCGCGATCACCCCCGGTATGCAGTGGGGAACACGGTGCACGCGCAGGTCTCCTCCGTCTACGTCCTGCCCCGATTGCCGCTATGGGCCAGCGCGACGGTTCTGGCGGAGGTGGGTTGGCAGCGTCGCCTCGCGGTCACGCGGAATCCCGGCGCGCTCGATCCCGCCCGGGATGTGCAGGCTTTCGCGTTCAGCCTGGTGTTAACGCCCGCCTGGCTGGACGTGCTCCCGGAGGTCGACCTGAGCCTCCCCATCTCGTTCAGCTACAGCCCTGCGGCGAAGGCCCCTCTGGCTGCGTTCGACGCCGTCCACGACGGCGGCACGCTCAGCGTGAGCGCCACGGCCGTGTACCGGAAGGTCTGGAACGCGGGGGCGCAGCTCACATGCTTCTACGGCAACGAGCAGTTCCAGGCCCTGAAGGACCGGGCCTTCGCTTCGGCCTTCGTACAGCGCACGTTCTGATTGCGATAGGAGGTAGCGGCGATGAGCGCGAGGCGCGCGGTGGCGATCGCTGCGACATGGGCGTTGGCGGCCCTATGCACGCGGGTCGAAGCGGGCGTCTCCGGGCAGGAGGCGGCGAGGCTGCGGACCGACCTCACGCCGCTGGGCGCGGAGAAGGCCGGGAACGCGCAGGGGACCATACCTGCCTGGAACGGCGGGTACACCGTCCGGTGGCCCGGGTACGAGTCCGGGCAACGCCGTCCAGACCCCTTCGCGGAGGACAAGCCGCTCTTCCGCATCACCGCGGCCAACGTTGAGCAGTACGCCGACCGGCTTTCGGATGGCGTGAAAGAGTTACTCAGGCGTTTCCCAGACTACCGGATCGACGTGTACCCCACGCACCGCACGGGGGCGGCGCCGCAATGGGTCTACGACAACACCTTCGCCAACGCGACCCGGGCCCGCACCAGGAACGACGGGCTGACGGTGGAGGGCGCTTTCGGCGGGATCCCCTTCCCAATCCCTGCAAGCGGCCGGGAGGCCATGTGGAACCACCTCCTCGCCTGGAAGGGCGAGGCCGTGGTCGAGGACGGGGGCATCTACCTCGCGAGCGGGGGGAGCGCAGTGCTGACCGCGCAGCGGAGGGCCGACCTCCAGTACCCGTACTACTACCGGGACGGCTCGCCGGACCGCTACGCCGGATTCTACTACCTGGCTCGATTCCTCATGATTCGACCGCCGGGAATCGCCGGCACCGCCTACGTGATCCGCGAACCGACGGATCCGCTGAAGCGGGAGACCGAGACCTGGGCGTACCTGGTCGGGCAACGCCGCGTGCGGCCGGTCCCGACGCTCGTCTACGACTTCCCCGACGAGACGACGTCGGGCATCAGCCTCATCGACGAGATCTGGATGTTCAAGGGGGCGCTGGATCGCTACGACTGGAAGATCCTGGGCAAGAAGGAGCTGTTCGTCCCCTACAACGAGAACGGCTTCCATGGGAGGCCCGTTGCCGAGGTGCTGGGCCGCCAGCACCTGAACCCCGACCACGTGCGCTGGGAGCTGCACCGGGTCTGGGTGGTCGAGGCGCAGCTCGCCAGCGGCAAGCGCGACGTCATCGCACGGAGACTCCTGTACCTCGACGAGGACACCTGGCTGGCGCTCCTCTACGACGGCTGGGACGCGCGTGGGCGGCTCTGGAAGGTCGCCCACGCGCTCCCCCTGCTCGTGCCGGAGCTGCCCGCTCTCGTGACCTTCCCCGACGTCGTCTACGACCTCTCCAGCGGTCGTTACGCCGCGCGCTATTTGCTGAACGAGAGCCGGATTCACTACCAGGTCGTGCCACGGAGGTCGGAGGACTACTTCTCGCCCGCTGCCCTGGTCGGCGAAGGAGTCCGGTGAAGAGCTCACCTGGCCCGTCAAGCTCTCCCGTCGAGCAGCGGGCAGAGAACGCAGCCTGATTGCGATGGACGAGCAGGCAACGTGGGCGTCGTCCACAAGGACCTGAAGCCAGCGAACCTCGTCGTGGACCCGGCGACCTCCGATGTGCGGATCATCGACTTCGGCCTCGCGAGCCGGCTTCCGCGCGCTCCGCGGGGCGGTCGGTCGCTTCATCGCGACCGCTCGTTGCTCATGCACCCGCGTGCTGGTCGGCGTCCAACTCCCTCCCGCGCTCGCTGTTCGGCTTGCCCGCTTGCTCCGCTTCCTCGGCCCTGGCCGGCATCTTCACGCCCATGGCGGCCTTGGTGATGAGTGCCGCGACGACCCTTGGTTGGGACACGTAGATCGCATGGGAGCCCTTCTCCTCGATAGTCGTCGCCCCGGCACGCGTGGCCATGAGGCGTTGCGCAGCGGGGGGAATCATCCGGTCCTCGCTCGCGACCAGATACCAACTCGGCATGGTCCTCCATGCCGCCTTGGTGATCGTGCCGCGCAGAGCGTCCACACCCCACGGCACTTGCGAGTCGGCCATGAAGGCCGCTTCCTCCGGGTCCAGGTCGGCTGCGAAGGCGGCGTGGAACTTCTCCCTATCGAGGAAGAGACGACCGTCCTGTGGCGCCAGGATCGGCGGCACCGGGGCTCCGGGCGGTGGGTTCTGTGGGTTCTTGATAAGAGCATCTACGGACTCCCCCTCGCTGGGAGCGAAGGCGGCGATGTACACGAGCCCGACGACGTTGGGATGGTTTCCTGCCTCGGTGATCACCACGCCGCCATAGGAGTGTCCCACGAGGATCACGGGACGGTCCGCCGTGTCGAGCACGAGCTTCGTCTCTGCAACGTCGTCGCCGAGAGACGTCGTCGGGTTCTGCACGACGCTGACCCTGTAGCCGTCCTGCTTCAGGAGCTTGTAGACACTCTCCCAGCCAGAGCCGTCCACGAAGCCGCCATGAACGAGCACAACATTCAACGCATTGCTTCTTGCCATGACGATCGTCTCCCTGCGCCGGCGGGAAGGCGTGCACCTCCGAGGCGGTGCTGATCGCCGGCGCGCATCGTTCCTATCCACGCGCCCGGAGCGGTGCGCTTCGTCTCCAGGGCTCATGCGGGGCACCAGGCGAGCGTGGTGGCGATGGTGGACGGGACGGGCGGCGGCGGGGTGGCTCGGGGAGCCTGAGCCTCGCCAAAACACGGTTCGTGAACGAGCTGGCCGAGCAAAGCACGTTGGACGGCGTGGCGGCACGCCCGGGTGATCGCCAGCCGGCCACGGTGAACCGGTGGCCATCGCGCGGGGTTCAAGCTGTTCTGGGCTCGAAGGAGTCGGGCCGGCGTGTCGGTCGTCCGGCTCTGGCGCGCGAACTGGTCCCGGTCGCCGGATGGCAGACGTGAGGTCCCCTTGACGAGGCAAATCGCAGCTACGCCCTCCTGGGGACGCTCGTGCCGCTCTCCTCCGTGTAGCGAGCGGCGCGGTGCCGCTGGCTCTGGCGGGAAGCTCCGATCCACGCTCTTCGTGTCGATGCGCCGGACGGCCGTGGCGCTCAGGAGCCAAGCGAGAGGACGAGCCCCTTGGCCTCGATCAGCGTCACCCAGAAGGCGCCGATCACGCCGGCGGCAGCACCGAGCAGCATCGTGATCACGAGCGCGCGCAGGGAGGGGATCCAGC
>WNGL01018127.1_pt1 | contig 11416 bp, 11 predicted proteins | sample 5400591 | NCBI WGS metagenome assembly WNGL01 (sample SAMN13153377, study PRJNA577476) | soil metagenome | isolation source: 80 cm soil or saprolite under Garry oak tree replicate 1 | place: USA:California | collected 2016-06-15
CGCCTGCGATCCGCATTGTTGGTGAGGACATCATCGGGGAGCGTGGCGCGGTCGTCCGCACGGAGATCCAAGCCAAGTACGGCGACGACATTCAGTTGGACTACCTCATGACCCGATTGGGCAAGGGCTGGCTCGTTCGCGATGTCGTGATCGACGGCATCAGCTTGGTCGAGAATTACCGGGCACAGTTCGCGCGCATTTTGCGTACCTCATCCTACGCCGACCTGATGCAGCGGTTGCGGACGGTGGCAGGCGCGGGGACGGGAGGGCCCATCGCGGCGCCCCCGAGCTTTGAGGTCATCGTCGCCTACTTCGACACGAGCCGTGCCGAGCTCAGTCCGTCGGCGCAGCGTGACCTCGACAGGGCCGCCACGTGGCTCGCAACGAATGGATACGCGCGCGTCCTCGTCGAGGGGTATTCGGACCAGCGGGGAGAGGCCCGGCCGAACGAGGCGCTCGCTGAACGGAGAGCCAATTCAATCCGTGATCATCTCGTGACCCAGGGCGTCGATGGTGATCGCATCACCATCGTTACGTACGCTGGGCGGCGACCGGTCTGCCAGGAGCCGCTGGAGACGTGCTGGATACAGAACCGACGGGCCGTTGTCCGGATGATGCGCTAGGCGTAACCTTTCGCGCACGCGAGCAGCTGCTCACCCGGCCAGGAAAAGAGAAGCTTGAGCAACCCCCAGCGCTCGCCGATGAGCATGCCGCGCGGATTGGCATCGTACCGTCAGCGCCCCACGACGTGAGCCATACCCTTCGCGCGGCGGCTCTGCTCAGTCTCTCCCATCATCGAGACCTCCGGGATCTTCCAGACCCCGATCGGCAGGAAGGGGCTGACGCCAATTTGGGATGACCAGTTCCAGAGGGGGATGAGGGCATTGTCGAGCAAACAAAATAGTCACTCCGTCCTTTGCTCCCTTCGCGTCCTTCGTGTAAACTTTTTCCCTTCCTATGCGCACGCCAGCCGTCATTACTGCGGAACGTCCCGATACTCCCGATGCTCTACTCTTGATCGCCGAGCTACAGACGCACTTGGAGTCGTTCTATCCGCCCGAGAGCCGGCACGGTTTCAGCGTCGAGCGGCTGATCGCGGAGTCGGTGGCGTTCTTCGTATTACGCGCCGATGGCCAGCCCGCCGGGTGCGGTGGCATAAAACTAGTCGGTCGCGAGTATGGCGAACTCAAGCGGATGTACGTCCGCCCGCAATTTCGCGGATCCCGTTTCGGTCAGTTAATCCTGGACCACCTGGCCAGTCACGCCCGTGCCCACGGCGTCACGCTGCTCCGCCTCGAGACCGGCATCCACCAGAAGGCCGCCATCCGGATGTATGAACGAGCCGGGTTTTATAAGATTCCTCCCTTCGGCCCCTACACCAACGACCCGCTCAGTCTGTGCTACGAGAAACCGCTGGTCGACGGCTAGTGAAATCGTCACCTTCGATCATGGGTCCGATGGGGACCTTGTTACTTCAGCGTCGTCTCCCGATTCAAAACTTGTTCTTCTGCAGCTGTGAAAATCGCCCTCATCTGCATCGGGACCGTCCTCGGGTTGATCGTGCTGGCCGGGATCGTTCTGTACCTCGTCGGCCGCGCCCAGCCGGAGCGACACACCGCCAGCATCAGCATCACCTTCGCTTTGCTTGATGTAGATCGAGCGCAGCTGTCTCCGCGGGGCGGCCAGGATAGCGTGCGGCATGGTTAAGGGTAGGCTATTGTTCCTGACCAAAGACTGCGCTACAGTACCGCCCACTCATCGAGCTTGCGTCCGACCCGTCCCGTCCTAGACTGATGAGGGAGGAAGGACACCATGCGCTCACGGCAAATCCTCGTCTGCCTGTTCGTCACGATTCTCGGCTCGACCGTCGCCGCCACCCCCTCTACTGACGCGCAGGCGCCGAAGAGAGGTGGCACCTTGAGGGTCTCCTACGGCAACGAGATCGCCCACCTCGATTTCCACACGGCGCCCGGCTACGAAATGATGTGGGTCGCTATGAACATCGGGTGCGGCCTCGTCAACATCACGCCCGACGGGAAGTTCGTGGGCGACGCCGCCGAGTCGTGGCAGATATCCCCCGACGGCCTTCTCTACACCTTTAAGCTTCGCAAGGACGTCCTCTTCCACGACGGCACCAAGGTCGATGCGGCGGCCGTCAAGTTCAGCATCGATCACCTCATGGATCCGGCCACCAAGTCGGGGATGCGAACATTCTACGATTCGGTGCACAGCGTCGAGGTGCTCGATCCCTTCACCGTGCAAATCCGATTGAAGCAGCCGTACGCCTTCATGCTGCACATGCTGGCCGCCTATCGCACGGGCCTGGTCCTCTACTCGCCGACCGCGACGCAGAAGTACACCGTGGACGACCGGAAGCAGGGTAAGCCGGGCGCGGTGGTGGGTTGCGGCCCCTTCCGGCTCGTCGAATGGGTGAAGGGCAATCATCTACTGATGGAGCGCTTCGACAAGTACTTCGTCCCGGGGGTGCCGTACCTGGATCGCGTCATGATCCGCGTGATCAAGGACCCCGTCACCGAGATGGCCGCCTTCCAAGCCGGGGAGATCGACTTCATCGCCTCCTTCTCGCCGGAGCACGTCGACACGCTCCGGGCCAACAGTCCGAAGGCGCAGATCATGACGGGGAAGGAAACCACGCCGATGCTCGCGGCCATGAAGGTGACCGTCCCCAAGGACGGCAAACCGATGTCCAAAGAACGCGCGCCGCATCCGATCTTCGGAGACCTCCGTGTGCGCAAGGCCGTCGGCTGCTACGGGATCGACCGGAAGGAGATTGTCAAGATCGCCTTCAAGGGTCAGGCGACGCCCTGGGTAGGGATCAATCCGCCGGGCACTCTGGACACGGTGGACGTGAACAGCATGTGTCCCTACGATCCGGCCAAGGCCAAGGCGATGCTGGCCGAGGCTGGCTATGGCCCGCAGAAGCCGCTCACCTTCGAGATCATGGCCGACACGGAGAAGTCGGTGTTCGCGGTGATCGCCACCGTCATCAAGGAGCAGATGGCGCGTATCGGCGTGACGGCGAACATCCGGATCGTCGACAAGGTCAGCTGGATGAACACCACGCTCCAGGACGGTCCGTGGGACATGTATGTCGAGGACCTCCTGTCGCTGATCACCCTGGACTCGAATGGGTACCTGTCGAACAGCACGTCCACGTGGAGTCACCCGCGCCACAACGACAAGCGGGTTGACGAGTACTACGCTCGCTACGCCCGGGAGATGGACCCGATGAAGCGCAAGGCCATCGCCAAGGAGATCCAGGAGTTCTTCGTCGAGAACATGTATTGGAACAACATCTCGGGCTCGCCGTTCTTCATGGTGGCCCAGCCATGGGTGAAGGGCTACACGTACAATGCGGAGTTCGAGGTCCACTATGGCAAGGTCTGGTTAGACAAATAACCGCAGGCAACCCTGAAGGTTACCCTGAAGGTCGCCCCGGGCGCGCAGGCGACCCTCAGACGCGGAGCGACGTATGCTGGTGTACATACTGAGACGCCTCGTGCAGATCGTGCCGACCGTGCTCGGGATCACATTCGTCGTGTTCCTGATGATGCGGTCGATCCCGGGCGACCCGGTGGTGGCCCTGCTCGGCGACGCCTATACCGAGGAGGACGCGGTGAAGGCGCGCGAGGCGTACGGGCTCAACCAGCCCGTCCTGCTCCAGTACCTGATCTGGCTCGGGAAGCTCCTGCAGGGCGACTGGGGGACATCCATCCTGACCGGGCGCCCCGTGCTCCAGGACGTGCTGGTCCGTCTGCCCGTGACGCTCGAGCTGGTCGCTCTGTCGATGGGCGTGGCCCTCCTCATCGCTATCCCCGCCGGGATCATCGGGGCCCTGCGCCAGAACACCTGGGCAGACTACAGCGCGACCTCGATCGCCATGATTGGGGTTTCTATCCCCGAGTTCTTCCTTGGCGTCCTGCTGCTCTTGGCGTTCTCGTTCGGCCTCCACGCGCTGCCGAGCTCGGGCTGGGTCTACCTGCCCGGCACCTGTCCGTCCATGGTATGTGGGGTGAGCCTCTGGGGAAACATGCAGCACGTCCTGATGCCCGCGCTCGCGCTGGGGGTGGGCCGGGCCGCCCTCCTCACGCGACTCCTCCGCGCCAGCATGCTCGAGGTGGTCCGCACGGAGTACGTCACCACCGCGCGCGCCAAGGGTCTGGACGAGCGGAAGGTCGTGCTGAAGCACGCCCTGAAGAACGCGCTGATCCCGACCGTCACCGTGATGGGACTCCAGGTCGGCTTCCTCATCGGTGGCGCGATCGTCGTGGAGACGCTGTTCGCCATGCCGGGACTCGGCACCTTCGGCATCGACGCCATCATCGCGCGCGACTACCAGCAGGTGCAGGGCTTTGCCCTGCTGACGGCGATCGCGTTCGTCGTGATCAACCTCGTCGTCGACCTCACCTACACGTTCCTGGATCCCCGCATCCGCTACTCGTGAGGTGCGCATGGCCAACGCCCGAGATTCGATCCGCATGAAGCCGCCGCCCATCAGCGGTGGCAGCACCGGCGAGGCCGAGCTGCCGGTGGTCCCCGGAGTCACCTGGCCCGCGCACGTCGAACGCTCGGAATCGCCGCTGGCTCAGGGGCTGCGCCGGTTTCGGCGCAGCACCACCGCTCTCGTGGGGGTGGCCATTGTCCTTGCCCTCGTCTTGGTCGCGATCTTCGCGGACGTGCTGGCCCCCCGGGATCCGATCGCCAGTGACCAGACGCGCACCTTCGAGCGCCCGAGCTGGGATTATCCGCTGGGGACGGATCAGCTCGGACGCGACATGCTCAGCCGCGTCATCCATGGGAGCCGGATCTCGCTGGCCGTAGGCGTGTCGTCGGTGCTCTTTGCGCTCCTCCTCGGCGTGCCCCTGGGGATGCTCGCGGGCTACACCGGGGGCTGGGTCGACACGCTGGTGATGCGCGTGATGGATCTGATCCTCGCTTTCCCCATTTATTTGCTCGCGATCATCCTGATGGTCATGTTCACCCCGACGGCCGGGCTACTTGGCACCATGAAGGTCACGGGCGCCATCGCCATCGTGCGGATTCCGATCTATGCCCGCCTCGTGAGGGGCAGCGTGCTCTCCATCAAGGAGAAGGAGTACGTCGAGGCCTGCCGCGCCCTCGGGGTACGCGCCCCCTCGATCATCTTTCGTCACATCCTGCCCAATTGCCTGGCGCCCATCATCGTGACCACCACGCTCGGCATCGCTACCTCCATCATCGTGGAGGCTACGCTCTCCTTCCTCGGGCTCGGTACCCAGCCGCCGACGCCGAGTTGGGGCTGGGACCTCAAGGCCAACATTTCCTTCATTCAGGCCAACGCCTGGCTGTCGCTCTTTCCCGGCCTCGCCATTTTCGTCACCGTGCTCGGCTTCAACCTGTTCGGGGATGGCATCCGCGACGCTCTCGATCCGCGGCTCAAGTAGCGCCAGATTCATCCTGAGTACAGATAGACTAGCCACCCATTGTCTCCGCTGCGCCATTCAGTGCGGGGAGACCACGGCCATGCCGCAGGGCGCGCGCTTCTACCACGGCCCCTCAACCCCGTGGGGAGAGGGTGGGATGGCAAGGCTTCAAGAGGTGCACTTGCGCGCTGCGGGTGCGTTCGGCACGGGCATCTGCCGGACGTGGTCTTGACTTTGCCCGCCGCGACGGCGCACTATCTCGCCGGCCGGGACGGTGTCGTCCGCACCCACAACGGAACCGCACACCCGTAGCGGGCACAAGGGGGCAAGCATGACGACCCAAGCCACTGGCGAGCTCAGGGCCGACGTTCACAGCATCGAACCCATCCCGGAAGCCGACAAGGACTCCACCGGTCCGCAGCAGATGTGGATCTGGGCCGGGGCCAACATCGCCCCCATCAACTGGGCCCTCGGCGCCCTCGGCATCGTGCTCAAGCTCGGGCTGTGGGAGACCATCGCCGTCATCGTGCTCGGCAATATCGTGGGCTGCGCGATCTTCGCGGCCTTCACGGTGATGGGCCACAAGACCGGCGTGAACCAGATGGTTCTGAGCCGCTCCGCATTCGGCCGGCGCGGCGCCTACCTGCCGAGCCTGCTCATGTTCCTCATGACGCTCGGCTGGATCGGGGTCAACACCTACTTCCCCGTGAAGATCGCCGTGGCCATCCTCGGGCAGTTCGGGATCGGCGACACGTGGCTCACCAACTTCGTGGTCGTGAGCGTCGTCATGGTGATCCAGGTCGTGATCGGCATCTACGGCTTCTACGCGATCCGCACCTTCGAGAAGTACACCGTGCCCGTCACCGCCGTCATCATGGCGCTGATGAGCGTCCTCGCCTGGACCCGCCCCGGCGTGGTCAACTGGGGCCTCACCAGCTCGCTGCCGCCCGCCGCCCACCTGGCGATGCTGAGCCTCCTCACCACCGCGATCGGCGTCGGCTGGGGCATCTCGTGGGTCACCTGGGCCTCGGACTATTCCCGCTTCGTCCCCCGCCGCGTGTCCTCGTCCTCGGTGTTCTGGTACAGCTACCTCGGCATGTTCGTCCCCACCGTGTGGCTCGCCATCCTCGGCGCCACCGTCGCCAGCACCACCATGGACACCGACCCGGCCAAGATGGTCAGCGCGGTCTTCGGCGGGGCCACGAGCATCCTCGTGCTCCTCCTCGTGCTCCACGGCCCCATCGCCACCAACATCCTGAACGTCTACTCGGCCGCCTTGGCCGCCCTCAGCATGGGCCTGCGGGTCTCGCGTACCGCCATAGCGTTGGTCGCGGGCGTGGTCGGCTATCTCGTCACCATCTACTTCGTCTTCCAGCCGTCGTTCGCCAAGGCGTTCGACAACTGGATGATCAGCCTGCTCCTCTGGATGAGCCCCTGGGCCGGGGTCGTCCTCGCCGACTTCTTCGTCGCCCGCAAGGGGCACATCGACGTCGACGCGCTCTATCAGGCCCCCAGGCGAAGCGCCTACGGGGACGTCAACTGGGGAGCGATCGTGGCCTTCGTCGCGGGTCTCGTCGCGGGCTGGTCGGTCGAGGACGGCCTCGTGCCCGCCCTGCAGGGCCCTATCGCCACCAAGCTGCTCGCCGGCGCCGACCTGAGCTGGCTCGTCGGTATCGTGGTGGCGGGTGGGCTCTACCTCGCCCTCGGCCGTCGCCCCGCGACCGTCGTGGTCCCGCGTGCGCTACGGGGCGGCGGTTAGATGGAGGAGTTCCTCCGGGCCGCGATCGAGGAAGCCGAGCTGGGCTTCTCCGAGGGCGGCATCCCCATCGGCTCGGTGCTCGTGCACAAGGGGCGCGTCCTCGGCCGAGGCCACAACCGCCGGGTGCAGAAGGGCAGCGCGATCCTCCACGGCGAGATGGATGCGCTGGAGAATGCGGGCCGCCAGCCGGCCCGCATCTATCGCGAGTGCACCATCTACACAACGCTCTCGCCGTGCGCGATGTGCAGCGGAACGATTCTCCTCTACGGTATCCCGCGAGTGATCATCGGCGAGAACCAGACCTTCCTCGGCGAGGAGGACCTCCTGCGCGGTCGCGGCGTGAAGGTAGAGGTGCTTGATGACACGCGGTGCCAGGAGCTGATGGCCCGATTCATCCAGGCCAACCCTGCCCTCTGGGCGGAGGACATCGGCGAGTAGTCAGCGGGTTGCCGAAGCCCGTTCCCCGTCGGCGATGACGGGCAACCGTATGCCGCCCGCCAACTGCCTGAGACGGTCCCACGCGCCTCGTGCAGGTCACGCTCAATGGAGACCCGGAGCCCGCCACGCGGGAGAATCCCAGTGTTTGCTCGTCTCCGAGACCATCACCGCCGCACCAGCGTCGACGGAAGCCAGCTGACCAGCCCGGGAAAGATGCCGATCAGGGCGAGCACGGCGAGCATGAGGACCCCGAAGGGCAGCGAGCCCCAAATGACCTCGCCGATGGGCCGGCCGCCCGAAAGGCCGTGGATCACGAACATGTTGAGCCCAACGGGTGGCGTGACGTTGCCGAGCTCGATGAGGATCACGAGCGCGATGCCGAACCAGATGGGGTCGAAGCCGGCGGCGACCATGATCGGGTACAGGATGGGCAGGGTCAGCACCATCATGGACACGCCGTCGATGATGCAGCCCAGGAAGATATAGAGCACGGTCACGAAAGCGAAGAGGATCCACTTCGACAGTCCCAGGCCCACGACCGAGGCGGTCAGCGCCCGGCTCGCGCCTGTTTTCACCAATGCGTACGTGAGGATCTGCGCTCCCACGATGATGAAGAGGACCATGCAGGTGGTGCGTATCGTGCCGGTCACGCTCTCCGCGAACACCCGCCAGCTGAGCCGCCGGCTCCCTCCGTCGGCGTCGCATAGCCGAGCCATATGCTCCCGAGCACGAGGAGGATGAGAAGAAGCATAGGCGCCACGCCGGCCAGGCTGCGAATCCGCTCACCCCAGGTCGGGCGTTCCTCAGCCGGCGGGACCAGACTGGGCGTGAAGGCGACGCGCACCCAGATATAGGCCATGAAGATGAGCGACATCAGGATGCCCGGCAGTACGCCCGCGATGAAGAGCCGTTCCACGGACTGCTCGACCATCGCCCCGTAGATGATCATGGGGATGCTGGGAGGGATCAGGATGCCCAGAGTCCCACCCGCGGCCAGGCTTCCGAAGAGAATCTTCGGCTCGTAGCCCCGCCGGCTCATCTCGGGAATGGCCACGGTCCCGATGGCGGCTGCCGTCGCCACGCTCGAGCCGCTCACCGCCGCGAAGATCGCGCAGGCGACAATGTTCGACTGCAGGAGCCCCCCCTTGAGGCCGTGGAACCAGAGCCCCATGCTCCGGTAAAAGTTGTCGCTCAGCCCCGCGCGCAGGATGAGCTCGCCCATCAGGATGAAGAGCGGCACCGAGGTGAGCACAAAGCTCTCGACGGTGTTCCAGCTGACATAACCCAGGGGAGCCAGCGCCGGCGGCCCACCGTGGAGCAGCAGCACGATGATCCCGGCCAGTCCCAGGGCGAAAGATATCCAGAGCCCCGTGAGCAGCAGGACCAGCAGCAGCCCGACCACGAGAAGAAACGTGACTTCCCAGCTCACGGTCGGCTCACAGCTCCGTGCGCGCCGGGGTCGTCGGCTCGGCGCTTGCGCCTGCAACCACCAGGGCGAGCTGGGCCAATAGCTCGGCCAGCAGCAATGTTCCCCCGACGGCCATGATGCCCTGGGGGATCCAGAGTGGGGTCCGCGCCACCTGGATGGAGGTGGTGCCGAGTCGGTAGGAGTTGGCGGTGAGGCCCCAGAGATACCAGTCGAGGGTGGCCGTATAACCGATGGCGAGAATCACGATGATTGCATCCAGGGCAGTGCGCACCCGCCCCCCCGCGCGGGCGCGATAGACATCGATGCGAATGAAGCCACCGTCACGAAGGGTGGGAGCCAAGCCCAGAAACGTCAGCGTGACCAGCAGGTAGCTCCCCATCTCGTCGGCGATGAGCGTCGAGACGTTGAAGAAGCTGCGCCCCAGCACCTCGATGGTCACGAGCGTCATCATGACCACGGCCGCGAGTCCGGCCACAGCCATGGCCGCCGTACACAGGCGGCGCATGCCGGCCGCCAGCGACAGGGCGAGCGAGGCCATCGACGGGCTAGCGGCCCAGCGCTTTCTTCACCGCGGCCAGCGCCTCGACCAGCTTGGGGCCACCCTGTTTCGCCCACTCGTCCCAGTAGGGCTCCATCGTCTTGCGCATGCGGGCGACGTCCTCGGGCGAGGCCTTGTGGAACTTGATCTTGTACTGTTGCTCGAGGACCTGACGATCCGAGTACTCGCGGACGGGTATCTCCTTGAGCATGCGCGCCTGGAGCACGGCCGCCGCCTCCTGGAGCTGCTTGCGCGCTTCGGGCGAGAGCGCGGTCAGCGATCCCTTGTTCACCAGGATATAGGCCGGGCCGCCGATGTGGATGTCGGCGATATAGGCCCACTCCGTGAACTCTTGCCACTTCGCGCCGAGCAGGTTGAACGCCGCGGTGACGACGCCGTCCATCACTCCCCGCTGGGCGGCGCTCGGTACCTCGGGCGCGGTGAGCGAGATGGGCACGCCACCGAGACGCTTGATCATCTCGGACTGCTCCGGGCTCGTGGTCCGGATCTTGCGCCCCTTCATGTCGTCGAGGGTAATGATGGGTTTGCCCCGGCCGTAGATATTCTGCTCGGGCCACGTGAACCAGGTCAGGATGTCCGCGCCGAAGCGGGCGAAGTCCTCGCGGATCAAGGGATCGAGCACCACCATGGCCTTCTTGAGCTCCTCGGGCGTGCCCACGAGGAAAGGCAGGCCCGTGAGCACGGCGATCTTGCTGTCGCCTGCCAGGAACCCCATGTAGACGTCGGCCATCTGCGCATTGCCCTGGCCGGTGACGCGAAGGTATTCGGTGAGCTTGTAGGGCATCTCGCCGGGCGGCCGCATGATGATGTTCAGCTGCCCGTTCGTCCGCTTGAGGACATCGTCGACGAAGTCCTTTTCCATGACGGCTACCGGATGCGTCATTCCCACGTTCAGAACGAAATCCCAGTTGACGGTCTTGGGCTGGGCGGCGACCGGCGGGGCGAGGGCAGCGGTGGCGACAAGGATTAGGGAGAGCATCCACCAGCGGCGTGCTGTCATGAGAGAGCGCCTCCTCGGCTCGGGGTCGTGTCTAGTCCACGGTGCACGACAGGCAAGAAGCGAACGCGCTGTGTTTACGCCTCGGGGTAGGCAAAGTCAATAGCCGCTCGTTCTCAGGGAAGTGCCGGGCGGCGCCAGGTTCTGCTTGTGCGCATCAATCGCAGCCCGGGAAGGATCTTCCCATTCCCGCGCGGGACGGCTTGACCAGCCGGGCCAGCGCGGCTTACGCTCCTCCTCGACCCGTCGATCCACGGCTCGTGCCGCTGACCCACTGGCCCGGACCCGATGGAGGATCCGATGCGCTGTCCCCGGTGCCGGCAGGACACCCGCCCCGGTGCCACCCTCTGCCCGAAGTGTGGAGCCTCCCTCAGACGGAGCGCCCGCCGCTCTGGTCCAGCGAGCATCGACCCGAACCTGAACGCCATCGCCAAAACGGCCGCGCGGCTTTGCGACGCCCACGACGCCCAGATCTTCCTCGCCGACGGCGCCACTCTGCGCCTCGTCGCCCAGCACATGGTCAAGGCCACCGACGTGCTCAATACCTCGAGCCCGGAGGCCATCGCGGGCCTCGTCTACGAGCCGTTCCTCTCGGGCTTTCCGAAGGCGTCGATGCAGCCGGTTGCTCGTCCGCTCGGCGAGTCTCGGAGCGATCTCAGCATCCTTCAGGCCCTCGCCGAGCGGCTCGGGTTTGGCCCAAGCATGACCGGGTCCGCCAGCGAGTGGATCGATGCGGCCTCCCAGCCCTTGCGCGCGGCGGGCATCGGCTACGGCGCCCTCAAGGCCGCGGGAGGACGTCTGTGGCCCGAGG
>WNGL01048358.1_pt1 | contig 11416 bp, 7 predicted proteins | sample 5400591 | NCBI WGS metagenome assembly WNGL01 (sample SAMN13153377, study PRJNA577476) | soil metagenome | isolation source: 80 cm soil or saprolite under Garry oak tree replicate 1 | place: USA:California | collected 2016-06-15
CACGGATGTTCCCTATTGCCATGAATACCATGATTATTGATGATATGCGAGACATGATAAAGTATCGTCTCGATGTTGCCGGATACACAGACCCCATTATTGACGAGTCCCAGGCTGAGGAAGTCTACAAAACACTCTATGCCTACACCAAAGGCTTACCGCGAGATACCGTACGAGGTTGTAGCTTACTGCTTATCGCTCTCTCAATTAAACGACTGAAACGTGCTACGCTTGATATGGTTGTGCAAGCTGCAAAGGATAGCAACTTATTTATTTAACCTATGGATTATTCAGAACTACAGAAATTGCAAGACGAGTTAGACCAAAAAGAAAAAGCCCGCAAAACCGCAAAACCGCAAGCTGTCAAGACTGAAAGCCAGCTAGTTTCCCCTGCTCCAAAACCAATACAGCAAAAGACTCGTCAATCAGGTAGTCAATTGACTAATCAATTGATCAGTAAACAGACTGATCAAACAACTAATCAATCGACCAATCTGCCGACTAAGCGATTGACTAAGCAGTCGATCAGCCAATCTGATAATAAGATCGTTGAAAAACCGAAGGCATTTTATATCACCCAACGTTTAGATAAAAAACTTGATGAGGCAGTACGCTACTGTCAGGAGGTACACGGTATTAAGAAAGCGGATCGCTCCACTATAGTAAACGCCATCCTGGATAATGAAGCCAACTGGACAGAGGAGGCACTTGATCTATTGATTGATCGAGTGCTCAGTATATTAACTAGTCGATTAACTAATCGATAGATCAGTCAATAGACCAAACGACTAACTAGTAAATCTTTCAATTAATTGACTCGATGTTCGTATTTTTCTTGTATTGACAATCCAAACGGAATACTTTTATTATTGAAGAGCTTATGTCTCATACACACAAAAAAACGGTCTCGACCCGGTAAGAGGAAGAAACCGCTTTCACTGTAATTTCGCTCAGGAAAGCGTATCAAACCTCTTCCGGTCTGTCAAGACCGAAACAGCTATGCACACACTGTCCGAGCCACTGTTTGAGGGGTTCAGCAAACCGGAAGCCAACTTCTTCAGGCTGCCCAATGAGTGGACAGATACTGAATTAAAGCTGGTTGAATATGTGCTCAAACACACCTGGGGATACAGCCAGTTTGACATGGTCAAAAAAATCACCACCGATGAGTTTATGCATGGCCGAAAGAAAAAGAACGGGGAGCGTCTAGACACCGGCACAGGATTAAGTAAACCCTCAGTGATCGCAGGGCTGAAAGGCGCGGTGAAGCATGGTCTGTTGGAGGAAGAAACTGACGATAGTGATAAGGCCAGGATCAAGAAGTATTACAAACTGAAAATGAGAACCCCGATTGAGGAAAACGAACCTGAAGACAACGGCACTCACGCAGAGGTAAAGAATGTTAACATCGGGGGAAAGAACTTTAACAGCAGCGGTAAAACATCTTTACATCGATCAGAGAAAGACACTTTAGAAAGATATATTAACGTTGCAAAACAGAACAAAAAGGATACGAAGGATACACCAGAAGAACGGGATTATTATGCAGGACTCTTAGCAGACAAACTAGGAGATCATAAATCTCTTAGCAGACAAACTAGGAGATCATAAATCACTGACCTACTACAAAATAGCCTGCCGGAGATTTGACCCGCAGCTTCTTATGCAAAAAGCATCTGAAATCATGGCAGATGGAGGAGCCAGAAATCCTGGAGCGGTATTCGCAGACTGGTTAAAAAAGAAGCAAACAGAAACAAAGAGCAGCCATACAAACTCATCTTATAAACCCGAACAGAGCAGGGAAGGGAGTCAGTGAAAAAAGCCAGCGCGAAGCACCCTAGAGTAGCAAGCAGAACTCTTACATCACTCATACCGATCTTTCTTTTTTTTCTGACTGCTTGTTTCATACGATGAAGTGAGCATATGGTGAACACTGCCCATACCCAATTGTCCCGTAACAGCGTACCCCGACGGTTACAGCCGCCGCAACTGGTGACGACCGTGCGCGGTGTATGGCAAGATAACCCCGCCCCAACCGCCGCACCGCCAGCCTCGCCACAGCCAGCACCGCCAAAAGAGGAGATACGCACCGTCCCCAAAAAGCTGCAAACAACAGATACCCACCACAAAGGAAACCGCCTCAAAAAAGACATCCAACTGAACTTATGGGTACGACCTGTAGTGAAAGCAGAATTAGAACGAGTGGCAAAGCGGGAGGGACTCAGCATTTCCACAGCAGGGGAGGCACTCCTTGAACATGCCTTACAGCAAGACATCACCACCCAACACGCCGCACTCCTTGAGCCGATTATTGACAAGGCCATCGGCAAACATATGCGATCCTACAGCAACCGTTTAGCTGTGCTGTTAGTCCGCAGTCTGTTTACCGCAGAACAAACCAGAAGTTTTGTGTATAACCTGCTCGTCAGACACCCGGATATGACCGATGACAAGCTGAATGAGATTAAAACCGGAGCGGAGAACCGAGCCAAGGCCAATATCACCCGCATCACCCCACAACTGAAAACCCTGATTGAAGCAGTGCAACAGTGGCTTGAGGAAGAGGTGAGACACAATGGATAATATGGCAATTTTTAAGGCAACGTATACCACGAAAGCCGCAGGCGCAAAAGCAACTATCCGCTACATCCAAAACCGCCCAGGCAAAGACAACCAGAAACAGACCAGAACCCTGTTTGGAATGGATGGAGCAATGGGAAGATGGCAAGCCTACCGCATGATTGATGAAGCCGAAAAGGGGAGTGTCTTTTTCCGCTTTGTCATTAGTCCTGATCCAGTGAAAGAGGATACCCACAAAGATATTTATTTACGAGACCTCACCGAGCAAACCATGCTCGGCTTAGAGGCCCGCTTGCAGCAACACATTCCATGGGTGGCGGCAACACACGCCGATCACGCACCTCACCGGCATGTGCATATTCTTGCCATGCTTCCAAAAAAGCTTCAGGTGCATGATTTGCAAGCGCTCCGTTCCATTGCCACAGAGGAAGCTCTCGGCCAGCGCAGAGAGCGTGATCTGGTGAAGGAGGGACAGCAGAAATGGGAGGAGCACGGGAAGGAGGAGCATATATGGCAGAGAGAAAGATTAAAGTAGCGTTTCTTCATGTTGCACGTCTTGTTGTGGTAAGCGCAAGTCTGTCATACCTTGCCTCCCTTCTTCTGTGGAAACATGCCGTCCTTTCCATGCCGTATGCAATTGGCAGTGTTGCTGCATCAATCCTTTTCCTCTTGCTTCTGTTTCAGCTTCGTTTTCTCCCTCATATGACGGTCAGCTTGTGGACACCGCTTTGGGGAAGTATCGCACCGCTCCTCCTAGGCAGCATATTTCTGCTGCCTGGCGTACCCGCTTTTCCTTTACTGATCTTCTTATTTCTCCTCACCATCGGTCTTGGCATATGGGCAGCCTACCGCTTTTATCCGCTGTTGAGTGACAAGAGGCTGCATACATCCCGATTTGCACGAATTGATGAGATTGAACCGCTGTTAGCAACAACGCCAGTGAGTGACGGATTACTCGTAGGAAGTGTCAAACAATTTTTTCTTTTCCGCCGCTATATCTGCGTTCGTCCAAGCAAACACAAAAAAGAAATCGGCAATTCTCTGATGATCGCGCCAACTGGTGGAGGCAAAGGCAATCAGATCAGAGGCCAGATTGTGAGCTGGAAAAACAGCCTGATTATCAATGATCCCAAAGGCGATCTGTTCGAAGCCACAGCAGGATACAGAGCGAGCATTGGCGATGTCTATGTGATTGACCCGACCAGGGGAGTGGGACATTCCTTTGACCCGTTACATGCAAAATCCACAGAGGATACGTATTTATCCGTTGCCAGAGCATTAGTCTTTGACCCGAAAGACCATGATGCCTTTTGGTCAAAAAGCGCAGCCAGGATGATGATGCAACTCTTCAAGGCAGCCCGAAGAGAGAACATAGCACCTCTGATCTATGTCCGGCATATGATTGATTTAGGACTCCCACAGGTGGCGAAACGGCTCAATCGGCTTGACCCAAACATAGCAACCGCATTTCTTGGGGCAGATTTTGAAGAAGTCAATCTGGATACCAACCGGACGCTTTATGGCATATGGAGTACTTTGCAAACCAGTCTCACCCCATTTTTAACCGAAACATTAGTCAGATGTTTTACCCGATCAGATTTTACCGCCGAAACCATTATGAGAAGTGAGCGACCTGTCACCTTGTATTTACGTTGGGAAGAAACAGAACTCGAACGACTTGCGCCCTTAATTCGCGTGTTTTGTATCAGTCTGATGAAAGGATTAATCGCCTGTTATGACAACGCACAAGGGGAACAGTGCCGTCCGGTACTGATGTGCCTTGATGAAATAGGCAGAACCCCTATTCCAGACCTTGACGGGTATGTCTCAACGGTTCGTTCCCGACATATCTCTATCCAACTGTACGCGCAGTCATTTGCGCAACTGGAAAAAAATTATGGAGAAAAAGAAGCACAAACCATTAGCGCGAATATGGATACCCATATTATCCTCCGGCCAAATGACAAAGACACCGCAGCAGACATTGAGGAATGGTTAGGCAGAGGTTCACAATTTGCTGAGTCGTATAACATGCGTGGGGGAAGTGAATTATTGAGTGAAAGCCTTTCCGAGCAGGGAATAGCCCTCATGAGTGCCAGGCAACTGCAAGAAATGCATGAGAAATACGCCATTATTTTTCACCGAGACTACTCGCCGATCAAAGCATACCGGCTGAAATGGTGGCAGAGCAAGCTGCTAAAGGCGCGGCAGGGACTCCCCCCACCTGTATTAGCAGAGTTACCGCGCATACCAGACTTACCCGGAATTTCTCAAGGGGAAACTGCAAACTCTGGTATACGATTTGTTGACCCTGATGAGAGTATCGCGAAGAAAAAGGAAAAGAAAGCCCTCGATGTGTATAGCAACGTTGCTATGCAACACGCAGGGCTCTCTAGAGCAAAAGGGGGTAGAGAGGGAAGCGGGTGTATCCGCAGAGAGGAGGTGAAATACAATGAATTATAATTATTGCCTGTTTGTGGGCAACGCAGGACGAGCGCCGGAAATCCGCACCACCAATGACGGGATGACTGTCGCGTCGTTTTCTCTCGCCGTGTCCACATGGAGCAGGGAGAGAGAGGGAAAAGGAGAGCCGATCTGGTTACGGATTGTCGCGTTTGGCAAGCTGGCTGAGACCATTGAGAAATTGGTGAAAAAAGGCTTACAAGTACTCGTTGCCGGAAGACTCTCTGTTCGGGAATATACCACCAAAGACAGAAAAGAGAAAACAGTCGTTGAGATCATCGCGCAATCTATAGAAGTGCAACACGCAGAGAAAAGCAAGGAGAGCGTGAGAGATGGAGATGAGGTTGACCGGCAGATGCAGGAGACAAACGCAGGAGCACAAACTGACATGGCGCAGGCAGCCTAACAAACTCTTTCAACAGACAGCAGGGGAGGGAATTGTTTCTCTTCCCTGTTTTTTTGGGGCTGCGTGGCATCACTAGACGCCCGGAGAACGTTTTTTCGGAGAAAGTTATGCATTGATATATCCCCAGGAAAAAAGACCATTGTAGGCGGTTCTACGAGGTGAAATCCCTCTTACCTTTTTATTGCTCGCTTTTTACTTGTTTGTTGTCACTGTCTTACCCTTTTATTGCTTGTTTTTTTCCTAGTTTCAATACCTCTCCCGATACGCTACAAGTAGTATGCCAGGAAGAAGTGCAGAACGACATTCAGGACACATCACGCAACTTGACTTTGCCTCGATTGCAGAACGAGCAACTGGTGAGAGTGAGACAGTCACGCCAGAAAAACCGGCGAGGCTTGCCACATTCGGCAACGCAGAGGTGTATCGACCTGCCCAACGCTGGAAGTCGATATTCTCCCGTCTCTCCCTATACCAATCATCAGAGCAGCGAGACACGCGAAACACAACGGACAGTATACGCAGCTTGGGTTTGACTCACTGCCAGAACTCTTCGCAATTGAAGGCGCGACGGCTTTAGCACCAGAACCAGTTGAAAACAGAAATGAACAACACAACGGTGCAGTGCATCGACCTGATGAGCAGCCAGGTGTGAGAGCAAAAGAACCAGAACCAATCAGACTGGAAAATACCCATGCAAGAGTTCCTGGTGTCAGAAGAAGAATTATCCTTGATGAGCCAGAACCAGAAGCAAGACCATCCCGCGACTTCCGCATCACACCAGAGCATGGTGTCGGATCAGGCAGTTTACACGACAAAGCCAAAGCCAATATTGCAGCGATCCGGCTGTTAAAAACCATTGAAGCAGAAAAACGAGATGCGACTGACAATGAAAAAGCACTACTGGTACGCTATGCCGGTTGGGGAGCCTTAGCACAAGTCTTTGAATATGAGTATCGCAGGAAACCGGAATGGAACGGAATTGCGACAGATTTACATTCTCTTTTAACCAGTGAAGAATATGAGTCAGCGCGGGCAACAACCCCAAACGCGCATTTCACATCTCCGCTTGTGATTCATGCCATCTGGCAAGGATTGGAAAAAATGGGTATCCGTTCAGGAGGAGAAGTTCTAGAGCCCGCTATGGGAATTGGACACTTTTTCGGTCTCATGCCGGAAACGCTGCAAGGAGGGCATCGGACAGGCGTTGAACTTGACACTCTCACCGCAAGAATAGCAAAAAAACTCTACCCTGACAGCACCATTTTTCACCAAGGCTTTGAAGAAACAGCCCTGCCTGATGAGTATTTTGACGCAGTTGTCGGCAATGTCCCGTTTGGCGATTATCCTGTGCACGACCTCTCGATGAAACACAGTCTCACCCGTTCCATTCATGATTATTTTTTTGCCAAATCCCTTGAAAAAACGCGACCAGGTGGACTCCTGGCTTTGATAACCAGCCGCTTCACCATGGATAAGCAAGACGGGACAATCCGTACAGCACTTGCTGAGAAAGCTGATCTGATTGCAGCAATACGACTCCCAAACACTGCATTCAAAGGGAATGCCGGAACAGAAGTCACCACAGATATTCTGTTCCTCCAAAAAAGAGCACCAGGCCAAGAACCTGCAGGCGAGAGGTGGACAGAAACAAACATACTATCACTTGAAGATCGTGGCGTTCCCCTCAATGAATATTTCATTTCCCACCCTGACATGATGCTTGGGCAGATGAAGCTGGAAGGGACGATGTATGGGAGTAGGGAGCCGACACTTGCAGGAGAACTGACCCAGGAAATCTTACAACACGCCATAGATACTTTACCAAGTGGTATATATATTTCCCGCAATCAAAGCCGTGAGCCTTCATTAGCCAAACCAATTGCAGACCCTGAGCAATATGTAGGCATCAAGGACGGAGGATATGCTGTCATTGATGAAAAGATTGTGAAACGCTGCGGTAACAGGTTTGAACCGACAATACTTTCCTTCCTTGATGCCATGCGAGTGCGCGGGCTCATGCGAATACGAGACAGCGTTCGCGAAGTCTTCAGAACGCAGCTTGACAACGAACCGGAAGAACACATAACCCGTGCCCGCCAGCAGTTAAACATCGTCTATGACCAATTCGTTCGCAGGCATGGATTTATCAGCTCCCGCGAAAATACCCATGCTTATTCCGGCGATCCGGATCAACCACTCTTGCTATCCCTTGAAAATTATAACGCGGAAACCATGACTGCTACGAAGTCAGTGATTTTTACTCGCCGGACATTAGAAGCGTACAAGCCAATTTCCCACGTTGACACCGCCGCAGAAGCGCTTGCCATATCTCTGAATGAAACAGGTAGTATCAATTGGGAACGCATGGCAGAACTTACCGGTTTCAGTTTCAAAGAATTCCAAGCAGAACTCGATGGTCAAGTGTTTCAGAACCCACAAGGAGAATGGGAAACCGGCGATGAATATTTAAGCGGCGATGTTCGCGACAAACTCAAGACCGATGATATAGCAGCCTGGTCTGTCAGACTTGATTTTTTAGCATCACGCGCAGTGAGCAACACCACGACTCACGGGACAAAACGGATGCCAGCGTCTGATCTGATTAATGCTGCGCTGAATATGCGCATCCCGACGATTTATGATATTCTCGAAGACGATACAAGAGTGGTCAACCAAACAGAAACCATCGCAGCCCGCGAAGCGCAGCAGAAACTCAAAGACCGTTTTGCCAAGTGGATATGGGAAGACCCTGACCGTACGCAGCGGCTGGCACGCCTCTATAATGACACCTTTAACAATACCCGCCTGCGCACCTATGACGGTTCACACCTCACCTTCCCAGGAATGAATAGAACAGGGCTGCGTGCCAATGATCTTGACCCGCACCAGAAAAACGTGGTCTGGCGCATGTTGCAGAATAAAAATACGCTCATTGGGCATTGCGTTGGAGCGGGAAAAACAAATGCAATGGCCGCAGCGTGCATGGAGTTAAAACGCCTTCACCTTGCGTCAAAACCAATGATTGCCGTGCCAAACCATCTTGTTGAGCAATGGGGAACGGCGTTTCTCTCCCTCTACCCGCAAGCCAATCTCTTTATTGCAGGCAAAGACTTTTTTACCAAAGGCAACCGCGAGAAAGCCATGGCCAGGATCGCAACCGGAACCTTCGATGCAGTGATTATTTCCCATAAATCCTTTGAAAGTCTTCCGGTGTCTGATGAGACATTCAAGCGCTTTATGAAAAAGGAAATTGACAGCCTTGAAGAAGCACTTCTTGAGGCAAAGGCCGAAAAAGGGGATAACCGCTCGATTGTCAAGGAACTGGAAAAAGCGAAAAAACGGCTGGAAGCGAAAATCAAAGACCGCACCGGACGGGAAAAGAAAGACGATGGAGTCACCTTTGAACAACTCGGTATCGACCGGATTTTTGTTGATGAAGCAGACCTGTTTAAAAATCTCGGATTTACGACAAAAATGCAGCGTATTGCCGGTTTACCCAACACTGAAAGCAACCGAGCAATGGATATGTTTATGAAGACCCGCTATGTATCAGAACGCAGCGGAGGCATTATTTTTGCGACAGGAACGCCAATCAGCAACACTATGGCTGAGATGTATACGCTTCAGCGCTACCTTGCACAGTCACAGTTAGAAGCAGCAGGAGTGGCACATTTTGACGCATGGGCGGCGAATTTCGGAGAACCGGTTACCGCACTTGAGCTCTCGCCGGACGGATCAGGCTACCGGATGCACACCAGGTTTGCAAAATTTGTGAACTTGCCCGAACTCCTGTCGCAGTTTCGTACCTTCGCCGACATTCAAACGGCTGAAATGTTACAACTGCCACGACCGAAAATAGCAGGAGGAAAGTCAAATATTGTTGTTGTGCCAGCATCTGCGGAGTTGAAAGCGTATGTGAACACCCTTGTTGAGCGAGCGCAACGGATCAAAAGCGGCGGCATTGATCCACGTATTGATAATATGCTCAATATCACCACAGACGGCAGAAAAGCCGCCTTGGATATGCGCCTGGTCAATCCGGATGCAGAAGGAAACGCAGAGACGAAAGTCAGCGATGCGATTAATAATCTGTTTCACACATGGGTAGATGGTGCAGCAAAACGACTCACACAAGTCGCTTTTTGCGATATTTCTACACCCGCACCGAACAAATTCAATGTCTATGACGAAATCAAAGCCAGGCTGATAGAACGCGGCGTCCCTGAAAAGGAGATTGCGTATATTCACGATGCAGATACTGACGCAAAGAAAAAAATACTTTTTGACAGCGTAAACGCCGGTCGAGTCCGCATCCTTCTTGGCTCAACGGAAAAAATGGGAGCCGGTACCAACGTTCAGAAAAAATTATGGGTACTCCATCATTTAGATGCACCCTGGCGTCCACGCGATATTGAGCAGCGTGATGGCCGTATTTTGCGGCAAGGAAACGATAATGAGCAGGTGATTATTTACCGGTATGTAACTGAGGGCAGCTTCGATGCCTATATGTGGCAGACCTTAGAGACAAAACAGCGATTTATTCAGCAGATCATGAGCGGAAACGTCACGGTACGCGAAGCTGAAGACCTGGAAAGTGGCGCACTCAGCTTTGCCGAAATCAAAGCACTTGCATCCGGCAATCCTGCGGTGATGGAAAAAGTCAGGATTGATACCGAAGTTCGTAAGCTCGATATGCTCCGCGCAGCTCACCTGAACCAGCACTATGAAATCAGCAAGCAAGTACGAGATTTACCTGGATGGATCAAAAACACTCAGGAATATTGTACTGGACTCCTTGAAGATATAGCGACCCGCGACGCTCACGAGGGGAATGAATTTACCATGACAGTTGCTGACCGTACGTTTTCCGGCAAGAATGCGCGGGAAGAAGCAGGAACCGCCTTAACTCAAGCGATTATGGCATCGTTATGGGATGGCAAGAAGCAGCAAGGTCACTTCAAAGGCTTTACCATTATCAGCAACGTTGACACTCGCGAAGGCGGCACATCACGGCTGTATCTGCGCGGCAAACAGACCTACGAAGCAAACCTGAACACAGAAAACGCATTAGGCACCATAGCCAGCATTGAATATGCGCTTCGTCGCCTTGATAATTTTGCCGAAAGAGACAAATCCGATATTGCACGCATGGAAAAGGCGCTTGCGGAATATAGGGAGCAGCTTCACCGCCCGTTTGAGCATGAAGAACAACTGCGTGTGCTTTTTCTGAAGCAACAGGACATTAATCGCTCTCTTGACCTGGATAAGAGTGATACGCAAGTTGCGGTAGATGCTCCGTCTCATGAGGAAAGAAACGATGATACTGTGAATGAAACCCTTCCCACCAGGCGAGGCACGTTTGAACAGGGAGCAGAGGAGGGACAACCGACTTTACGGCGCACCGCCGTTGAGTCGTATGTAGGATGAAATATATCAACGGATTGAAAACAACCTCCCAAAACGTCTTGGATCTGATAATTTCCCTTTCACTTTTTCAACGGATTGATAAGAATTGCCATTACTTTTGAAAACGAGTCTTGCAGATCGTCACAGACCGTACTAAAATATCACCTTATCCTTCTGTCCAGAAGGCAGGTGAAACAAAATATATGGCATCATTTAATCTCTGTACGTTTATTGGCAGAGTCGGTACTGAGCCAGAGCAACACGAAAGCCAGGAGGGAACAAAAATGAGCAGGTTTTGACTTGCCATTGACACAGGCAAAGACAAAGATACTCTGTGGCTGACTATTGTGAGTTTTAAAAAACTTGCTGAGTTAGTCGGAAGCTATGTAAAAAAAGGCGCATTGGTGTTAGTCAATGGAAGATTATCACTCAGACCCTATACCGATAAGCAAAACCTTGAGAAAACAGCAATAGAAATCTTAGCAAATGATGTGATTTTTTTAACGCCCAAAGAAAAAGACATCCAAGAAAAGGAAGTCCAATCAGCAGAACAGTAGGGTT
>WNGL01009291.1_pt1 | contig 11415 bp, 9 predicted proteins | sample 5400591 | NCBI WGS metagenome assembly WNGL01 (sample SAMN13153377, study PRJNA577476) | soil metagenome | isolation source: 80 cm soil or saprolite under Garry oak tree replicate 1 | place: USA:California | collected 2016-06-15
ACCTTTCACTTTCTCTTCGGAATGGATCACGTAGATGTAGCGAGATCCTCCTCTTCCGATCGCTTCATCCCTGCCGAGCATTCCTTTCTTGTACAACCGGTCCAGAGTCGTGCTGATGGTCGAATATGCGAGTCCTCGTGAGGGCTCGAGGTCCTTGGCCACCTGTCGGGCCGAGGCTTTGCCCTGGCGAAGAACGCTTCCGGGAACCGCTGCTTCTAGGGCGCCGAGCTCCATGGACAGAAACGGTTATGGCTAGCTTGGATATAAGTTTCTATCCTTGTCGGAACTCTTTGGCAAGCTCCCGCTCAGCGAGAACGGATTTATGTAGAGTCTCTTGATCGTTCCAACATCATTCGAGCGGGTTTGATTGACTAGTTTCTGGGCTACGTATTCATGACCACTCGCGAACCAGCTTCGACGGTAAACCCGCCAAAGTCGAACGATATCCTTCTCGACAGATACTCCAGGACTTTTCTGCTTTCTCTCTCCGGAATCAATCTTGTACTAGGTCTGATATTCTACCTCTATCCTACCTTCGTCATTTCTTATTGGCCATGGCCAGTGAAGGAGCTGGCCGTTAGGTTCTTGGGAGCGATATTTCTGGCCATAGCCTTCGGCTGCTGGTCTGCAGTTCACGCTGAACAGTGGCAGAGAGCCAAGATTCTGGTGCTCGTCGGCGGGACCTTCTTCGGGATAACAGGCATTGTCTCCCTTGTCAGAGGAATCACTGTAAGCAGTGACGCCTCGACCTGGGCATGGACGGGATATTTCCTAATCGCCGCAGCCGGTTGCTTAATTCTATTGCAACAATATGGATGGCATCGTAGACAAGCGGAGACTCTGACGTCGACAATGCCAAGGGGTGCCCGATTATTCTTCGGGATTCAGACGAGCGCTGTTGGAATTTTCGGAATCATGATGTTGCTGGTGCCGGGTTTGGCGCAGCAAGAGTTCTGGCCCTGGAAAGTGTACGTCTCCACTCTGCAGACATTCGCCGCATTGTTTCTAGCGACGTGCCTAGCGACGGGATGGGCCACTCAGCAGAAAGATTCTGAAAGAATCAAAGTATTACTGCCCCTAGATGCCGTGTTCCCGTCTCTAGCCTTATTGGCGGTAACCATCAGCTGGAGTGTCATTTCTGCTGAAAGCCCCAGCTGGCTAGTGACAGGCGTATGGGTCGGACTGTACTCGTTCGTGGCCGCGGGCTCGACCATTCTCTATCTTGTGTTAACCAGACGATCGCGCTAGAGTCGCGAAAGCGAAACCATTGATCCCGAGTCGGTCACGATAGGTTCTAGATCCTTGCTACTATGACAGCGACTGTGACAGCAAGCAAACCTGCTGCGGGCAATGTCACTAACCAGGGCAATATCATGCCGCGCAACGCAGATACGATGACCTCTTTCCGACCACCAATTCCTGCAGTGGACCCCTCGTGGACATGAGTGGTAGATAATGGAGCCCCAAGGTAGGCTCCTACCGAGACTAGAGCAGCTGTCACGATGCCAGCCTGCAGCCTCTGAGTATGATCAAGGGGAACGACGCGCTTCACAAGTTCTAGAGCTACTCGGTGGCCCAGCACTAGGGACCCGGCCAGGATCGCGACTGCTACGATCGAGTATGGACCCCAAACTGCGTAGGTAGAGCCTGCCACGAAAAAGAAAGCGCCGAGGGCCGCCATTTTGGGAGCGTCGTTGATCCCTCTCGCGTAGGCGGTGGCTGCAGCGGATCCCCAGTGCGAGATCTTGGCGAATCTGGGGCTCTTCTTTTCTGAAGTCTGAGTCTGAGGCCGCCGGGTTAGACGGCGCAGAATGCTGAGTGCGATCAGCGCGACGAAGGGTCCCGCTGCTAGTGGGAGAATTACCCGGATGGCTAGGAAATCCAGTTTCAGACTTGACAGGCCGAACAGAAAGATCCCCTGCAAAAGAACAGCACCGAGGATTGTGTGAGTTGTGGAGACGGGAAGCCGAAAGAGAGTCGCTATCAGGATCCATATTGTCGCCCCGACTAGGACTGCCAAAATGAAGGATGAGTCAGTGGAATTTCGCAGTACACTTTGGGGAGTGAACACTGTCAACAATCTCCCCGAAATCAGAATTGCTGAGATACTTCCTAGACCGCTGAAGACTCCTCCCCAGAGTAGCGGTCGGCGACCTATTCTGGGACCCCCCGGTCCTGAGGTAGACATGAGTGAAGCTACGCTCTTGCCAACATCATTGGCCCCGTTTGCAAAGGCCAATACGAAGAGAACGCTAAGGCCGACTTCCTCGACTAGCAACCTGCCGAGAACCACCTGCTTGGAGAATTAATCGTTTTACGTTCGGACCAAAACTAGCATCCGCCTATATTCCGATGAAGAGGAACAGGAACATTGCCCAAAGAGGAAGTGCTATTCCAAGTCCAACTAGAATGTTCTTCCGGAATATCTTGGAGCCGTCCAATGGTGGGATGGGTATTCATGTTGAATGATCCAAGTCCAACGTTTGGCTCAAAACCAAACAGCGCGACAGTCGAGAGGAACCCGGACGGTAGGGCGAGAAGCAATGACAGAAATCCTATGGCGAATGCAAGGTCGATTCCGGGTCCCGCCGCGGAAATGATTATGTTCTCATGATCTTGATCAGCACGCCTTATTGACCAGCTATAGCCGTAACCATGGTAATCAGTTGAGGCGTCGGGTGCGATTTACATTGCTCCGGGGCACCAAACACGAAATTACCATCAATACGAAAACCGTGAAGAGAGTTAGGACTAGCCCCCAAGTTCACAAACGAAAGTGCGCAACATACCCGTGCCTTATTGCGACAAACTTATGTCCCATCTCGTGGAGGATAAATCCTGTCCCAGTAGCGCGGAAACCCGCTACAATGTAATCGAGACTCCATATACTCCTGAATACATCAAGAATACCCTTGTACGTGATTCCAAAAGAGGGCACTATCCATGCAACTATCCATTAGACCTCACTTCGCCTGAACTGAGTTGAGACGACACTTATTCAACTGTAGAGTTTCCCTACTGGCTCCTTATTTTGAGTTACGCGCCGGGCACAGCCAGCACAGGAATTCTTGGTTCAGCTCCGCGATGTGCATTTTTGATTGCGCGTCCTTGAATCCTCATTCAGTTTGGATTTCATGCCCGAGCGTATGCGTTAAAGTACAAGTAATGAGTGCGCCACCATCCGTTTCGAATGTATCGACGATCCTAATGAGAACAGGCCTAGCACTTCAGCACATACACATTAGCAATGAAACCTGTGAGAGAGTGCTCGTCAGATCGTAAATGTGTGCGGAGCACTATGGGTGATGGTCACATGAGTCACTTCTATCTGTGCTCTCTGACCGTGGCTTCTTCACTTCTTTCGACCCTGTCGCTGATTTCGGTCTGATCAGGTGGGGCAGGGGCACTTGTCAGGAACGAGGATATTGTTCGCGACGTAATTTGTAGGCGATGTCATATACACGTCGTACATAGTATGACTGCCGCCATTCTCGTATTGTACACTGGTTACCTGTTCCCATGATTGTGTTGGAGCGTCGAAGAGGTAGTAGCCAACCTGCACCTGGGTCACTGAGAGCATCGTCTGCGTTCCGTTAGGGAACATCACATACACTTCCTGCTCTGGATTCTGATCGACTATCAGATGGTTGCCTGTGATTGTTTGTATGACCTCCAAGTTGTTGGTCTTCACAGTCGTAAAGCGCGTAATGGTGGTCGTAACGTACTGGTGCGTCTGTGTATCGTAGGCAAGCAGTTTCATGCCCGTCTGCAACTGTTGCACTGGAACCTGTGATCCGTCGGCCATTGTTATTAGAGTGCCAGGGGCAACGCTGCCACCCCCACCGCCTCCGCCTCCTCCGCCGCCACCGCTACTGATGGAGAGAGTGAAGATTGTTGACTGGGATGTTTTTGCTCCCGTGGCACTAACTGTTATTGTGATGCCACTCCCCGTGCCGCATGTTGAGGGGAAGGTCATGTAAAGGATTGAAGATCCTCCCGCTGGAAGACTGATGGTGGGGGGGTTGAAGCTGTAGGTCGCACAGCTGGGTATGCCGGACGCGGAGAGCGTTAGGGTGTCAGTTACTCCATCGAAGGGTGAGGCGGTGATTGTTGTTGAGGCGGATGATCCTATTACGGCGTTAACGGAGCTGGGAGATGCTGATAAGGCGAATGACCCGATGATAAGATTCATCGTTGTGGTGCGAGTGATGAGGCCGTCCGTACCAGTTATTGTGATTGGATACTGCCCTGAGGCCGCGCTGCTGCTGACTGAAAGGCTCAGGTTCGAGGAGGATGCAGCGTTGAAATTGACGATGACATGAGTGTATACGTTGACTGTAACGTTCTTCGCCAACAAGGCTCCGTTGACGTACACGGAAATATTCCAGTATCCGACCCAGGCACTTACTCCCACTTGTAGAGTGTGCGGCCCGTCGGTGAGACTGTACGATAGAGTCTTTGTAAATGTAAAGGACCCGTCACCTATGATCGAGTTGGGCTGATGGTTCCAGAAATCTGGGGTGTACAAAGTCTGGTCAATTGTAAGCCCGAAAGCTCTGTAATTGGTATCGTTTACCGACGTAGCGACAATCGTGATAGTAGTTGTTCCAGTGAAACTGGCCGCGACGCCTGGTGGAGTCCCCGAGACGGTGTATGTTAGCTCTGAGCTGAGTCCCTGCGAGCTGATAGGATAGTTGTTGAGGTTAGTCGCGAACACGTTGATGTTCCCAATAGCTCCCTGATTGATTCCTACCGGTGTCGGGCTGACTGAAAGCTGGAATTCGGAGTTCACAATGACTAAGAAGGAATAATGGGTTACGCCTGACGAACTGGCATACACGTAGGCGTAGGATGACGCGGCGGCACATGAGGTCCCCACGCTGAAGGTCAGCACGGAAGAATTGGTTCCTCCCGCTTTCAGAAGCATCGATGCTGGATTGAAGCTGGCGGTCATGCAGGATTGCGGCGGGTTGACACTGAGGGTTACAGTCCCAGAAAAGCCGTTGAGACTCGTGACCTGAACGGTGACTGCGCCCTGTTGGCTGTCAGGTACGGTAATGGTCGTTGGCGAGATGCTTACGCTAAAATCTAAGACTGTAACGCTTACTCGAACGGAATGAATGAGCGAGCCTGAAGTTCCGGTCACTGTGACGACGTAGTTTCCAGGAGCACCGTAACAGTACAAGTTTGTAGTTCCGGAGCCCGAAATAGAGCTTGTAGGGGAAAAGAAACAGTTCAAGCCGGATGGCGACGTGGATACAGACAGCGTAACAGTTCCTGTGAATCCATTGACACCTGCTATAGTGATAGTTGAAACCCCTTCGCCGTTACCCAATATGGTCTCTGAGGTGGGATTAGCTGAGACCGTGAAGTTTGTAAACTGAAATGTGACAGATACTTGGTGGGAAAGAGAACCGCTCGTTCCTATGACTGTTACCACGTAAGTGGAAGCAGAGGTAGAGGTACACGTCAGGACAGAACTGCCCGTCGTGGAGGTTGAACTAAGAGCGACGCTCGAAGGGTTGAGAGGTGAACAAGTCAGACCTGAGGGAACCACGTCAGTAAGACTGACCGTACCCGTAAATCCGTTCCCTCCGGTAACTGTTACCGTCGAGCTTGCAGATGAGCCAGCATTGGGAGTGCCCGGTGATGAACTCGACACCGCGAAGTCGGTTATCACATTGACACTCACTGTGGTTGTATGAAGAAGCGCACCACTCATCGCGTTTAGTGTCACTGTATAAGTCCCTGCGGGAACTGAGCTCGTAGTTGATATCGTTACGTTAAAGGAGCTTGTTGCTCCAGGAGATAAGTTCAAAGTGGTAGAGCTTGGCGTGACCGTTGTGCCGCTGGGAGCGGTCGCGTTTACCGTGACTGTTCCAGAAAAGCCGTTTAGACTTGTCAGAGTGATCTTTGATTGGCTGGAAGGGTTTGAGATTCCGGACAGAGTAATGGAGCCGGGGTTACCAGAGATGCGATAGTCGGCGGCATTGAAGGTTACTGAGACAGAGTGTGAGATTCCTCCATTCGTTCCTTGTACAGTTGCCGAATAGGTTCCGACTGTCGAGGCAGAACAGTTGAGGTTCGTGGAACCCGAGCCGCCCGAAGGTACGGAAAGGGTTGAGGTTGGGCTCAGAGAGCATGTTAGGCCAGATGATGCTCCAGTAATACTGAGACCTACGTTGCCCGAGAAAGTGTCGAGGCTTGAGGCGGTAATAGTGGATGAGCCTGTCGCTCCAACGTTGAACATCACAGATGTCGGACTTGGGGTTATGGCGAAGTCCGTGACAGCGACCGAAATCGCAGCCAAGTTGCCTATAGCGTTGGACCAGACTGTGCTGACATAATAACAAGAGCCATCAACAAAGCATTCTACGTTTGTCGTGTTGTCTACTACAATGACTGCGACCCAGGGGATCAGAGCATAGGTCAGAGGACTTGTCCCCGACAGGGGGCCAGTGTTTAGATTCGCCGTTGTAGAGGCACCTGAATTCAGTGAGAATCTTATCGGGTTTCCAGAGGAGGGTGAGGTGTACGTTTCGCTCGGACAACTGACGCCTACTGTGCAATTTACCGCATTGTTATTGTTGTCAGTATAGTTAATGTAGTCAGCGCCTAGCGTGACGCAACAAGTGAAGTTAGGGCCTCCTGCGTTCTTAACGGTAACTGATGTCGATGCAGTGCCTCCTACCCGGGGCATCGACAGAGCGCTCTGGCCAGGTGTAATGTTGAAGCCACATGAATTGTTCACAATTACTGGTATGGCTATGGAATCGTTTATGGTGCTACTGAAGTAGCCAGCGACGAGTATGACATCGTAGTAAGATGTGCAATAGGGAGCCTGGATTTCTAGTGTAACAGACAGGGAGCCGCCTCCGTTGAACGGCATGCAATCAGCCGCGTATGCCTTACCTCCAACGATAAAGGCGAATGGCGTAGTTCCCAAGAGACTGTACGCGGCCACGAGGAGACATGAGGTGGTCGTCCCCGAGTTAGCATTCACGGTTATGGTTGTAGACGCAGTGGTAACACTCTGACCCGACGAACTCAGGTTGAAGGAGGGTGTGCTGGTGGACATGGTGAAACCTGGGTCAGGAGGGAACGTGTCCGTCAGGGTGTACTTGGTCTGTTTCCATTGAACAAAGTAGCATTGATTATTGGCTACAAATGCTCCCGTCGGGCAATTGCTTCCACTGTCCGGAGCTTGCGGGCTTTGGTATAGATTCGAGAGCATTCCTCCTTGGCAGGGTCCCACCCCGAAGATACTATTCGGATCCACCTGCGTATATTCGAGGCATGCGACTGCTTCGGCACCTTGCGAGCCCCAATCTGAGGCGTGTGCGTAGAACTTGAGAACTACATTGTATGACCACCCGGGATCCAAACCAACCGAGTCCGTCGAAAAAGTGTAATCGTGGTCTGCGAATGGATTGGTCTGATTACAGTAGACGAAACTTGCCGCGTTTGTAATTTGTGCGCAATCCAGTGGATTGTTCCAATTACTTACTTGTTGGTTGTTAAGGGGTTGATAGCCGTCACTTCGAACAACAGAGAGATCAACTTGGAAATCCGTTACAGGATGGAAAACAAGCCCAGCGCCGCCAGAACCCATCCAACCGACGATGTGAAAAAGCCCGCTCAGAGTTAGGCTAGTAGACGTCTGTCCGAGAGTCGGAACAGAGAAGCTTTGATCCGTAAACTGAACGGTTGCGGTGGCACTGTCCGTCACGAGCGCACCGTTAGCCCGAGCATCCGCAATCAGTGAGCCAACTCCGTTACAAGACGCTTGTGCGGTGGAACGATACTTGTTTCCAACATTAAAGCCGAGTCCAACCAATGTGGACGAGTTGCTTACATCGGTGTGCGGGGTGAGCAGGCACTTGTTGTAATACGTCTGAACACATCCGCTGGCTCCGCAGGGAGGTATCGACGACCCACTGGCGTGGGCTCTAGGAATGCTTGGCACTAGGAACAGAAGGCCTAAGAAAAGTAATGTGAGAAAAAGCGTTCCCAATTTCCGCTTCCTTAATACAATAAACCGTTTTCGCGATCCCACCACTAAAGCGTTTTCAAGACTGAACTCCTTCTTGAGGGGGTCGTCTTTGGGAAAGTACCAATCATATCCCGAGTTGGATGTTGACTCCGCGGCGACAAAGTCCGACAAAGCACCTAGAACGTCAGCGATGCATTTTCATATAAAAAATGCAGAAACTTAGTTCCTGAACAAAGTTGTGAGCGATAGGGACAAAAGCCAGCACTATAAGATGCATAAAAGATAGTTACGAGACTAAAAGATCCCTTTTTGGAAGATGTGAACCCGGTTTCTAACGATCCTCCGTAAGTACGAAAATCATATCTTTGTAGCACGCTGGTGTTTTCTTTGGGGACCCCTTCTGTATAAGCAGAGTATGCCTGAGGTAATCCTGGAGAAACCTCGAAGAAGGGATGCCACAAAGCTCATCTTTGATATACTTATGATTGCACGAAGCCCTGTTAGGAAGACGCACATTGTCAATCGTGTAAACCTTAACTTTAAGTTGATAGAAAAGTACCTGAATCTTCTGAAAGCAAAGCAATTCTTGCAGACTGAAGTCGCGACGGACGGGGGTACCTACTACGTGCTCACTACCAATGGAGAGCAATTCCTGCAATTCTTGAGACAAGTCGAGGAGGAACTTATTGAGATGTTTCCGATGAGAAGATCAACGCTCTCAATTGCTCGTCAATCTTTACCTTCTGAACCGAAGGTTGATACGACACGAGCCGATGGGCGTCCAAAAATTCGACTACCCGCTTGGTCCTCTCAATAGTCCAATCGAGCTCCTTCGTGAGATCCTGAACGCCGTACCATCTGCCGTCTGAGAGGAGTGTGAACAGACGCTCAAGACCACCCATGGTCTCGACATCCGAAAGTTAGTTAGATTGTAGGAATAAATCTAGACGAAACAAAGTTCATTCCCCGCGCATATTCCAACTCAAAGTGAAGGCGTTCTGATACCCGACAAAAGTTGTGGGCGGGAAGGGGACGAGAGGGACGATACTATGGGAAGGAATCTGAGACTTACCCAGACGGTAATTCCAAATCCATCGGAGGAGGTTTCAGTGGTAGCCTTCGGAGACCTTCGACAGGCTAGCCCTTTTTTCTTGAGATTTGCGTATCTTCTTATTGTACCGTCTGCCCAGCTCCGCCAGTTCACTATACCAGGGAGGCTCCACATACACGCCCAGAATGCCTCCACCTTCCGGATTGGGAAATGTGATGGGCCGTTTCTCCCACTTCCGCTGGTTCTTCCTCTGATTCTGCAAGACATAAGCCATGACGAGGAAAGACACCAGTCCTATGATCGCAAGGATAGGCCAACCGCTCCCCGGACTGATATTGTAGAGAAGACCGAAGAACCCAGTCGTGAAAACCGCTAGGAAAAGCGACGCAAGAAGATCGCCTTTCGCGACCCTCAAACGAACAAGAGACTTCTTGGAGATTCTGGCCGGAGACTTGGTCTTGGATTGAAGGGCCAAAACGCGTTTTATTAGCTACGGAGCTCCCAAGAAGGTCGAACATAAAGGGTTTGGTTATTCGATCTATCGACGATAACGTTCTCCTAACATGTAGAATAAGGTGCTCCGACACATGTTAACTAATATGTCCCGAGAAATCCTCCTGGCAAATGTCGTTAGCTCCAACAGCTAGATAAGTCAGCGATCCGCTTCACCCCTCCCATTATCGTTTTTCCGACGGGAGTCAGACTTCGACTCTGTCCTTCCATTATGGACAAGAGTCTGTGGATCTTTGCGCTTGATCATCAATTCCGCGATCCCCGGTGTGGCCATCAGGAGACCCAGTGGGATAGCAAACTCAGCCAAGGATCTGACTTCAGCGACAGGAGAAAGCTGAGTGAGTATGCTACTCTGGTAGTTTAAGGTGACATAGGACACCGTCGGGTTAGAGGCAACAATGGTTATGTTTACTACTTTTATCGGAGCATACTGATACAGGAGATTAACTCCTGTCCGATTAGAAAGCACGGCTTCAGGTTCCGCTCTTACAAACGCCTGCAGGTTGGCAAGGTTCAGAGTGTCGCCACTCGCATCGTAGCCATTGATCCAATTGTCTAAAGTTGTGCTCTCAATCTGAAGAAGAATAACATCTACTCTGGCATCGGCGTTGGTCTTGAGTATTAGGTCCGTTTGGGGGGTCAAGACAATGCTATCTAATATCACCCAGGACCTATCGTGAATGGTTACACTCCCCTGTGAAGCGCTTGTGCCTCCCGAAGAAATGAATGAGACCAGCAGAAGAGCAAGGCCGATCACTATCAAGACACTTCCCCCCCGAGTCATGACAGTCATCCAACGCTTCATAGGCTGAACCTCCTTGAGAAATAGAGATAGTTGATCAAGAAGAGAGAGAATACAATCAAATAGCCAGCGCCGAGAAATAGCAGAACGTCGCCGAAACTAGGTGCCCAAAGCAAGGTCCCGGCTTGTGTATTGTTCGAATAGAGGGAGTAGTATCTGCTCGCTGCAAGATTCGGGTTGATAGTCGATAGAATGTCTAGTCCTATTATGGGCGTAGTGCCCGAGGCTGCGAACAGGGCCAGGAGACCGGCATTAGTTACGCCGAAGTAGAGTATGAGTCCAGTGACTAAGGCCAACGCACCCCTCTTAATGACCAAAGTCATCAGCAGAACGATTCCCGCGAGAAGTAGGGGCTCGCTTAGATTCGCAGCGAAAGCTAGAAGGACAATCGGCAGGTTCGGCCCCACTACACTCGGTGCGAGAATGTATAATGCCGAGATCTGGATCCCGACGAAAGGCAATACCGCAAAGCCTACCCCAGAGAGAAGTTTTGCAGTAAGAATTGAATTCCTTCTTGCTGGATAGGACAAGAGGGTCTGAAAGATGCCCCGCTCTAGGTCGCTTCCCAATCCATAGGCTAAGTTCTTTAGAATCAGAATCACAAAAATGAACAGGGGAAATCCTAACGTCAGAGATGCGAGGTTGTACGCAACGGTCTCGCCAGATGAGGTCCCCCTAACAACCGATGAACTGACAGAGCTCACGAATGCAAAGGTACCTATCGCGTAGAGAAAACAGAAAATTTCAAGGAATGGAAACCTGTAGTCCTCGCTGAGGCTCAATCCAAAAATTTCCAGAAATGGTCGACCTTTGTCGCTCTTCACGACGTGTTACCACTTCCGCTTGGAGCGATTACAACATTGTAGAGCTCTTCTAGTGTCGAGCGTGCCCTTCCGGTTCTATATTTTTCACTCAGCTCCGACAAATTTCCTGATGCCCAAGTTCTACCGTGATCCATTATGAGAATATGATCGCACACTCTGTCCAACTCCGAAAGAATGTGGGAAGACAGCAGAAAGGCCACCTTTTCCTCGCTTGATAGGCGTAGAACCAAGT
>WNGL01042106.1_pt1 | contig 11415 bp, 12 predicted proteins | sample 5400591 | NCBI WGS metagenome assembly WNGL01 (sample SAMN13153377, study PRJNA577476) | soil metagenome | isolation source: 80 cm soil or saprolite under Garry oak tree replicate 1 | place: USA:California | collected 2016-06-15
TTACGCTGGCGGGCTGCGGGTCCTCCGGGCCGGCAAGCTCGCCCGGCACCGCCGCCTCGTCCGGCCCGGCCGCCAGCGGCACCGCCTCGGCGGCCGCCGCCGCCTCGTTCGTCAGCATCGTCGAGCCGTTCGACCCCGGTCACCCGGCCAGGGCCGAGCCCGCCCCGGGCAGCTGCGGCGGGCAGTCCACCGCGATCGAGATCGAGCGGTGCTACCAGGCCAAGACCGAGAACGCGGACGCCCGGATCGACGTCGCACAGTCCGCCAGGTACTCCAGTGCCTCGCCGGCCGAGCGCAAGACCATCCTGGCCCAGGACAGCGCGTGGCAGGCCGCGCGGGCGCCAGTGTGCGCCGCCGCCTTCAACACCGGCGGCACGATCGACGGGATCAGCGCCGCGGCCTGCCTGCTCGACGAGAGCAACGCCCGGCTCGCCGCGGTCAAGGGCATCGCCCCGCCGGAAGCCAGGCTCAAGGGCACCGACAGCACCGACCCGAACCAGCTGTCCTGGTACACCACGCCCGAAGGTTCCCGCATCGCCGAGATCAGCACCCAGGGCGACCAGACCGGCGGGGCCGTCGTCGCCTGGGTCATCGTGGGCGGGGCCAACGGGTTCGTGGTCAACCCCAGGCAGTTCCACTTCCAGGACGGGTCGTTCACCGATCCCGGCGTGCCCGAGCCGTCGACCCCCTCCTACTACCGCGTCCCGACCGGCAAGGAATTCGAGTTCTCCATCGACTACTCCAAGCTGGCCACGGACCCGAATGCCGACAAGAGCGCCGCGGGGTACCTTTATGCACCGGGCGCCCCGGTCGCGGTCTGGGCCTAGCCCCTAGAGCCCGTAGCTGTCCCGGCGCTCGACCAACTGGCGGGCGTTGCGCATGGCCAGCGCGATTACCGTCTCCATCGGGTTGATGCCGATCGGGCCGGGGAACAGGCTGGCGTCGGCCACGATCAGCCCGGGTACGCCGTGGAACTCACCGAAGCTGCCGGTCACGCCGCGCCGCGGGTCCTCGCTCATCCGCGCGGTGCCCATCAGGTGGATCGAGTAGAGCTGGAGGGACCGCTTCGGCACCGGCCGGGCCAGCAGGCGGCGCAGCTCGTCCGGGCCGCGGACGACCGGGGCGCCGTCGACGGGAAGCAGCACCCGCCGGGCCCCCGCCTCGAACAGCGCCTCGGCGGTCAGCTCGACGCCCCGCGCCACGCGTCCCGCGTCATAGTCGGTGAGCTGGTAGAAGACCTGCGGTCCGAGGCCAGGCAGCGACCGGATCCGGCCCGTCCCGGTGTCCGAGACCAGCGGTCCCGCGGTGACGATGCGGTTGTAGTCGGCCATCAGCTCGCCGAGTTCGGCGCCGTAGGCCGGCAAGATCCCGGCCAGCATCGGGGGAGTGAGGTTGGTCGCGGTCAGCAGCAGCCCTTCGTCGAGGAACTCGCGCACCTGGAAGGCCTGGTGAACGCCCTGCCAGCCGGTCACGTCCTGGTCGAAGAACGCGGTCACCACCGCGTTCGGGTGCACCGACAGGTTCCGGCCGAGCCGGCCCGACGCCGACCGCAGGCCTGACCGGGCGAGCAGGGCCGGCGTCTGGATCGCGCCGCCGGCCACCACCACGACCCGGGCGCGCACCGTCAGGCCCGGCCCCCGGCGGCCGCCGGGGCGGACAAAGTGCCCGGTCACTCCGGTCACCGCGCCGCCCGAGGAGGTGACCCGGTCCACCCGGCAGTCGGCGAACAGCCGGGCACCCCGGGCCAGCGCCCGGGGCACGCTGGTCACCAGCATCGACCGCTTCGCGCCGGTCGGGCAGCCGCTGCTGCAGCTGCTGGTGCCCGCGCAGTGCAGCTGGTTCCGCCGGTTCGGCACCACGGCCCAGCCCAGGGCCTGCGCGCCGGCCTGAAACAGCGCGGAGTCTCGCCCGATCGTCTCCGGGTCCTGCAGGCCGACCGAGAGCCTGGACTCGATCGCGGCGAAGTAGGGGTCGAGGTCACGCTCGCCGATCGCCCGCAGGCCCTCCTGCTCGGCCCACCGGCCGAGCACGCGGGCCGGCGTCCGCCAGGACATGCCCCCGTTCACCACGGTCGACCCGCCGACGCAGCGGCCCTCGGCGTACAGCACGGACGGGCGGCCGATCGCCATCCCGCCCCCGCCGTCGCGGTACAGCGTGCGCAGCGCCCGCCCGGTCCCGGCGGTGAACGATTCGGTCGGGTGATAGCCGCCCTCCTCCAGCAGGACCACGTCCACCCCGGCCTCGGCCAGTTCCGCGGCCACGGTCGCCCCGCCCGCCCCCGACCCGACGACCACCGCCCCGCAGTCGAGGCTCAGGGCGTCCGCCACGTCGGCCTGCGTGACCAGCCCGCTGATCACGGCGCGCCCCGCTCCGGCGCGCCCCGCTCCGGCGTGCCCCGCTCCGGCGTGCCCCGCTCCGGCGCGCCCGTGACCGCGGCCTCGCCCGCCCGGATGTCCGCGCCGTAGGAGTCCAGCCGCCGCCGGGACACGGCCGCGATGTAGGGGGCCGGGTCGTAGCCGATCTCCCGCTGCACCTCGGGCAGCTCGTAGTAGCACATGGTGATCACGCTCTTGAGCCTGCGGATGAGCTCGGCGGCCGGGTCGCGCCGCGCCAGCACCGCCCGGACGTACCGGTCGGCCACCTCGTCGCCGAGCCGGGCGAACCGGCGTCCCCGGGACGGCGGGTACAGCCGTGCGCCCTGGTCGAGCAGGACCAGCGCGGCGGCCAGCGCCTTCCTGGCCGCGGGCGGCAGCGAGCCGAGCATCAGCCCGAGCTCGCCCAGCACCCGGTCCGCCCGCTGGCCGGCGCGGACCTCCGGCGGGCAGACCAGCTCGGCGAACCGCCTGGCCACGTGCTGGAACGGGACCTCAGCCAACCTCGGTCCTCCATGATCTCGTGCCTGGTGGCGTAGGAGCCTACTAGGGTCGACGAGTGGACCAGTATTTCGGCACCATGCTGCTACCGGACGCACCGGTCGCGATCGCGCCGGACGGCTCGCAGGTGCGGATCCTGCTGCGGCTCGACGGCGGCTCGATGGCCCACTTCGGGCTGGCCGCCGGGCAGGTCTCCCGGGCGGTCGCCCACCACGCCGTCGGCGAGCTCTGGTACGTCCTGTCCGGCCACGGCCAGATGTGGCGGCGCCAGGGGGAGCGGCAGGAGACGGTGCCGCTCCGGCCTGGCACCTGCCTGTCCATCCTCACGAGGCGTACGAGGTCCCCGGAGCGTGGCCGGCCGACTCCGCCTGACGATTCGCCGGGAAACGCCAGACTCCCCCTGGCCGGACGCCGGGTAGTCGCGGAGAATAGCCTTCGCTGCGAGAGGTGGTGGGCATGCAACCAGGGCACGGGCCGGTGTGGCGGCCGCTGAAACGTCACGACAGCCATGTGGCGGAGCAGATGGTCAAGCGGGCGGCGGAGCTGGCCAGGGATTCCCACTCGCAAACCAGGTACGCCGCCGTCCTGGTGAAGGACGAGAGCCTACTGGCCTGGGGGACCAACGGCGTGCCGTTCCCGGGGGAAGATCACTGCTACTGCAAGTTCGGGGAGGCCGGGGACCACGACCGCTGCCGGACCCACGCCGAGCAGCGGGCGATCACCCTGGCCCGCGAGGGTGACGGCTGGCGGATGCTGCAGGGATCGAAGCTGATCTACGTGCGGCTCGAGGCGGACGACTCGGTCCGGCTGGACGAGCCGCACTTCTGCTCCCGGTGCAGCCGCCTCGCGCTGTCCCTGGGCGTGGCGGAGTGGATCTTCGCCCTGTCCGAGGGGCTGGTCGGTTACTCCTCGGCCGACTACGACCAGATTGCCAGGCTCAGGTGGTAGTGGCCGGCCGCTGAGGCGGACACTGGGTGCATGCGTTATCTGAATCCAGGGACCAGCACCAGGATTTCCCGGATCGGGCTGGGCACCTGGCAGTTCGGCTCCCGGGAGTGGGGCTACGGCCAGGGCTACGCCGGGCAGGAGGCGCACGCCATCGTGCGCCGGGCAGTGGAGCTCGGCGTCACCGTGTTCGACACCGCCGAGATCTACGGGTTGGGGCGCAGCGAGCGGATCCTCGGCGCGGCGCTCGGCGACGACAGGGACTCGGTCTTCCTGGCCACGAAGATCTTCCCGCTGCTGCCGGTCGCCCCGGTCGTCGAGCAGCGCGCGGTGGCCAGCGCGAACCGGCTCGGCACCCGTCGGCTCGACCTGTACCAGGTGCACCAGCCCAACCCGGTGGTCAGGGACGGCACGATCATGCGCGGCATGCGCGCGCTGCAGCGGGTCGGGCTGGTGGGCGAGGTCGGCGTCAGCAACTACTCGCTGGACCGCTGGCGCGCCGCCGAGCAGGCCCTGGGGGCCCGGGTGCTGAGCAACCAGGTCCGGTACAGCCTCGTCGACCGCTCGCCCGAGCGGGACCTGCTCCCGTTCGCCGAATCGACCGGCCACCTCGTGATCGCCTACAGCCCGCTGGCCCAGGGGCTGCTCTCGGGCCGGTACGACCGGGACCACCGCCCGGCGAACCGGCTCCGGGCCGCTAATCCGCTGTTCCTGCCGGAGAACCTCGACCGGGCGGGCGACCTGATCGCGACCCTGCGCGAGGTGGCGGACGCGCACGCCGCCACACCCGCCCAGATCGCCCTGGCCTGGGTCATCCGCGGGCCCGCGGTGGTGGCCATACCGGGCGCCTCCAGCGTCGGCCAGCTGGAGAGCAACGTGGCCGCCGCCGACATCGAGCTGACCGAGGACGAGGAAGCGGCCCTGCACGCGGCGGCCGTCAGGTTCCGTCCGGTCACAGGCCCGGCCGTCCTTCCCCGCCTGCTCCGCTCCCGCCTCGCGCGTTAACCTGGCCGGGTGACCGGAACAGACGCCATCGTCGAGCGCATCCTGACCAGCTACGACACCATTACCATGGTCGGCGCCAGCCGGGCGCCGTACAAGGCGGCGCACTCGGTGCCCGCCCACATGCAGCGGCACGGCTGGCGGATCATCCCGGTCAACCCGCACGCCGACCAGCTCCTCGGCGAGCCGGCCTACCGGACGCTCGCCGGCGTGCCGGAGCAGGTGGGCCTGGTCGACGTGTTCCGCCCGTCCGGCCAGACGCCGGACATCGCCCGCCAGGCGGTCGCGGCGGGCGCCACCGCCCTGTGGCTGCAGCTGGGCATCGCCTCGGCCGAGGCCCGGGCCATCGCCGAGGACGCCGGGCTGCTCTACGTGGAAGACCGCTGCCTGATTATCGAGCAGCGCCGCCTGAACCTGGAGGCCCCCGGCCGCTAGCCGCGCCTCACAGGGCGCGGGCCAGGTCGGCGGAGATGCCGTGGATCCAGCGCAGCTCGCCGGCCAGGAACTCCAGCGAGGCCGCCGCCCCGGCGGCGTCGACCGGTGCGTACCTGACGCGCTCGGCGGAGGCCAGGGGAGAGCGCTGCAGCGCGGGCACGATCCTCGCCCGGTCGGTCAGCCCGTATGCGTCCACGAAAAGCCGGAGTCGTTCGGGCAGGTCCGGCACTGGGTCGAAGCCGGCCTGGGCCAGCTGGGCAGGCGGCGCGAGCGGCACGAACGCCCACGCCGCTGCGGCCAGGTCGGCCACCGGCTCGACCGGCTCGGCGCCGTCCCAGTCGATGAACGCGACCGGTGCGCCGTCCCGGTAGACGGTGTTCCACGGGCCGAGGTCGCCGTGGCTGACCACCTCCCCGGGCAGCGGCGGGTGCGGATGGAACCGGTAGGTCGTCACGGCCGGCTCGAACCCGGCGGCGGCGTCGTGCAGCGCGCGCAGCAGCCTGCCCGCCCCGGCCAGCGCGCGGTTGGTCCTGGCCTGCGGCGGGAGCCGGTTCCCGCGGCCTGGCTGCCAGTCCGGGTCGAATGCCACCTCGCCCTCGATGTAGGTCAGCTCCTCCCACCCGTCCCCGGTCGCCAGCACCCGCGGCGAGCCCTCGAATCCGGCCGAGGCCAGGTGGCGCAGGTACTCGTGGACGGCAGGGGACCACGGACCCGTCGGCCGCCGTACCCGGTCACCGTGGCGGACGAGGCCGCTCGTCATCCGCCCGCCCGGCAGCGGAACGCCCTCAGCCTCGTGCATCGCCGAGCCGGGCGAAGGGCGCGACGGCGGCCGTGTTCACGACCCTGGGGCCAGCTTCAGGTAGGTCACGCCGTTGTCGTAGAGCTCCGCCTCGGCGCGATTTCACGTGGCGGGCTGCAGGCTCTCGTCGAACAGCCGCGACCCGGCCGAACAGGTGACCGGATACACGAACAGGTGCAGCTCGTCGACCAGCCCGTCGGCGATGAGGGCGCGGACCAGGGTCCCGCCGCCGCTCACGTAGAGGCCCTGCGCCGACTCCGCCTTCAGCTGCTGGATCCGCTTTGGGGTCATACCCGCCGATGATCTCCGAGTTCCGCCACGTCGCCGTGGTGAGCGTGGACGATACGACGTACTTGCTGGTGTCGTTGAAGAAGGGGGCGCCAGGGTCCTCCTCCGCGGTCCGCCGTGACCAGGCAGGCTCGAACATCTCATAGGTCGTGCGGCCCAGCAAGATGCCATCGCTGCTCGTCGTGATCCGGCCGATGGCCTCGCCCATCCGCGGGTCGAACCCGAACGGGAAGGTCCAGCTCGGCGTGTCGATCACGCTGTCCAGGCTGATGAACTCGTGTACCCGGATCGCTCCTATGGTTCTTCCTCCCTGTTTGCCTACCCCGTGTTGCCTACCCGGTGTCGACTGCCCATGCTGGCCGCCCCGTGCTGACCAGCCCGTTACCGGGCGGCTTCCCTGCCATCTTGCACGGTCAGGCCGCCCGCCTCGAAGGCTTTCGGGGCCAGTACCTGGTACACGGCGCCAGCCCTGGTGGTGCGGGATTCGAGCAGGTTGTACTCCCGGGGCGGCGCGGCGTCGGTGAACAGCGCCTTGCCGGCGCCGACGGTGACCGGGAACGTCAGCAGCCGGTACTCGTCGATCAGGCCCGCGACGTGCAGCGCCTGGGCCAGCCGCGCGCTGCCGTGCACCTGCAGCTCCCCACGTCCACCCTTCTTGATGTCGGCGACCTGGCCGACGGCGTCACCGCGCAGAACCGTGGTGTCACCCCAGTCGGCGCGGGTCAGCGTGTTCGACACGACGTACTTGCGGCCGTGGTTCAGCCTGGCCGCGGCGCTGTTGGCCGGGTCGGTGACCTGGCTCCAGTAGGCGCGCATGGTCTCGTAGGTGTTGCGGCCGAGCAGGATCGCCTCGGTCCGGGCGAACCAGCTCTCCACGATCACGCCCATGTCGGCGTCCGAGAACGGGACCAGCCACCCGCCGTGGCCGAACCCCCCGCTGGGGTCCTCCTCGGCCCCGCCCGGACCCTGCATGACCCCGTCGAGCGTCAGGAACGTATGCGTGACCAGCTTCACCGGATCCTCCCAGCGTCTTTCCCCGGCTCTGGGGCGGAGGACGGTGTGCTCGCCCCCGTACCGGAACTCCCGCGCCGCCCAGACACCGAGCACACCGTCACCGGGCGTCAGCCCCCGGTCCGTGTGACCGCCCGGTGCTTGCCAGCCTAACCGGCAAGTGGTCTCGCGGACTGGTCCAATCGTTGCCGTAGAAATGGGGCCAATCGTGTCGTGCGGGCCGCACGGGGTAGCGTCGGGGCGTGGAGATGGAGTTCCGGGACGGCGTCTCGCTTCGCCGCCAGCTCGAGGACGCGCTGCGGGTGGCGATCCGGTCCGGCCGGCTGCCGCCGGGATCGGTACTGCCGCCCAGCCGGGATCTGGCCGAGCAGCTGAGCGTGTCCCGCGGGGTGCCCGGCGAGGCTCCGGCACCCGCGTCGCCGCCACGGCGGCGTCAGGCCGACCGCCGGCCCGGCGGCAGCTGCCGGCGCCGAATGCCTACCGCTACGAGCTACGGCCCGGGCAGGCCGACTTCCACGCCTTCCCGCGCGCCGCGTGGAAGGCGGCTCTGCTCCGTGCCCTGCGCGAGCTGCCGGACAGCCGGCTGACCTACGCCGACCACCGCGGTGTCCCCGAGCTCAGGAACGCCCTCGCCGGATACCTGGCCCGCGTACGCGGCGTGGTCGTTGACCCCGAGCATGTGGTCGTCTGCTGCGCCGCCTCCCAGGCGCTGACCGTGCTCTGGCACGTGCTCCGCAAACGTGGCGGCCGCCGGGTGGCGGTCGAGGACCCCGGCTGGCGCTGGCAGCGGTACACCGCCGAAGCGGCCAGGCTTGAGGCCGTTCCGATCCGGGTGGACGCCGACGGCATGGTGGTGTCCGAGCTCGCCGCGGCCGATGTCGACGCCGTGGTGATGACGCCAGCCCACCACTACCCGACCGGGGTGGTCATGACGGCCGAACGTCGCGGCGCGCTGATCGCCTGGGCGCGAGACCGCGGCGCGCTGATCGTCGAGGACGACTACGACGTGGAGTACCGGTTCGGCCGGGATCCGGTGGCCTCGCTCCAGGGCCTGGCCCCGGACCTGGTCGCGTTCGTCGGCACCGCCAGCAAGACGCTGGCGCCCGCGCTCCGCCTGGCCTGGGTCGTCCCCCCGTCGCACCTGATCGACGACGTCGAGGACGTGCTGCTGGTCACCGGGGTAACGCCGCCCACCCTGGACCAGGTGGCCCTGGCATCGTTCATCGAGGACGCCGCGCTGGAACGCCACCTGCGCTCCATGCGCCGGCGCTACCGCGCCAAGCGGAACCTGCTGGTCGGCGAGCTCGGCAAGCACCTGCCCGAGGTCCGCGTCAGCGGCACCGAGGCCGGACTGCACCTGCTCGCGTGGCTCCCAGAGGACGCGAACGAGCACGAGACGGCGAGGCGGGCCCGGGGCTCCGGCGTCGGCCTGCATGAGCTGCACCGCCACTGCACCACGTACGCGCCGTCCCCTCCGGCGCTACTCCTCGGCTTCGCCCTCCCGAGCGAATCGGACCTGCTCGCGGCCGCCGCCTTGCTCGCCCAGGCGATCTGCTGACCGGAACCAGGGCGAGACGGTCATTTGCGCGGAACAAGAACGCGACATATCGTAAGTTCAGTTACGGGGTCCTCGAAAGGGTGGGCACAATGGCCGGTTGGTACGCGGCGCGAAGGCCGAACATGTCGTCCAAAGTAGTGATCGCGCTGGCGCTGCTCGCGTTCGCGCTGGTGGCGGCGGTCCCGATCGCGTTTGTCGCCGGGGTCATCATGATGCTGCTCGGGCACGTCATCGGCGGGCTGGCCCTGTTCGGCGGCTCGATCCTGGCCGCGACGGCCGCCGTCGTGCTGGCCAGCGTGACCGGCGTGCGCCACCTGCGTGGCGTGGTCCGCGGCATGATCACCGAGCACGACTTCACCGAGCACGACACCACCGAGCACAACTCGCAGGTCTTCCAGCTGGACCGGGACGACTACACCTACATCAGGTGAGCCACCCGCCGCGCTAATGTCGGTGGCGTCGGCTAGGTTGCTGGCGTGGAGCAACGCATCAGCATCATTACGCTCGGCGTCGCCGACGTCAGCCTGGCCCGGACGTTCTACGAACGCCTCGGCTGGCACGGCCAGGAGATGGAGGAGACCGTCTTCTTCCAGGCCGGAACCATGGCCGTGATCCTGTGGGGGCGCGCCAAGCTCGCCGAGGACAGCGGCCTGGCCGACACCGGCGCCGGCGGTTTCGACGGTGTCGTCCTGGCGCACAACCTCCGGTCGCGGGCCGAGGTCGACGCGCTGCTAGCCGACGCGGCCGCCGCGGGGGCCGAGATCACGCAGCCAGCCCGGGAGACCTTCTACGGCGGCTACGCCGGCTGCTTCCGCGACCCGGACGGCCACGTCTGGGAGATCGCCTGGAACCCCGGCTTCACCCTCGGGCCGGACGGCTCGCTCGTCCTGCCCGATTTTCGGCTAGAACGCGCGAGCTAGTGCCGCATCAGATAAAGTCTGCCCGCGCGGCTCCGCACCCCACGCCCCGGGCGTCCCGCAGTACTCACGATTCCCGCGCCAGGCCGCCCCGGCCGCCCGGATTAACCACGATGATGTGACATCGCCGTGGTCAGGACCACGGCAATGCCACATCGCTGTGGTTGCGCGGTACAGCGCCCTGTGACCGGTGAGGCCAGTGCGCCCGCCGGGGACAGCACGGCATCCGGCCGCGGCCAGGACTCAGGCCAGCCACCACGTCACGCGGCCGAGACCGGCGCCAACGTAATTTGCCATGGCACTAGAAACCCGACAGCTGCCCCACGTCGGTGATGCGCAGCACGGCCGAACCGGCCTCGTCCGACGCGTCCAGGTCGACGACCGCGCTGATGCCCCAGTCGTGGTGGCCCGCCGGGTCGTCGAATATCTGCCGGACGGCCCACTGGCCCGGCTGGCCAGCGTCGATCATCAGCAAGGCGGGGCCGCGCGCGTCCGAGCCGGTGCCGATCTCGTCGTGCACATCGAAATAGCCCTCCAGGGCGTCCTCCCACGCCGCAGCGTCCCATCCACAGTCCGAATCCAGCGCGCCGAGCTCCTCGTAGTGCTCGCGGGCCGCCAGCCGCACCCGGTGGAACAGCGCGTTGCGCACCAGCACCCGGAACGCCCGCACGTTGGACGTGACCGTGGCGGGCCGCTCGTCCCGCGACAGCTCAGAGCCGTCATCCAGCGGGTTGCGCAGCCGCTCCCACTCGTCGATCAGGCTGGAGTCGACCTGCCGGACGATCTCGCCCAGCCACTCGATCAGGTCGGTCAGGTCCTCGGTCTTGGCCTCGTCCGGCACCGTCTGCCGCAGCGCCTTGTACGCGTCCGCCAGGTAGCGCAGCACCAGGCCCTCGGACCGGGACAGCCCGTAGAACGCGACGTACTCGGCGAAGGTCAGCGCCCGCTCGTACATGTCGCGGACCACCGCCTTCGGCCGCACCTCGTAGTCGGCGACCCACGGGTGGCCGCGCCGGTAGATCTCGTAGGCCCCGTCGAGCAGGTCCGCCAGCGGCTTGGGGTACGTCACGTCGTCCAGCAGCTCGAGCCGCTCCTCGTAGCCGACGCCGTCCGCCTTCATCTGGGCCACCGCCTCGCCGCGCGCCCGGAACTGCTGGGCGGACAGCACCTGCCGCGGGTTCTCCAGGGTGGACTCGATCACCGACAGCACGTCCAGCGGGTAGGACGGCGACTCCCGGTCCAGCAGCTCGATGGCGGCCAGCGCGAACGGCGACAGCGGCTGGTTGAGCGCGAAGTCGAGCTGCAGGTCCACGGTCAGCCGCGCCAGCCGCCCCTCGGCGTCCGGCGAATCCAGCCGTTCCACCACGCCACCGGCCAGCAGGGCGCGGTAGATCGCGATGGCCTGGTGGATGTGCCGCCTTTGGGCCGAACGGTCCTCGTGGTTGTCGGTCAGCAGGTGGCGCATGGCCGCGAACGCGTCGCCCGGCCGGGCGATGACGTTCAGCACCATGGCGTGCGTGACCTTGAAGCTCGAGGTCAGCGGCTCGGGGTCGGCCGCCACCAGCCGCTCGAACGTCGGCTTTCCCC
>WNGL01016467.1_pt1 | contig 11414 bp, 10 predicted proteins | sample 5400591 | NCBI WGS metagenome assembly WNGL01 (sample SAMN13153377, study PRJNA577476) | soil metagenome | isolation source: 80 cm soil or saprolite under Garry oak tree replicate 1 | place: USA:California | collected 2016-06-15
TGGTCCCGCCAGTGGCCGCGCAGCATCGGCCCGGCCGGCACGAAGATCGCCGGCACGTCGGCGCTGGTCGCGCCCATCAGCAGTGCGGGCGTCGTCTTGTCACACCCGCCCATCAGCACCGCGCCGTCCACCGGATAGGACCGCAGGATCTCCTCGGTCTCCATGGCCAGCAGGTTCCGGTACAGCATCGGCGTCGGCTTCTGGAACGTCTCGGACAGCGTCGCCACCGGAAACTCCACCGGGTAGCCGCCGGCCTGCCACACCCCTCGTTTGACCTGCTCGGCGCGCTCCCGCAGGTGCATGTGGCACGGGTTGATATCGCTCCACGTGTTCAGAATCGCGATCACCGGCTTGCCCAGGTGCTCTTGCGGGTTCAGCCCGAGTTGCCGGGTGCGCGCCCTGTGGCTGAAATCGCGCAGGCCGTCCCCGCCGTACCAGCGGAAACTACGCAGTTCCTCCGGGCGCAACCGGCTCATGTCACGCCCCACCCGGCGAGCATGCCGGCGATCGCCGCGGTGGTCGTGTCGTCGACCGGCGCGATCGGTGGCCGGACGTCGGCGCGGCACAGTCCCAGGTGCGCAAGTGCCGCCTTCACGACGGACACGTTGTTCGCCGACTCGTTGGCCGCGCGCAGTTCCTCGAACGGCCGAATCCGTTCCCACACCCGCATCGCGGCTGGATAGTCGTTGTCCCGCAAGGCCGACAGCATCGCCAGCGGCAACGCCGGGCTGACATTGGCCAGCCCGGACGTGAAGCCGACGGCCCCGGTGGCCCAGTAGCCGGGCGCGGAGAGCTCGGCAAGGCCCGCCAGCCATACGAATCGGTCCATGCCGGCATCCCGCGCCACCGACCCGAAGCGCACCGGATCGGGCACCGCGTACTTCACGCCGACCACGTTCGGCGCCAGCTCGCCGAGCTGTCCGATGTGGACTCCGTCGATCCGCGGATTCCGTACGTAGAGCACGACACCGAGTTCCGGCACGGCGTCCGCGATCGCCTGGTGATACCGCACCCAGCCGGCCGGTGACACGTACGGATGCACCGGCTGGTGGATCATGATCGCGTGGGCGCCGGCGTCCCTGGCGTGCCGCGCGGCGGCGATCGCGTCCGGCACCGCGTAGCCGACGCCGGCCAGCACGGCGGCCTGGTCACCGACGGTCTTCACGGTCAGCTCGACCGCCTGCCGGGTCTCGGCCCTGGTCAGGGCGTAGTACTCGCCGGTGTTGCCGTTGGGCGTGACCACGTCGATGCCGCCGTCGACCATCCTGGTCAGGATGCCGGCATAGGCGGACTCGTCGACCTCGTCGTGCTCATCGAACGGGGTCACCGGGATGGCCACGACACCAGCCAGTTTCCCGCGTAGCTCGTCGAAACCCATCGCTCCCACTCTCTGGCATATGGCGTCTCATATATGATACCCGCTCAGAAAGCCGGCGCCGGACGACGAGCCCGGCGCCGGACTTTTCCGCGACCGCTCAGACCTTCGCCTTGACCGGCGTGCGGCCGCGCAGGTCCAACTCGATCTGCTCGAGGCTGCGGCCCTTGGTCTCCGGGATGAGCCACCGTGCCAGCACGAACAGCACGACGTTGATCCCGGCGAACACCCACATCGTCGGGCCGAGGCCGAGATGGTTCTTGTCGGAGATGATCGGGAAGACCGCCGTGACGATGCCGGTCGACGCCCACAGCACGACCGCCCCGACACCCATGCCGGCGGCACGCGACTTGAGCGGGAAGATCTCCGCCATCATCACCCAGACCACCGCGCCCCAGCCGAGCTCGTAGCCGACCAGGTAGAGGATCATCAGGATCAGGGTCAGCGCGCCGAGTGCGCCCTTGTTGGTCACGTTCAGGATGACCCAGCCGGCCAGGCCCAGCGTGACGACCATGATCACGTTGCCGATCAGCAGCAGCGGCTTGCGGCCCCAGCGGTCCACCACGAACACGACCCATGCGGTGAACAGCAGCTTCGTCACGCCCAGCAGCACGCCGCTGAACAGCGCGGCACTGGTGGCGAAGCCCAGCGTCACCAGCATCGTCGGGAAGTAGGCGTTGATGGCGTTGACACCGCTGAACTGCTGCCCGATGGCCAGCAACAGGGCCACGACGAGCATCGGCCGGATCCACGGTGCGACCAGGTCCCGCCAGCGCGACTGCTGCTCGGTGTCCAGCCGGACGACCTCGCGGATGCTGGCCAGCTCACCGTCCACATCGGACGTGCCGTGCGAGCTGACCAGGACGGCGCGTGCCTCGTCCTCCTTGCCCAGTTTCAGCAGCCACCGGGGCGTTTCCGGCAGGATGTTCAGGCCGATCAACAGGATCACGGCCGGCACTAGGGCGCCGGCGAGCATGGCGCGCCAGTTGGCCGTGTCGTTGAGGAAGTAGTCGACCAGGAACGCGATGAGAATGCCGGACACGATGAAGATCTGGTTCAGCGCGGACATCGCGCCACGAAGCCGGCTCGGTGCCAGCTCGGACAGGTACGTCGGCACGGTCGCCGACGAGCAGCCGACGCCGAGGCCGATGATCAGCCGCGAGATCGTCAGCATGGCCAGGCTGGGGGAGAAGGAGGCGAGCAGTGTCCCGATGATCACGACCACCGCGGCCACCATGATGCTCTTCTTGCGGCCGAGCTGGTTGTTCATCTTCGACGCGACCGCGGCGCCGATCATGGCACCGACCGAGAGACTGGCGGTCACCATGCCCTTGTCGAATGACGAGAGATGCCAGACCTTGGTGATGAAGACCAGGACGCCGGAGATCACACCGAGGTCGTAGCCGAAGAGGATGCCACCTAGGGCACCGAAGAAGTACAGGGTTCCTCTGCCGATATGCCGCTGGTTCGGCGCCGTCGCCGCTTGCGTCACGCTGAATCGCCTCGTTTCGTGGACTGGCCGGACTCGGCCAGGTGAAATGCCCGTCATGCCGGAGTGGGCGCCCCGTAGGGAGCCCAGGCTCTCGGGATCGGCTGGGGTCGCGGATCTGGTCCGCTGATGAACGCCCCGGTCGGCCGCCCGGCGGGTTGGCGAGCGAGAGTGGCGAATCAGCCGCGTGCGGTCTGCGGCTGCGCTGCTGTGAGCGTGGAATTATGGGGTCGGTCTGCTCATCGGCCTCCACGAACGATGTATCTCAGGTATGGCGTCTGATATATGATCGTGGCACGCCTGGCCACAGTCAACGGTTCAGTCGCTCGTGTAGCTAACATCGATGTAACGCCGAAGACGTGGGGTGGGACTATGCCCGAAATGCTGAGCCTGCCTGCCTCCCGCACCGAACTGGTCCTCGAGGAGATCCGCAGGGCGATCCTGACCAGGCGACTCCTGCCCGGCCAGCCGCTGGTGGAGATGGAACTGGCGGCGCAGCTCGGCGTGTCCAAGACGCCGGTTCGCGAGGCGCTGAAGATCCTCTCCGGTTCCGGGCTCGTCACGTTCAGTCCGTACAAGGGCGCGTCCGTGCGGGTCGTGGACCGCGAGCTGGCCATGGCCGTCTACGACGTCCGTGTGCTGCTGGAGCCGGAGGCGGTCGGCCGTGCCGTGCGCAACCAGGCCAGTTTCGGGTCGGCCGCCGTGTCGTTGGACGCCGCGTCGGCGGCGATCCAGTCCGGTGACCACGCCGAGCTGAGCCTGCTCAACCGGACCTTCCACCAGGCGATGTACGCCGGCTGCGGTAATCCGCTGCTGGTCAGCGTGCTCGACGACCTCCGGGACCGGGCGGCGCTGATCAGCGTTGTCGGGTGGGAGACCAGCCCGAGCTGGGAGATCGAGTGGCAGGAACACCAGGCGATCCTGGCGGCCGCGACCGCCGGTGACGCCGAGCAGGCGACCGAGCTGACCCGGCGACACATCCAGGGCTTTCTCGATCGCATGATCGACACGATGGACACCAGGACCACGTAAGTTTGTCGGTGCCAGCGGTTATGGTGTGACCATGACCGCCGCAGCTACCCCCGAACCCGGGCACGGCCGCTCTGTGCCATCGTTCGACGATGCCTCGCCGGCCGAGGTGCGCGCCGCGCTGATTCCAGAGGAGGCCGCCGAGTTCCAGCGCGTGTGGCGCGCGGTGCTGGCTAAGGCCGCCGAGACGCTGGACCTCACTGAAGTGCTGGAGACCCTGGAGTCCTGGCGGCTGGTGGCCCAGTTGACCGCATCGTTCGGTGCCGAGGCCCATCGCGCGATGTACCGCCGTGCAGCAGCCAGGCTGACTGGAGAGGAAGTCCCGGCTGACGAGCCGTTGGCACGCACCAAAGCCCGACTGGGCTTGTAGCCGCGCGTGTACAAGGTCACCACCGACGAACAGTCCCAACCACAGATCGATGCCCTTCCAGCCGACGCGCTCGCGCCATTCGCCGAAGCCTGTCTCGCGTTGGAGTTGGCTCCATGGAATGGACGGTCATACCATCGACATCAGCCGAATGGCTCCATGCGGACGCTGACGTTCGGCGCGCACGGTGCAGGCAAGATCGTGTACCTGATCCTGGAAGATCAGCGCCGCGTCGACGTCCTTGTGGTGATGTGGCTGGCCTGACGGCGGCCGTGCCGGCGGTCATGGTGTGCCCATGACCACCGCAGCCGCCGGTCCCGCCACCGGCCGATCCGCAGGCCATCCGCGCCTGCCTGACACCGCCAGTAGCCGCCGAGCTCGACGCGGAGTGGGACATCGTGCTGGAGGAGGCGAGATCAAGGCCCGCATTCGCGAGCGGATGGCCCTCCACAGCACGAGGGCAATCCCGAGGCTGCGGTACGCCGTTGGGGCATTCGGACCAGGGCAAGCCGGGCATGTGGTGTACCTGATCCCGGAAGACCAACGGTGTATCGACATCCTCGCGGTAATGTGGCTGGCATGACCCTAATGGTCGAAATCAACCCTTTTTGTCGACTGAATCAGGGCCATAACGTTTCCTCGCAGTACCGGTCCGGATGGATTCTTGGAGTCCCGGAGTTGATCAAGCGTGTTGGCGACCTCGACACAGTCTGCCGACTCCTGGCTGCAGCTCGCCTTGCGCCACCGAACAGTTGTTGTCAAGACAAATTCTCCATTCTGGCGGTGATGAGTCGTGCCGACACCTCGGGCGTCAACGCTATCCTATCGATCGCGTCGAGAGCGTCCATGTAGGCCAGGACAACGTCCTCTTCATGCAGGAACGTCGATGATCGGCGAAGCTCCAGGTGCACGATCGGACTGGAGTCCTCCGGTCGGATAAGTATGAATGGCGCTTCCAGGCCGGGGTGCCAGTCACGGTCGAACGGCATCAGTCGGATCGCTATGTTGGGACGCCGTGCCATTTTCAGCAAATGGCGGAGTTGTTCGACCATGACCGATTGGTTGCCGATGTTCTGGTGGATCGCGGTTTCTCCAATGAATGCGGTGCACTTGACTGGATTTGCCCGGGTAATGGCATCTTGCCGACCCATTCGGATGGCGAGCCGTGTCACGACTTCGTCGGACGACAAATTGCCGCTACCGCGCATGACGGCGTGTGCGTAGTCCCTGGTCTGGAGTAGACCCGGGACGAGGATCGGTGCCACTTGGACGAGTGCGGCGGCACTCTGCTCCATTTCGATGAAGGCGGCCAGTTGTTGCTGCTGCGCCGGCAGCGTGGTCGCGGTCCACAGCGATGCGGTCGTGTCGTAGGCCAGCGACATGATCTCGTTGTAGGGCTTGCCGATGATGCCCAGTGTGGTCAGGAACTGGGCGACGTGCTCCGGTTTCGGTGTCCGGTCTCCCGTTTCCCAACGTGAGATCTCACCTTGGTTGCGGCCGATGCGATTCGCCAGTTCACGGGTGGTCAACTCCTGGTTCTCGCGCGCCCCGCGCAGTGCCGTGCCGAGTGCTCGGGCCTTCGGGGTTGTCGCCATATGGTTCTCTCTCCAATTGTTGCATAACCGCATCAGGTGACGGTCTGAAGTGCTTTGTTGAATTGTGCACGAAGGCACAGATTCTCGCCTCGGAAGGGCGGCCAGAACTGTCAACTGTCAAAGCTAGGCGCAGGCTGGTGGTTTTTAACCAACAGGCTATGTTCGGTGGCCATGAGGTACGGGTCGAGTCTGGTCGTCATGTTCGCCGTGGTGCTGTCCTGCGCGGCGCTGGTGGTGCCCGCCGTCGCGCACGGCAGCACCACGGATCTGGCTCGCCAGGCCGATTTCGCCGCTGCGGCGGCCGAGTATCACGTTCCGGTCGACGTGCTGCTGGCCGTCTCGTACGACGAGACGAGCTGGGAGGCACATGCGGGCCAGCCGAGCACGACCGGTGCCTACGGGCCGATGGCCCTGATCGACCTCCCGGCCACCCCGAAAGGCGATGGCGCGACCCGGTTGTCGACCCTGTCCACCGCCGCCGCGCTGATCGGTGTCGCGCCCGACACGCTCAAGACCAGCGATGCGGCGAACATCCGGGGTGGTGCCGCGCTGCTCGCGTCGTACGCCGGCCGCCCGTTGCCCAACACGCTCAACGGCTGGTACGGCGCGGTCGCCCGGTACGGCGGCCAGGACTTCGCCAACATGGTCTTCGCCACGATCCGTGCCGGCGCCGCGCGCCACACGTCCGACGGACAGTCCCTCACCTTGACCGCGGATCCGAACGCGACGGCGTCGGTCGCCCAACCCACCGGCCAGGCCGAGTGCCCGCGCACCCTGACGTGCACGTTCATCCCGGCCGCCTATGCGAAGACCGACCCGAGCCCGCTCGACTACGGCAACTACGACCTCGCCGACCGCCCGGCGAAAGGCCTGACGGTCGACTATGTCGTGTTACACGACACCGAGGAGTCGTTGTCCGGCACTATCAGTGACTTCCAAGATCCGAACCACTTCGCCAGCGCCAACTACGTGGTCGACGGAGTGACGGGCGTGGTGACGCAGATGGTGCCGGACAACGATGTCGCGTGGCAGGCCGGCAACTGGTACGTCAACATGCACGCGATCGGCATCGAGCAGGTCGGTTTCGCGGTGCAGGGCGCCACCTGGTTCACCGAGCGCATGTACCAGACCACGGCGACCCTGGTGCGGTATCTGGCCGCCCGGTACGGCATCCACATCGACCGGCAGCACATCATCGGCCACGACGACGTGCCCGGCGTCTCGCCGGCCGGCATCGCCGACATGCACTGGGATCCCGGCCCGTTCTGGAACTGGAACCACTTCTTCAATCTGCTCGGCCGGTTCACGGTGCCAACGGCCGGGCCGCACAGCCTCCTCGTCACGATCAACCCGGTGTTCGCCGACAACATCCAGTCCGTGACCGACTGCGAGCAGCACCAGCAGTTGCCGGCGCAGGCGGCGAGTTTCGTCTACCTGCGCACGGCACCACGCGCGGACGCGCCGCTGTTCAACGATCCCGGCCTCAACTCCGGCGGGACGACGTGCGCGGCCGACTGGGGCGACAAGGCCAGCACCGGGCAGCAGTTCGCGGTGGCCGGCCGGCAGGGCGACTGGACCGCGATCTGGTGGGACGGCGCCGAGGTCTGGTTCGCGAATCCGGCCGCACAGCCGGTGATCACGCCGACCACAGCGTTCGTCGTCGAGCCCCGGGCCGGCCTGACGTCGGTGCCGACGTTCGGCGTGGCGTATCCGGCCGCGTCCGAGTATCCGGCCGCGATCCCGTCCCGTGCCGTCACTCCGCTGCCCTACACCATCCAATCAGGACAGTCCTACGTCCTCGGCGGCCCGACGCCGACCGACTACTACTACGCGCAGACCATCGACAGCAGCCTGCCCGACGATCACACGGACGTGCCGGGCGGCACGCGGTACCTGGAGATCCAGTTGGGTCACCGGATCGCGTTCGTGCGTGCCGCCGATGTGCGGGTGGTGCTGCGCTGAGCTAACCGAGGGGCGCGGTGAGGTGGGCGGCCGCCTGTGCTGCCGCGCGGTCGTTGCCCGGCCAGAAGTGCTGCCGCGTCACGACGCCGTACCGCCGACGCTCACCACGCTGCCGGTCACGCGTGCCCGTTCCGCCGCGAACACGATCCGGTGCGACGCCAGGCTTTCCGGTGCGCCGGAGGTGATCAGGCTCGGATCGCCCTGGGCCAGCGCCCGGACGAACGCGGTGATCAGGCCGGCGTCGCCGCCGTCGTGGCCGGCGGCGATGGAGCCGTCGGCCGGCATGGAGTCGAGGGTTTCGGTGCGCTCGGTGGCGAAATCGTAGATCCGCAGGTATCGGCCGTCGCCGCGGATTTCGGCGTGGGTGCCGAACAATGCCGTGTGGCGGGATTCCATCGGGGTGAACGCGGTCAGCGTGAACGATGCCGTGACACCACCGGCATATTCGACGTTCACCACCTGGTGGTCGACGACGTCGTCGGCTTCGGTCATGGACGGCGCCACGATTCGGGTGAAATACGACCGGGAGTTGTCGTCCGCCAGACCGGGCCCGTAGACGCGGAGCGCGGAGTACGGGCACGTCGACTCGACCGGGCACGTCACGCAGCGGTCGGTCGCACCCTCGGGCGCGCCTTCGGGACGGAAGTGGCTCAGCGAGCCGAAGGACGACACCCGCACGGCCGGCTGGCCGACGACGTGTGCCAGCCAGTCCAGGTCGTGGCACGACTTGGACAGCAGCAGGAACGTCGATTCGTCGGAGCGGCGCCACTTGCCGCGCACGTAGGAGTGCGCGAAATGCCAGAAACCGATCGGTTCACGATGCTGCACGGCGACCAGTTCGCCGATCCGCCCACTGTCCAGTAACGACTTGAGCGCGCGGGTGTACGGCGTGTAGCGCAGCACGTGGCACACCGCCATGGTCACGCCCGCCCGACGCACGGCCGCCACGATGCGGGCGCAGTCGGACTCGTTGGTGGCCATCGGCTTCTCCAACAGGATGTCGTAGCCGGCGTCGGCGAACGCGACCGCCGCCGCGACGTGGTCGGCGTCCTGTGTGGCGATGATCACGGCGTCCGCGAGCCGTCCGGCGGCCACCATGTTCCGCCAGTCGGTATACACGGCGGCCCCGGGATGCCGGCCGGCGAAGGCGGCCCGGTGATGGTCCCTCGGCTCGGCGACGGCCACGATATCGGCCGCATCGGCTGCCAGCTCGGCATATGTGCTGCCGCGCGCCCCCGCACCGGCCACGGCGAGCCTCGGTCGCCGGTCCAGTGGCACGCCGATGTGCTCGGTCAGATTCACGGGTGTCATACATCGGATCATGCGCGATGGCGGGGTCGGCGGCTAGGTTGGGCACCTGCCGCGCAGGTCCGACCGGGAAGGAACGTCAGAGAGTGAACAACGCCCATGTCGCGCTGGCCGAGGCGCGGGCGGTGGTGCGACGCCCGGACTTCCGGCGGGTCGTGGTCTTCGGCGTGATCGCGCTGTCCGCGCCCGGCGTCTACTACGGCCTCGGCGGCCTCGCCGCGAACGGCGGCAAGCGGGTCGGCGTGTTCGTGGCCATCGGCGCCTGCCTGGTGTTCGGGCTGCTCGCGGTGCGCAGCGCGGCCAACGAGGTGGCCCGACTGGTGCACGGCAGGGGCGGCGCGGCGCCGGCGAACGCGCTGCGCTGGATCATCACGCTGGGCGGTTACCTGATCGTGGTGATCGAGGTGATCACCCTGTTCGGCGTGCCGGTCGACCGGCTGCTGGTGTCCGGCGCGATCACCGGTGTGATCGTCGGCATCGCTGCACAGCAGTCGCTGGGCAACGCGTTCGCCGGCCTCGTCCTGCTGTTCTCCCGGCCGTTCACGGTCGGCGACTTCATCACGCTGCGATCCGGCGCGCTCGGCGGGCAGTACGACGGCGAGGTGACCGCGATCACCCTGATGTACACGCGGCTGGCCACCGCCGACGGGCCGATCTCGCTGCCCAACTCCGGTGTGCTGGCCGCCGCGTCCGGCCCACGGCCGAAACCGGCGCCGCCCGCGCCGGCGAAACCCGTGCCGCGCCTGCGCCACGTGCCGGCAGTGCCGAAGGGACGGACACGTCGGGCGCGCTGAGTTCGATCGTTCTAGGGTGACGCCGGATCTCGTCGTCGGCACGTCGGTCAACGGCGCGCTGCTGGCGCTGGATCCGGCCGAACGGGCCGGGTCTCTACGGTCAGGCGGGGAGATAGCCGTGCACGAGGGCGCACAGCTTCACGGCGATGTCCTCGTCCAGTTCGTACCGGTCCAGGCCGTCCGGCGCGCTGGTGAAGTGCACCCGCGTGGCGCTCGGGTGGCCGCGCACCGCTCGCCGTGGGCCCGCGTGCACATCGTGCGCACCGGTCGCCCGGATCAGCGCCTGCACGTTGTCCGGCCGTACGCCACCGCCGGCCATCACGGTGAGATCCGGCCCGGCGCGCAGCACCAGTTGGTCGATGAGATGCGCGCCCTCGACGGCGGTCCGGGCCGCGCCGGACGTCAGCACGCGCCGAACTCCCAACTCCCGCAACATGTCCAGCGCGGCCAGCGGATCGACGCAGACGTCGATGGCGCGGTGGAACGTGAACTCGTTGGCCACGCTGACCAGTGCCGCCGTCGCGGCCTTGTCGACCTTCCCGTCGGCCGTGAGCACGCCGGACACGACACCGGCCGCGCCCAGTTCGACGGCATGCGCGGCATCGGCCACCATCGCGTCGATTTCCGCTGTGGTGTAGGTGAAATCGCCGCAGCGCGGGCGGATCAGGACCTGCACGTTCGAACAGTGGCGCACGGCTTGGGCGATCATGCCGTGGCTCGGCGTCAGGCCGCCGTCACCGGCCGCCGCGCACAGTTCGATCCGGTCGGCGCCGATCCGGTGCGCCGTCAGCGCGCCGGCCAGCGTGTCCACGCTCAGTTCGAGTTTCATGTCACGATCATGACATCGAGCGTCCGGGGGCCGTGCACGCCTTCCACCCGGTTGAACTCGATATCGCTCGTCGCGGACGGGCCGCTGATGAACGTGGTGGGCCGCACCGGATCGAGGCGGGCGATCGCCTCCGGCACCGTGCCGACGATCTGGTCGGCGCGGACGACGCATAGGTGGTAGTCCGGGATCAGGGTGAGCGCGCGGCGGCCCTGGTCTGGGCCGGCGTCCAGCACGATCGTGCCGGTCTCCGCGATCACCAGCGCACAGCCGGTCAGCACGCCGCCGGCCTGATCCAGTTCGGCGACGGACAACGGCGGCTCGTCCACCAGCCACGTCACGACCAGGTCCGCTGCCGGGGTCACGTGCACGGTGGCACGGTAGTCGGCGATCCGGTCGGCGGCCAGTTCGACCAGGTCGCCCAGATCCCTGCTGTGCCGGTAGGTCCTGGGTATCGGAGCGGCGGCCGGCCCACCGATGGCGTCGATGCGGGCAAGAATGTCGGCGCGGGAATCGTGGGAATCGTGGGAATCAGGCATGGGTCCGCTTCCACCAGGCTCGGAACGATTCGGCCGGCGGCACCGGTGCGTCGCGGCCGGCGGTCCACCTGGCGCCCGGTCCGGGCAGCCGGCTGATCTTGCCGTTCCTGGCCAGCAGCCGGGCCAGCGA
>WNGL01009294.1_pt1 | contig 11412 bp, 9 predicted proteins | sample 5400591 | NCBI WGS metagenome assembly WNGL01 (sample SAMN13153377, study PRJNA577476) | soil metagenome | isolation source: 80 cm soil or saprolite under Garry oak tree replicate 1 | place: USA:California | collected 2016-06-15
GCACTTTCAAGGGCCAGAATCCGCAGCGCTCCAACCTGATCTGGACCTCTGAAGTCAAACCGGACCAGCGGGATCCTTATGAAAACGAGTGGAACGATCTGCTGGATGCAATCCGCGACGACAAGCCCTACAACGAAGTGGAACGCGGCGTCAAAGCCAGCCTGGTCACAAGCATGGGCCGCATGGCTGCGCACACGGGTCAGGAAATCACCTATGACGACATGCTCAATTGCGAGCACGAGTTCGCCCCTGACGTGGACAAACTGACGATGACCTCCCCTGCTCCGCTGCTGGCCGCTGCGGATGGAAAATATCCCGCGCCGATGCCAGGCATCACCAAGACCCGGGAGTACTAACTATCTACAGTGGCGTCGTTTCTGGGCGAACCGCGTCAAGAAATACGAAAATCTTTGGGAGATGCCCACCCGCAACCTATTAAAGCTGCCAAGCAGGTTCAAACCGCTGGTAGGGAATTGATTCCTGCCGACCACGCACAACACACAAAAAGAACTGCCCGCAGAACACGCAGAACACGCAGAGTACGCAGAAAGAAAATAACAAGCCTTTTGCCTGATCTGCGCCCTTGTGCGTGTTCTGCGGGCCCTATCTCCCTGGCCCTCGCCACCGCCAGAAAGCCAATGATCCCCAGGCAGGGTTATTTTATGACTCCCACCGCTGCGTGAACGATACGGGCGTCCAAAGTAGCCAGTTTCATGCCTTTGCTGGCGGCCAAATCTGCCAGGTAGTGGTCCGTCACTTCTTCGCTCTTGGATGGATGCGACTTCAGGGCCTGAAGGTCCGCAGGCACAACCCGGACCCGATGCTTGGAGAGGAAGTCGTCCAGCAGCGCGCGCGCGTCGGCCATTGATGCGCCCAGCGCCTTAACACTGGTGCTGATGCGAAGAAATCCGAGGTCGGACAAAGGGCAGGTCGCAAGGGCCTTCCCCTTAATCCACGAATCGGCCAGCAGGTGATTGGCGTGGTCGGTCCAAATAGCAGCGATCAAGGCGTTGACGTCGAGCAGGTAGCGAACCGTGGGCGCCAGCTCCGCCTCAGGGCCGGTCTCAGGCTTCATGGGAAGTCCGCCAGCAACGCGCGCACCTCTTCGCTACTGATTTTCCGGCCGGCCGTGCCAACCGCGTGAGTGCCCTTTCGGTAGCGGATTTTGGTTCTTGGCGGGGGAAGCGCCGGCCGTTCGAGCCGAACGAGCAGGATCCGGCCCGCTCCTTGTGGCTCGACGGAGACCACGTCGCCCTGTTGGACGCCAGCCTCTTTTCTCGCCTTCGCCGGAATGACCATCTGTCCGCGCCCATAAATAATGGCATGCATCTTAAAGAGACATAGCGTAAGCTTCGCTTACAGTCAAGCCGAAATAGCGAAAATCGCCCGCAGAACACGCAGAGCACGCAGAAAGAAAAACTACCGCTTGGTGGCTTGCGCCGGAGGCTCTGGCGGATACGGAGGCAGGTCCTCGGCTCGCAACGGCCACCCCAGTATTGGGGCGTCCGAATCAATTCCGCCTGCCTGTGCGTGCGGACGCGCTGCGAGCCGAGGACGGCTCGCGGTCCGTTCACTGCGGTCGGTCCACCGCGTTGGTGGTAATATCAACTAAAGGGCCGGGGTACTAGAACAAGCGCGAGCAAGTGATCCCGGTGAGCGAGGCGGCCAGGCTGCAGATGCGAGCATCCTGGGTGACGTCGAAATCCCGCTACTGGACCTCGCTCAAGTCGAATTCCAAGCCCAGCAGAGGCGACGCCAGCTTGCCCTTCTCTTCCGCGCAGCAGTGCAGTTCGTAGTTGTCTCCCTTGAGTTCAAGTATCTCCAGCGCCTTGTTGGCCGGGTCGCCGAGCCAATACTCTTTCACGCCGAACCGGGCATAGAGGGCTTTCTTGTCGTAGCGGTCGCGCCGCACGCTGGAAGGAGAAACCAGTTCAACCAGCAGGTCGGGCGCCCCGAAGATGGCGCGGCGCTGGATGATGCCGAGATTGCCTGCGGCCACGAAAACGATGTCCGGCTGGACGGTGTTCTCCGGGTCAAGAACGACGTCCACGGGAGAAAGGAGCACCTTGCCGAGCTGTCGCGCGCGAACATGGCGGTCGAGGATAAGGTAGAGTGCGCCAATCCAAGCCTGATGCCACGTGTCCGGTGCGGGCGCCATAAGCAGTTGGCCATCGCTGATTTCGTAGCGCTGGTCGTCGTCGAGCTTATAATACTCCTCGTAGGTCCAGCGCTTGCCTGACTTTTCCACAACTACTGCCACGCTGGAATTCTAGCGCAACACCGAGGCAAAACCAACTGAGAATTTCCATGCCGCCACGGGGAGTCCTGTGATGCAGACAATCCTGTCTGCGCTCTGCCTTTAGGTTTTGGGCAGACAGGATTGTCTGCGTCATGCCACCGTCACGATGAACACGCAATGGCGCCTCGAATTCCGCGTCGCCCTGACCGGCACGAACGCCTGAACGCCTCACCAAGTTCCGAGAGGACTAAAGGTCCCGGTCTTGTTTCTCGGCTGGACATTTATCGAGACCACCAGCGGCCAACGCGGGCGTGCGGGACTCCAGAATCCAGCCGCTCCGGCAGAAAATCCTGACTTCCGCCGATTATCGCTGTACGCTAGAGTGTGCCGGGTAGTGTCTTTTATTTTCTGAGGCACAATGCAGCGAGTCTTCGTGCGAGACAAAATTTGGCGAGTTGAAGATGCAACACCCGTCGATGGCGACCGGCAGTTGTTCAGCCTGTTTGATCCCCAGGGCGGCGAAACGTTGAAAGTGCTCAGCCCGCCGGAAGCCGTTCAACCCCTCCCCGACACATCTCCTGTCTTCGAGCAACGCACAATTACGCCCTGGCACGGATGGCTCCTGGATCATCAAGTCGTGCGCGCTGCGTCGTTGAAGGACGAGGGGGAGTTTGCGGCGTTCCATTCAGGCCGGATTTCACCCGAACCATATCAATTCGCTCCGGTGGAGAAGTTGCTCCAGCTCCCGCGTCCGTGTTTGCTCATTGCCGATGATGTCGGCCTGGGAAAGACCATTGAAGCTGGAATTTGCTACCTTGAATTGCTTGCGCGTGGCCGCGGTAGGCGAATGCTCCTCATCGTGCCTCCTGGACTGATTCTGCAATGGCAGGATGAAATGTTGGAAAAGTTCGGGCTGACTTTTGAAGCTGTCGAGAACACGGCCTCATTGGACCTATTGCAGACACGGCTTTCCGAAGGCATCAAGCCGTGGGTGTTTTTCAACCGGGTAATCACGTCCGTCGAATTCCTGAAGAAAAGCGAAATCTTGCGCAGCGCACTCGCCCCACGATGGGATGTCATCGTGGTGGACGAAGCACACTACCTGGCGGAATCAGGCACGCCTCGAAATCCCTATACGACGGCCCGGGCCAGACTCGGGCAACAGCTCCGCGATTCTTGCGACGCGCTCATGCTGCTCACTGCGACACCCCACAATGGTTACAGCCACAGCTTCCGTTCCCTGCTGGAAATTGTTGAGCCGACCGACGCAACCTTTGGGGGCGAACGAGAAGTCATCGAACGCCGCATTTCGCGCAACATGATTCGCCGGCTCAAAAGCCAAATCTACAAAACTGCGGAGGGCGGAAAGCGTGTACCGGCGTTCATGCCACGCGAGCCGGTGAAGCAACTGGGCGTGAGCAACCTGCGGGCCGCCGAGAAGGCGATTTTCACCAAAGTCTCCGGCTACTGTGCCAGGACGGCCGCCGCCGCTGCTGGTGAAGATGACAGCGAGTTGGTCAACTTTGCGATGCAGATCATCAAAAAGCGACTGCTGTCCAGTCGGGCCGCTCTCACAGAAACAGTGAACAACCGATTGAACGCACTCGCCAGCCGCCAGCCAGCCGAAGAACCGCCGTCGCGTACGGAAGTCCGCGAGCTTCAAGGTGACCTGCCGTTGAGCGAAGCGACGTACGAACGCATCGCGGGCCGTGTGTTACGCTCTGCTCTTCCCAAAGAGGCCAAGCGTCGCGAGGTTGAGAGACGCAAGGTGCAGGAAATCCGTCCAGCCTCCTATGCGTTTCTGCAACAACGAGTTGCGGATTGGAAGACGGAGAGATAGCCATATATTGCATTTTAATAAATGCAATATTATATTGCAATTCTTGCAAAAGTGGTGTATAGTTCCCCCATCGTGCATGAGATTCCCACCATAGCGGTGGATGCAACGGGCGAGAAAGGTTGCGGTATTAACAACCGCTTCCGGATTCTTCTCGCTCGATGGCGGCGGCATCGAAGGTCTGTTTTCCGCAAGCCGGCATGTTTCGTGAACATTTACCACGGGCCCTTCTGGGCCGCGCGTGGCATAGGGGTCGCCGCTGGAGACAAGCGTAATTTGAATTTCGAATACATCATCACCGCCACCGAATCCCCACCTGACGATTTGAAGGAGAAACCCTGGCTCCTTGATCCCGTGTTAAACGCGGTGGAGGCAAAGGGAAGACTGCTGGGGGTTGACCTGTAAACAGGGGTGCAAAAGATGCCTGCTAACTACAATTGGTCTCTAATACAAAGTGGCGAAGCGTTTCAATCACTGGTGAACACGCTGCTGCTATTCGAATTCCCCGGGACTCGGGTCTTTGGCAGAGCGGGCAAAGATTCGGGACAGGACGCTCGTTCCGCGGATAACGAAACGGTTTACCAGTATAAGCATCACTCGGACTCGTCATTCGCAAAGACCCTAAGCGATGCCAACAACGAACTGACGAAGATTTCAAAGTACAGGCAGCCGACCGATACACGTTACGGTCATTGGCAGCATGCGCAGGAATGGGTGCTCGTAACAAACCTCCCGGTCAATCCGAATGACATGGCGCGCTGGGACAAGGAGGTTGTCCCCGACTTCTCCAACATCGGCCTGAAAGCAGCGCTATGGAGTTCGGAGAAACTCGAAGCTCTGTTGACTAAATATCCTCATGTCGCGGAGGCTTTTTTTGAGGGCCAAAACCGCTGTTTTCTATCTGTTGGCGAAGCGTACGAGTTCACAAAGGCCGATGAAATCGGCGACAGCGGCTTAAGGGTAGCGCTGCTGGGTCGCGATGCTGAGCTGAACAACGTGGATGCGTTCTTCCGGGGCACGAAGAAGGTGCTCTGGATGCACGGACCAGGAGGAATTGGTAAATCTCGACTGCTTCTTGAAATCGGGACTAAAGCAGAGACGGCGGGTAAACAGGTTCTTTGGGCTGTCGAGGCCACGATGAGCAGGAGCACACAGTGGTTCTCGGCAGTGAATTACAGCCTCCCCACCGTGCTGCTTCTGGATGAGCCGCAAGACCCTGACCTCATCCGGGCCGTAGCGGAGCAGGTCAGAACGCCTAATTCGCAAATGCACGGCTGGAAGGTCATCATCGCGGTGAGATCGCCGAACGACCCGGTACTTAAAGCCGTGACAGGCCTTCCGGCAAACATGAGAGAGGAGCCGTTGGTCCTCGCGGCGTTGACTCTGGAAATGTCTAAACAGCTTGCATTGGAGCTGATTACGACAAGCACATTGTCAGGTCTGCAGCCCCAGCAGAAAGAAAATATCGCTGAACATCTGTCCCGTTTGGGAGATCGATTTCCAATCTGGATCGCGATGGCTGTGAACGTGCTCGCCAAACACGGGAATCTTTCCAATTTGCCACGCGATGCGAATGATATCGCCAGGAAATACGTCGATGAGGTCATCGAGCGAAACACCTCGCGGACTTGCACACAGCAACAGCTTCAAGAGCTCCTGAGGTGGGTGGCGATTTACGAGGAACTCGATATCGAGGACGCATCATTGGTGCTGTTCGTTTCCAAACAGGCAGTTTTCGCAGATGAAAGCAGGTTTCTGGAATGCTTGAACTCTTTGGTGGCACGCAAATTTGTAGTGCGTCGCGGCGTCAACCAGCGCCTCTACTCCATAAAGCCAGACGTTGTGCGCGAATTTGTTGTGAGGGATTGGCTGACGTGGAGCGTCGACAACAAGACGGAAGCTACTCCAGCCGCAAAGAACCTGGTGGCGCTTATGATCAGCGGGGTCGAGGAAAAGCCGCTACCAAGAGTTCAGTCCCTCGTCAAAGGGCTGGCCAAAACGGAGTTTTCCACCAGCCTGCAGGGCACAAAGCTGGAGTTATTATCACCACTTGTCAGCGAACTAAAGCGAATCGCAGCGGAAGGCACTGTCCTCGAGCAGCATGGAATTCTGACATTCATAGGTAGCTTCGATTTCGCGCGGCTCGGGGATGTTTTGGAGATCCTGCGAACCGTCCGGCTAAATGAAAGACCTGCCCAAGAATACTCAGACTTTTTCGGGCACAAGCACGAAGTGACCCACAAGACTGTCGTGGCGGAACTGGCTTGGCCATTGTTCAATGCTGCTCGGTACGCACGCACGCAAGCGAAACGCGCGGCCGTTTTGGAGGAGATGATGGCGCTCTCCATTTGTGAGGCGAACATTCCGGATCTTTTCCGGAACGACGGGAAGCGTGCTGATGCATTAATTCCGAGGATTATATCTGGCGAAAACGACTGGTATCCGGGCTTCAAAAGCACCGCGCGCGAAAAGGCGATGGCACTTCTCGCCAGACTGCGGGATCCTAGCGGATTAGACCAGCCTACCCTTAACGTCGTAAGGGTTTTGTGCGGCCCGTTTCTCTCCATCGAACAGGAACGCACCTCGTACAAGCAGCATACTATTACGGTTACTAGGTGGTTCATCACATTGAATTCTCCAGACGGTGTGAACCGGAGCAGAATGCGCGCGCTGATACGGGAAACCGTAGAGACCGATTCTACGCCAGAAAGGTGTCGTCTGCTTTGTTGGACACTTTTGTCGTCGGCTCACTCAAGTGCCAATCGTGCCCTACTCGGCAAAGGGAACGATATTTCCCCGCAATACATTTCCGAGATTAAAGGCGACCTTAAGTCGGATTTGAGCTGGGCTTTGGGAGTCCTACGCGCAAGAACGCTGGCGATCGCAGAAGTTCGCGCCGCTCGTGAACTCTGGGAATGGCATTACAAGTTTGAAGGGGACGAGGAGCTCAAAAAGCTCGCTTCTGAGTGCGAGGAGTATTATCAGCGGCACCCATTAGCTGAAGCGTTTCACGTTTTTTTCAGCTTTGAGTTGTACGAAGAAGTTGCGAAAAAGGCAGCTGAGGTTGGAGAACAAATGGGAACCACGGGGACCCGCCAAGCAATTCGTGACTTTTTACAGCAGGCGCAAGAGTTTGCTCCGGCGCGAACAGACTTCGGGAATATCTTGCCGGTAGCGGAACACGCAGCCTCGCACTGGGACGCAAATAGCGAATTGCCCGCGTTCACACATATGGCGCTGGCCTCGCAGGCCGAAGGGCTCGAGTTCGCGTTTGCCGTCTCTATGTTGAATCGCAGATTACGAATGCTTCGCGAATCAAACCGGTCGGAGGCATTAAACTCGGAATTGTACAGCGCCATTCAGGCAACCCCCACCCCCGAAGCCAAAGCCAGGTTGCTTTCGAGCCTTTATTCGCGTCCGCACCCGCTGCTTACCGGTATCCTTACCGTCACCGATCTTGAGTTCGCGGCTGCCCAAATGGACGCGGTTGGATCCGTTCTGAAGCCATGGATTAAATGTCAGGTTTTGGCCGGCATGCACCATACAAACTGGGGCAAAGCCAAATCACTATGTGATGAGACCTACAGAACCGCAGCAGAGGAGGATAGGCTCACTTGCTTTGCCGCGTTACTCGACGCGCTGCACTTCCTGGATCTTTTCCGAAACGATCATCCAATGCTCGCCATCAAGAAAACCCATTTTGACTGGTTGCTGGATCTGATGGTTACGTTGCAAGACCTCGACAAAATCGGGGAATATCGACAGCACGAGCTCGAGCAACTCGTGGGAAGATTTGGACGAAGAGATTTGGCTTGGTTCCTCGCTGTCCTCAATGCTCGGATTCATACAGCAGAAGCGAAAGGGCAAAGTGAAACAGAATCTTTCAAGCTCGTGCCCACCCGGCACAGGCTCACGATGTATGTGCACGAGGTATCACCCGCAGCAACGCCATCTGATTCGGTTCTTCAGCAGGTAAATACGATTCTCGGATACACTATAAGAAAGGACATGCTGGGTTATATTTTACCTCAATATGCTGCAGACCTGGACCCACACGGCGCGGTAATCCCTCGATTGGTCGCATCGCGCATCAAGTCTTTGAATCCGAAGGATAAGGATTCAATCTGGATCTGGGCGAGGTTTGCTGGTTATTACGGATTTAACTCACCGCCCTGGAAACAGCTCGCCAAAGCGTCAGTAACAGCATCGAGCGGTTTGCCACCTAGAGACAAACGCTCAGTGTTCGTGGTGCTGTTGCCGCAAGAGATAAAGTCTTCCAACTACCCGGCAGGCGAAATGGATCCACGGTGGGAGCAAGAGCTGCTCGCCCGTAAACGTGAGATGCAGGAGGAGACGGATCCTGATCTGGTTCAATTCAGACAATGGCATTTGGCCATGGCCCAAGCTGATTTCGACCAAGCCTTGGGCCAGTACAAAGAGGAGAACGAACAGTGAACACGAGGAATCTAAAGACAGCAATTGAACAAGCCTGCAGCGATCTCGTGTGGATTAATGAAGCGGTCGCGAGAATCGGCTCTGCTGGAACCTTGTCGCGCGCGAGCAACGATTTCTTCCAAATGAGCCCACACCTTGCGACTCAACTTGAGCACGCAGAGGGGCTCCTCCTTGTCCGAGATGCAGCCCTAGCGGCTCTGCTGGCGTTCCCAAAACAGTGCTCAACCGCTTCGCCTGGCCTGTTTCTCTACAATGGGTTGGATGTGACATTCAAACTTGGTCGTTATCTGCTGTTCCAAAACTACGCAGTAACCACTTGGGCGCTGTACGACAGCCTTGCAAAGGTCGCTGGACTGCTATGCTGCAATGACGAGTTTTCGAAAAACCCACAGAAGCCCGTTAAACTGTATGAGGACTTTCTTCAGGGAAAGAATTGCGTTGGTGCGAGGGTCCGAGACCATTTGAAGGGGGCGTACGGTTGGCCAATAGCCGTGAGCTACAAAATCCGAAATTGGCTCGCGCACGACGGTCACTGCCACGAAGGAGTCGAATTGTTCAAGTACGATTCCCTGGCAATTTCGAGGGAATTTGAAATGTTAGACAGGGCTTGGGATATCGTTGTAGAGACGTGTCGAGCTGAGCCTGATCAGACAAGATTGCTGCCATTCCCGGAGGTGAAAACAAATCTAGCCCGTAGCTTGGAGATCTGCCATAACGAAGTGGATGAAGCCGTGGCGTTCTTGCTGACATGGTCCACCGGCATTGCCAAGCTCCAGGCAGCGATACTGTTTCCCCGAGATTTAACCGTAGCAGCAACGGTTCGCCCAACTGCCTCGAGCAGCACCCCTTGAAATATGAGCGTCTTCATTTTCGATGTTACGCCCGTTCAAATTCTGCTTTTGGGTGCCAGTGCTCGCCCGACCAAAAACACCGATCCGCTGAATTGCGAACTTTGACATGCAGCGGGAATCTGGTGCGGTACCAAAGAAGAACACCCCGAGCAACGATAGGTCCAAGGAATCAACTGAATGAATAGCGCGGTATAACGAGAATAACATCATGCCTGGTACTCAAGAACGATTTCAGCAGATGGTGGGCGAACGGGTAAAGTTCGCTCGCACAGAAGCCGGTATGACACAGGAGCAATTGTCTCCCAAACTCGGTTTTAAGGATAGACAGATATTAGCCAACATCGAAGGCGGCAAACGCAAAGTCGCTGCCGACGAGCTGGTCAAGCTGATGGAGAACCTCAAGAAGTCGATTGATTTCTTCACAGACCCACTGATCCTCGTGGGCGAGGGCATGTTTTGCTGGCGGGCTTCCGCCGGCGCGGCTGTGCTCGATTCCTTTGAAGCCAAGGCGAAGCCAATCGTTGCCGCGTATCGGGAGTTTTGTCTCGGACACGCGTCGGTCACGAGTCCGATTCACCATGAGTTAAGACTCACCAAGCGGAGCAGCTATCATGAGGCGCAAGCCGCCGCCGAGGCGCTGGTCGTGCAGTGGAAATTGGAAGGTGTGCCCGGACCGAAGCTCGCGGAAGCAGTGGAGGATCGGCTGGGCGTGGCCGTGCTTCACGTTGATGCGCCTCCCGGCATCTCCGGAGCAGCCTGTCGTTTGCCGGAGGTGAATGTGGTTCTGATCAGCCGCAACGAGACAATGGGGCGGCGGAGTTTTGACCTCGCGCACGAACTGTTTCACTTGCTGACGTGGAATGAGATGCCACCCGAACACGTTGAGAAGGATGTGCCGGGGGGAAACAAGAAGTCTCCTGTGGAATATCTCGCGGACAATTTCGCTTCGGCGCTCTTGATGCCACGCGAGATTCTTCAACCTTTGTGGGAAAGACGCGGCCACACGGACATTAATGAGTTCATCGTGAGAACGTCGCAGCGATTCCTCGTGTCGGGACAAGCGCTGTACTACCGGCTGATCAATCTGGGCTGGCTGACCGAAGGTGATCGAATGGATATAAAGATGGATCGCTTAAGCTGGCCCGACACTGGCGAAAAGCCGAAGCTGTATTCCGAGCGCTTCGTGAAATTGCTGCATCGCCGTCTCGACGAAGGATGGCTCTCGGTGCGGCGAGCAACCAAGGTGCTCGATTGCACTATGGAGGAGTTGGGGGATTTGTTCCGTTCATACGGACTTGAGCCTCCCTTCGACTTGTAGGGAGACAGACATGTGAAACGCGGCGACGAAGTATTCATGGACACAAACGCGAAGAAATTAGACAAAATCCGCCGGACATCATTCTCACCAACTACAAGCAGTTGGAGTTCATGCTGATTCGGAAGGCACACCGGCGTTTGTTCACGCCGTCGTTGCGGTATCTGGTGCCCGATGAAATCCACAGTTACCGGGGAGCACTGGCGACGGAAATCGCCTGCCTCGTCCGCCGCCACCGGAAAAGTACCACATTCTGGGCCGGCGCAAAATGGCTCACCAACGGGTGAATGGGCTCAGCCTGAGGGCTATACGATAACTTCAGCCATCCTCGGCAAATGCGGCAACTGTGGGAACACCCCACCGGGTCCCTCACTCGCCGTAACGTTTCACCCTACTTTCAAAGGTCGCACGGCCCCTGTTGCCGCTTTGCTGGCTTGCAGCCTTGCCATTAGGGTGCCACAATCAACTGCGACTCAGATGCAGCATCGAATTCCTCTGGCTGGTTATGAAAACTGAAAAACAGCACGATAAACCTGCCAACATGTCCCGGCGCGCTTTTCTAGGCGGGGCCACTGCTGTTGCCGGGTTCATGTTCCTGCCGGCGCGGGTGCTCGGTCGAGGCGCCCCGTCTCCCACTAGCAAGCTGAACATCGCCGGAGTGGGCATTGGCGGCCAGGGCGCTTGGGACCTGGAGCAGGTCGCCGGCGAAAATATC
>WNGL01009297.1_pt1 | contig 11410 bp, 7 predicted proteins | sample 5400591 | NCBI WGS metagenome assembly WNGL01 (sample SAMN13153377, study PRJNA577476) | soil metagenome | isolation source: 80 cm soil or saprolite under Garry oak tree replicate 1 | place: USA:California | collected 2016-06-15
CAATTGATGCAGCTTGGATCCGTCGGTGCCGACCTCCCACAATGAGTTGCTGTTTGCCTGATCGACGAGCGAAAAGCGAATGCGGCTTCCGTCAGGAGAAAAGTTGGCGGTAAATGCGTAACCAGGGGCCGACGCAAGACGGTGTGGAGAAGATCCATCGCTGTTCGCCAGGTACAAGTCCGACCCTTTGATGAACACCATCTGTTTTCCATCCGGCGACCAACTTCCAAAGCTGCCCATGATGTCACCGAGGCGACGGGGCGAACCCGCAGGCAAGGGCAACGTCCACAAAGGCGTTTCTCTGGTGCCCGTCGGCATCATGCTGCCGACCAGCAGTTGGGAATGGTCAGCCGAGATGTCATGGATCCTCATGTTCTCAACCGCCGCCGGAATTGCGGAGGTCTCGCCACCGGTTGCGGAGACTTGCGCCAGGACCAACCCCTCGGGACGGAATTGGGTGACGTAGATACGCGCGCCATCGGTCAGCATGTTTCCCATGACATAGCCGTCGTGGGTGATCTGCGTAGTGCCAGTAACCCGGGGCGGACTTGAGGGGAAGAAAAACCAGACCAGAGCTGCGGCCAGCAGCAGTACTGCGGCGGTGATCGGCCAAAGCCAGCGGCGCTTTGGTTTTGAAGCTTGCGCGGCAGCTGCAACTGCAACGCTAACCCTGCCCGAGGATGTGTCCCGCTTCAGCCGCTTCAGGTCGGCGCGGATTTCGGCGGCGCTTTGATAGCGAATCTCGCGGTCCTTTTCGAGTGCCTTGTGAATAATGTGATCGAGCTCCGTCGGAAGATCAGGATTGATGCGTAGCGGGGACGCTGGTTCCTTGTTCAGGACGGAATCGAAGATGGCAGCGGTGCTGTCACCGCGAAAGGGTAGCACGCCTGTTGCCATCTCGTAGAGCACCGCGCCAAAAGAAAACAGATCGGTGCGGGCATCAAGGTCCTTGCCCAGCGCCTGCTCCGGCGACATGTAGGCTACGGTTCCCAGGGTGCTGCCCGGACTGGTGAGATGTGGATCATCAGCGCTGGCGACCGTGGCCCCATCTGGCGTAGTGAGCGCGCGCGTTTTTGCCAAACCGAAATCAAGAATCTTGGCCTGCCCCCGCTCGGTCACAAACAGATTCGCCGGCTTGATGTCGCGATGGACGATTCCCTTAGCATGGGCCGCGTCTAGGGCGTCGGCAATTTCGATTGCCATATCCAGCAGCCGCTCCAACTCCAGCGGCCGGCCCTGAATCACATCCCGCAGGGTCTTTCCCTCCAGATATTCCATCACCAGGAAAATCCTCCCCTGGTGCTCGCCGATCTCGTAAATTGTGCAGATGTTGGGATGATTCAACGCGGAAGACGCACGCGCTTCGCGGCGGAATCGCTCCAAAGCTTGCGGATCACTGGCCAAGGCATCGGGCAAAAATTTGAGGGCGACAAAGCGGCTGAGCTGGAGGTCCTCAGCCTGATAAACCACACCCATCCCACCGCCGCCGATTTTGCCTACAACGCGATAGTGGGAAACGGTTTGCTCGATTATGGATTGGGAGTCAGACACAGCGGCTAATCTTAGCAGACGATCTCTTCCTCCACGCTGAGAAGTCATTCGGACACGCGCGTCCAACCCGAAGTGCCCGGTTTCATTTCGAGGAAGCATACGCCAAAGTGGCTTGGACAAAGTGAAATCTCCGGGGTGCCTTAAAAGCGGCTTCTTACGAGTTGGCAACAGAAAATGCAGATTCTGGGCGGATAACGGGCAACACAGAAGTTGGAACCGCCGGTACGCATACCGGATTACTTCAGGTTGGCCGACTATCCGGGAGTTATCGCCTAGAATTGTTCGAGTCCTACCGGAGGCCCCTCTTTGTCAGGCGGACAGCGAGAGCAATCGGAGTCGCCAAACTTACTTTGGCCTTCGCGATTCGGATTGCCCCGGCGCTTTCTCAACTCACTGCCTTTTCGCCTCCGTTCTCTTTGCTCCTACTCTTTTACAAAGTTGTCGACTGCAACGCGGCCAGGATCTGTGTTGACGGCCAGGATCTCCCTCCCGTTGCGGACGATCACAAGATTCAGGTGCGCATTGGCTGTCGTTAGAGTACCCGTGCAGTCTGAATTTACCGTGTAGGTGCCCGGAAGGTTCACTGGATGGATTAGGCCACCAAGACTCACGGTCTCCGCGGCAGAGAGATTTCCGTTTCCATCAAAGGTCACGAGGCCTTCGCCAGCAGCAGGAATGAAGGCAGTGATTGGAGCAGGGACAGCACCGTTTGTGGTAAATCCACTAAACGTTAAGCCGTACCTGCCGTTTAGCCTTGCAACGCTACAGGGTTGCGGAGTGTCTTCCTGAGCGTGTACTTTGGGCAAGGTGCCGCCGGGGAAAGTGGCCGGCAGAGCGATCAAGGCCGCGACAGCAACTAGGGTTCCTACAGCTACTCTAATCTTCATGTTTCGCATGGATTTGTATCTCCTTTTTTCCAAGTCTTCTCCGGCTAAAGCCGGGGCCGGGCCTCACTCGAAACGGCTCGACCCCGTCAGTTGATTAGGCTAGACGCAGAGGGGTGGGAAGTCTTGTTGGAACCTTGAAGTTTTCCGACTGAAATTTGATCAGGCAGCTAGAACTTGGCTGACAGTGGGTTCAGGGTGGGCCGCGTTACTGATATACTCCCGCTCATTCCTCCCTCGATGGCAAATATGTCCAACCGACCCCAGCTCGCCTACAAATTCGGCGACTTCCTCTTAAATCCCTCCGACAAGCGATTGCTCCGTGATGGCAAGCCCGTGGCGCTGCCGCCGAAAGTCTTCGACACTCTGTTACTGCTAGTGGAAAGCCATGCACACCTAGTAGAAAAGGACGACCTTTTGAAGCGGCTGTGGCCAGACAGCTTCGTGGAGGAGGTAGCCTTGGCGCATTGCATTTCGCACTTGCGCAAGGCGCTGCGCGACGGAACGCAAGAGTGCAGTTTCATCGAGACCGTCCCTAAACGCGGCTACCGGTTCAGTGCGGACGTGGAGGTCGTTCGTGCGGCATCTCACGAGGCGTCGGACCACGTAACGGTTGCGGTGTTGCCCTTTGAAAACCTGGGGGCTGGTTCCGAGCGCGAGTATCTCGCCGATGGTTTCACCGAGGAAACGATCGCTGCGCTCGGACAGATCGATCCCGACCACCTGAGCGTGATCGGCCGCACCTCTATGGCGGCTTATAAGCGCACCACGAAATCGCTCGCCGAGATCGGCCGCGAGCTGGACGCAGCTTACCTCGTCGAGAGTTCCGTTCGCGCCGAGGGGGAGCGGTTGCGTATTAGGTCCAACCTGATTCGCGCGCGCGACCAAGTCCAGATCTGGTCGGCGTCCTACGACAGCGAACCGAGCAGCATACTCGAGTTTCAGTGCAAGCTGAGCACAGCCATCGCGGAGCAGATCCACCTTCGCCTCTCTCCCGAGCGTCTGACCGCGCTAGCGCGCCGGCTGACGCGAAACGCCGAAGCATACGACCTCTACCTGCGTGGTCGCTACTTCTGGAAACAGCTTTCGGCTCCGACGACGCGGCGCGCGGTAGAGTGCTACGCTCGCGCCACTGGGCTCGATCCGGAATACGCGCTCGCCTGGTCCGGTTTGGCTGACGCTTACGCAGCGAGTCCGATCAATGGCGATGCGTCTCCGCTCGAAGTGTGGCCGCGTGCCCGCGACGCGGCCGCGCATGCCGTGAGGGCCGAACCCAACCTCGCCGAGGCTCAAACCTCTCTGGGAGTCGTGAATTTCTTCCTTGACTGGGACTGGGTGGCTGCCGAGACGGCGTTTCGCAAAGCCGTTGCGTTAGATCCCAGCTATTGTTTCGCGCATCGCACGCTGGGAATCGCTCTCTCGCACATGAAGCGGCACGAAGAGGCCCAGTCGGCAGTACGCCGCTCGCGCGAGCTCGAACCGCTCTACGCGGCGCATCATGCGCTCTCTGCCCAAGTCGCGTTCAATGCCCGCGACTATCCCGCGGCGGTCCAGTTCGCGCGGCAAGCCATTGTCCTCGATCCCGAGTTTTTGATTGGACACCTTCAACTCGGGCAGGCCCACGAGCAGTTGGGCAACAGCGATTTGGCGCTGGATGCATTGCAGAACGCCGGGCGGCTCTCCGGCAGCAACAGCAAGGTGGTAGCGCTCCGGGGGTACTTGCTGGCAAAACTGGGGCGCACGGACGAAGCCCGGGAGGTGCTGAATACACTGGAAGCCGTCTCGCGCGAGCGGTATGTTCCGCCCTACGCGATGGCGCTCCTGCACGCCGGGCTCGGCCAACGAGATAAGGCATTGGAGCAGCTGGAGCGCGGCTTCGACACGCGGGACGTGCATCTGATATTCCTTCCGGTTGATCCTAAATGGGACGCTTTCCGAGCCGATGCCCGATTCCTTTTCCTCCTCAGGCGGTGTGGCTTCACCGTAGCCGGCCCTTCAATCCACTGATCCACGTAGAACGGCTACTCGTAGATATATATGGATCCCAGCGACACTGGCCCGAAGTCCGGTTGTGGGGTTGAAGCTCCATTTGGGGGTTGCCGATTGCTGGCGGGTGACGGGCTAACCGGAAATTAACCAAGCTGCGCCGAAATCATCTGACTGGCCGGACCACCTCAGACTGCTCGGCTGCGCGGGGTCAAGTCCCGCTATCGCAACTCTAAGTATGCCTTAGTCTCACCCGCCTCCGCTCCAGGCCTTCCTTTCTCAAGTAGCGTGCGAAGTCTGACGATGATGAAGTGGGGATGGCCCTGCGCGTCACGCCCAAGCCCGCCATCACCTCGGAACGAGAGGAATAAGTTTGGAGTTTCTTGGATAACTGGTTTCGTCCGACTTCATGCCGCACGGGACCTGCTATTTGTGGGACCCCGGCATCCTTTGGCTGCATGTCATCTCCGATAGCGTCATTACCCTCTCGTACTACTGCATCCCCATAGCCTTGGTTTACCTCATTCGTCAGCGGCGCGATCTTCCTTTCAATTGGATCTTCTGGATGTTCGGGCTGTTCATCATGGGGTGCGGCACCACTCACCTGATGGAAGTGTGGAATGTATGGCACGCAACTTATCTCTTGTCTGGAATTCTGAAGGCGATTACGGCCGCAGTCTCAGTGGTGACAGCCGTAATGCTCATTCCGCTAATTCCGAAGGCCATTGCTTTACCCAGCCCCGCCCACTTGCAAGCGGTCAATCGCGAACTCGAACGGCAAGTGAACGAGCGCAAGCTGGCCGAGGCGCGGATAAGCAAGCTAACAAGTGAGCTGGAAGAAAGAGTGGAGCAGCGCGCCGGACAATTGGCTGAGGTCAACTTTGCGCTCCGGCAAAGTGAGGAACGGCTCGCCAGTGTGATCGCGTCGGCCATGGACGCGATTATCACTGTGGACGAGCAGCTGCGCGTCGTCATGTTCAACCGAACTGCGGAGAAGATCTTCGGTTGCTCAGTGGGTGAGGCTCTTGGCCAGTCCCTCGATCGCTTCATCCCGGAGCGTTTCCGTGCTGCTCATAGCCAGCATATAGGCCGCTTTCGAGACACCGGTGTCACCGACCGCACTATGGGAGCGATGGGACAACTTTGGGGGCTGCGCGCCAACGGAATTGAGTTCCCGATTGAAGCCTCAATATCGCAGACTGACGCCGCTGGAAGAAAACTGTTCACCGTCATCCTGCGCGACGTAACTGAGCGCAAACAGGCGGACGAAGTACGCGAGCGCCTGGCGGCAGTCGTCGAGTCATCTGAGGACGCAATTATCAGCAAGACCCTGTACGGGATGATCACCGCCTGGAACCCCGGCGCCCAGAAATTGTTCGGCTACTCTTCGTCCGAGGCCGTCGGCAAGCCCATGCGGATGCTCTTGCCGCCAGAGCGTGCGAACGAGGAACTCGACATTCTGCGGCGAATCAGGCGTGGGGAGAGTGTTGACCATTTCGAAACCGTTCGCGTCCGGAAGGACGGCAAGAAAATTGACATTTCCGCGACCATTTCGCCGCTTAGGGACAGTAGTGGCGTGATTGTTGGCGCTTCAAAAATTGCGCGCGACATTACGGAACGCAAGCGAGCCGAGGACGCGGTGCGAGAAAGCCTCGCCACTAGCGAAGCCGCGCTCAAGGAGCTGGGCGATCAAAAGTTTGCTCTCGATCAACACGCGATTGTGGCGATCACCGATGTCCAGGGCACGATTACCTACGTGAACGACAAGTTCTGCGCTATCAGTCAATACTCGAAGGACGAACTGATCGGGCAGAATCACCGCATCCTCAACTCCGTCCACCACCCGAAAGAGTTTTTCCAGCAGATGTACCACACCATTGCGAATGGGAAGGTTTGGCATGCCGAGATCAAGAACCGGGCCAAAGACGGCTCGATTTACTGGGTAGATACAACCATCGTCCCATTCTTAGCGGCGGATGGAAAACCGCTGCAGTACGTTGCCATCCGGGCGGACATCACGGAACGTAAGTTGGCGAGTGAAGCGCTGGCCCTGCAGGCGTTGGAATTGTCTCGTCAAGCTGAGGAGTTGTCTCGCTCGCGGCAAGCTCTGGAGACTCAGACGTTCATGCTCCAGTCGGTCCTGGACAATATGGCCGAAGGGTTAGTCGCGGCTGACGAGCAGGGCAAATTCTTGATATGGAATCGGGCGGCAGAGAGGATCGTGGGCAATGGCCCAGCCGACCTTCCCGCCCAGCAGTGGTCCGCACATTATGGCAACTACTTGCCAGACGGGGTCACCCCCTACCCCACCGAACAATTGCCGCTAGTACGCGCGATTCGAGGAGAGGCGAGCACCGCCGAGATATTTCTGCGCAATCCCAAGATCGCTCAGGGTGCCTGGATCGAAGCTAGCGCCTGCCCGCTGAGGGACAAGGACAGCGTGGTGCATGGCGGAGTGGTGGCTTTCCGCGATATCACGCAGAGGAAAGCAGATGAGCTGGAAATCCGTAATCTCAATGACGATCTTGAACATCGAGTCAAGGAACGGACCTCACAGTTGGAAGCTGCCAACCAGGAACTGGAGGCCTTTACCTATTCCGTGTCGCACGACCTGCGCGCCCCATTACGCCACATCGCCGGGTTTTCAAAGATGCTGGTAGAGGAATGTGGAGAAACGATTCATCCAGAAGGTCACCATTACCTGCAGCGCATTCAGGACGGCACCCGGCGAATGGGAATGCTGGTGGACGATCTTCTCAACCTCGCCCGCATTGGACGTCACGAACTGCGGCTGCAAGTGACCGGTCTGGATTCGATTGTCCGGGACGTGATTGCTGACCTCAAGCCCGATACCGAAGGACGCGTGTTGGAATGGAAGATCAGCGGACTTCCGTACGTTGAAGGCGATCCCGCTCTCCTCAAGATAGTTTTTCAGAACTTGCTGTCGAACGGGCTTAAGTATTCGCGGCCCCGCGCCCACGCTGTCATCGAAATTGGGCGCGAACAACTGGACGGACAGCCGGTAATCTTCGTCCGCGATAACGGAGTGGGCTTCAACATGAAATACGCCGATAAGCTCTTTGGCGTGTTCCAGCGCTTGCATCGCATTGAAGACTTCGAAGGCACAGGTGTAGGTCTGGCGACGGTGCAGCGAATCGTGCAGAAGCACGGCGGACGCATCTTGGCCCATGCCGAGCTCGACCGAGGCGCAACTTTTTACTTTTGCCTGGGCGGTGTGCAACCCGCTCAATTCGAAACCGTAACCGCCGGAGAACCCTTATGATCCAGCACCAGGAAGTGGACATCCTTTTGGTCGAAGATAATAACGATGATGTCGAACTCACTCTACATGCGTTGCGCCGCGAGCATTTGGCCAACAACATCTTTTGCGTTCGCGATGGCGAAGAAGCAATCGATTTCTTGTTCTGCACAGGACCTTACCAGGACCGCAACTTCGACCACCCACCGCGGCTGGTTCTGCTCGACTTAAAGCTTCCCAAGTTGACTGGCACGGAAGTCTTGAAGCGCGTAAAAGAGGACCCGCGCACCAAGCAGATTCCCGTAGTTGTGCTCGCGTCGTCGAAGGAAGAACGTGATCTAGTGAGCAGCTACAACCTGGGGGCAAACAGCTATATCCAGAAGCCGGTTGATTTTGACCAGTTTCGTCACATGGTCAAGAACGTGGGCTTGTATTGGATGGTCATCAACCAGCACCCGTTATCCAGCCCTGTGGCTGACGCGGCAGCCGCGGCGCGGTAATGGCAGCCGCGTCCAAAAACGGTGCCGCCAACGGCAAGCTACGAATTCTGCTGATCGAGGACAATCCCTCGGACGCCGAGCTGGAGTTGGCGGAGTTGCGGCGGGAAGGCTTTGAGGTCTCCAGCGATCTGGCGCAAACCAGGGACGAGGTCAGCGAACGCCTGAGCAAGCATTCCTACGATGTGGTCCTTGCGGACTACAATCTACCCCATTTCCGCGGTATGGAAACTCTCGAGATTATGCGAGAGAAGGGACTTAACGTCCCCGTCATTCTGGTGACAGGTGCACTGCGAAGTATGACCGCGGTTGAGTGCGTAAAGCAGGGTGCGACCGATTATGTTTTGAAGGACAACTTAACCCGGCTTTCGCTGTGCGTACGCAGAGCGCTCGCAGAAACGGCGTTGAAGGAACAGCGCAAGCGAGCGGAGATGCAACTCGCTAAGAAAGTCGAGCAATTGGCACGTTCCAATAGTGACCTCGAGCAGTTTGCCTATGTGGCGTCCCACGATCTGCAGGAACCACTGCGCATGGTGGCCGCCTACACGCAGCTTCTTTCAGAACGCTATCGCGGCAAGCTGGATGAGAGTGCCGACAAGTACATCGCTTATGCGGTCGAAGGTGCACTGCGTATGCAGGCACTGATTTCGGACTTGCTGGCGTTCTCCCGCGTCGGCCGCAACGGGGCGGAGCGCGCGAATATTGAATGCAACGCCGTTGTGGATGAGTCGCTCAAGAATCTGGCCGCCGCCGTGCAAGAAAGCGGGGTAATCATTACCCGCGGCTTGCTTCCCACAGTTCATGCCGACCGAGTTCAACTCGGACAACTCTTCCAGAACCTTCTCGGCAATGCCATCAAGTTTTGTGGGAAGGATACGCCTGCGGTTGAGCTCTCAGCGGAGCGGCAAGGTGATGAGTGGGTATTTGCCGTCTGCGATAACGGCATCGGCATCGCCTCCGAGCACAAAGAGCAAATTTTTGTCATCTTTCAGCGGCTGCATACCCGGACAGAGTATTCCGGGAATGGCGTAGGCCTGGCTATCTGCAAGAAAATAGTGGAACAACATGGGGGAAGGATCTGGGTGGACTCCCAGCCGGGACGTGGATCCACATTTCGATTCACGTTGCCGGCAATTTCTGCCGATAGGGATGACATCCATGAAAACCACTCCTGAAATCCTTATCGTGGACGACAATCCGGCTGATGCGAATTTGACTTGCGAAGTGCTGGCGACCTGTGAGCGGCAAAGCCACATCAGTACGGTTGCCGACGGCGAAGAAGCACTTGCTTTCCTTCATCGCAGCGGCAAGTACAGCGAAGCGGTCCGCCCAGACTTGCTCATTCTCGATCTGAACCTTCCGCGCAAAGATGGGCGGGCGGTGCTGGCAGAAGTGAAGGCCGATCCGGAACTCAACGAGATACCGGTGGTGGTTTTCACTACTTCGCGCTCCGGGCGCGACATTGCCCGCAGCTACGAACTGGGCGCGAACTGTTATGTATCGAAGCCCGGCAACCTTGGGCGATTCTTTTCTGCAGTGCGCTCGATTGAAACCTTCTGGTTCGGTTTCGCCAGCCTGCCGGACTAGGAGAAAGCATGAGCAATCAGCGCACACAAGTGCTTCTGATCGAGGACAACCCTGGAGATGCTGATCTGGTGCGTTTGCGCTTGATCGAAGGCAGCAATCCGGTCGATGTCAATTGCGTCAACCGGCTCTCCGACGGTCTTGCGGCCCTGGCGGTAAAGCTCCCCGCCGTTGTGCTTCTCGATCTGAATCTCCCTGACAGCCATGGCGCGGAAACCTTTCGCAAGGTCCTCGAAAAGGCGCCGGGCGTGCCGGTGGTCATCCTCTCCGGTCAGGATGATGAATTGCTGGCGATCAAAGCCGTTCATCAAGGCGTACAGGACTGTCTGGTCAAAGGCGACATCACCAGCAAACACCTGGAGCGCTCGATGCGTTACGCCGTCGAACGCCAAGCGCTGCTGCGCTCGCTCGAAATCAGCCGCAAACAACAGATCGAATTTAAGAACCAGTTTCTCTCTCATGTTTCCCACGAATTGCGCACTCCGCTGACTTGCATTCATCAGTATGTGTCGCTGCTCGTTGACGGTCTGGCCGGACCGGTTGCTCCCGAGCAGCGCGATCACCTGCAAACGATTTTGAAAAGCGTTAACCAACTCCACGCCATGATCCGCGACCTGCTGGAAGCGACGCGCGCCGAGTCCGGAAAAGTGCGCGTCGAACCCCGTTGCCTCGCCCTCGTCGAACTGGTGCAGCAGGCTTCCGCCATGATGCAACCGCTGGCGCAAGAAAAACGGATCAGCGTGGAGCTCGACGTGGATAAGCAGATGCCGTTAGTTCACGCTGACCCGGATCGTGTGCTGGAAGTGCTCATCAACCTTATAGACAATGCGATCAAGTTCACTCCTCCCGAAGGCAAAGTGGTGATAAAGGCGGGCGCACTTGAAACCGATTCCGAGTTTGCTTACGTCTCGGTGTCCGACACTGGCCGTGGGATTGCCGCTGAAGCCCTTCCCCTCATCTTTGAGCGTCTCTATCAAGATCCCGATTCGATTGACAGCAACCGCTCTGGTCTTGGTCTGGGACTCTACATTGCGAAAGAACTTGTGAACTTGCACGGCGGGCGCATCTGGGTGGCCAGCCAGGCAGGCGAGGGCAGCACATTTAGTTTCACTTTGCCGCTTTATTCCCTCCCCCAACTCTTGGCTCCCGTCATCACTCACGAGTCACGCCTGCGAGAAAATTTCGTTTTGCTCCGGGTGGATCTGGTGCCGTTGTCGAACCTGCTGCGCGGCAACTGGAAAGAAACCTCGCAACAATGTTTGGAACTGTTGCGGCGGTGCGTTTACGTGGACAAAGACCTGGTTCTTCCCGCGATGGCTGGCGATGGCCCGGAAGAAACCTTTTTCGTTGTGGCTTCGACCGATATGGAGCGCGTGAACATCATGATTACCCGCGTCGTCGAGCAACTTGGCGCTATTCCTCAACTGAAATCCAACGCTACCCTGCGGGTTTCAGCAAAGCCAGTCGCTGTACCCGAGTCCGCATCCGAAACCCTAGAGCAGCAAGTGCAGAGCGTGGCTCTACGGGTCACCGAAATGATTAAGCAAGACCTCAGCAAGCGCGGTTTAACTGGAAAGGAGAACTAGCAAAAATGGTAACGGACAAGAACGACGTTGTATTAAACATGAGCCGGGCAAAAATCATGATTG
>WNGL01012580.1_pt1 | contig 11410 bp, 8 predicted proteins | sample 5400591 | NCBI WGS metagenome assembly WNGL01 (sample SAMN13153377, study PRJNA577476) | soil metagenome | isolation source: 80 cm soil or saprolite under Garry oak tree replicate 1 | place: USA:California | collected 2016-06-15
AGCGGGTGTCGAGCAGGAGCAGTGAAGGATCAGCATCCTCTTCCAGCGCCAGCGTGGAACGATAGGCAGGGTTGGTGTAGCGAATCTCCCCCCTGGCATCGCTGACGATCACAGTTTCGATCATAGCCTCAAAGATCGCCTCAAGCTCGGCAGTTCGAGCCTGGGCCTCCCGGCTGGTCGCACGCACCACCTCGGAGAGCTGACGTGTCTCGCGCTCTCGACGGTTCGCCTGCTCCGCCCTCTCGCGCAGTGCACCGGCCAGTTGACTGGTCAGAAGCGCACCAACCAGAAAAATGGCCAGCGCAATCCATTCTTCGATCCGGTACATGACAAAGGTAAAGAGGGGCGGAACAATGAAAAAATCGAAGGAGAGAAAGGCCACCAGGGATGCAAGGATGGCTGCGTACCTTCCGCGCACGACGGCCAATGCCAGCACCACCAGTAAATAGACGATCGAAATGTTGGGAATGGCTGGGTAGAGATGGAACACAATAATGACTCCGGTGACCAGCAGGGACCCGGCACACGCCAGCAGGCTATCGAGCAGATACTGGAGCACTCGGAACATTTGATTGCTCTTGATGGGCAGGACATGTTCAATCGTAGGCATAGCAGTCCGACCTTCCTCGGAATGCAGACGCAGAGACGCCGTTTCGTGCGATAGCAGGCTGTCTGCTTGCTTATCAGCAGTGAGCAGCTCAGCAAATATGCTTTTCCAGGCTTCTAGCATACCATAGGTGTCACTACCGAAAAAGTTGCTCTCTGTTTCCAGTCAGCGGGATGTATGCATGCATAGGCGGCTACTGGGTGGACAAGCAGGCGCTGAGACACGGTGTCAATGGGTGACCAGCAACTAATGCAAACACTCACCTGGGTTCACATGATCGGGTTGCTGTAGTCGTTGCTGTAGTCACTCCATTTTGCCCAACAATGAAAACGCCTCAAGCCCCTTCTCATCTGGCTTGAGACATCTTTGAAAATGAGGGAAGTAGCGCATACGGGATTCGAACCCGTGATCTCCGCCTTGAGAGGGCGATGTCCTAGGCCACTAGACGAATGCGCCTCAATTGCTGCTTTGTGGCCTTTTTCCATAGATTTGCCACAGCCGTATCATACCCGCCCCGTGCCTGATTGTCAATAGCGTTTTTCTTGTGCTGGGTGAGGCGCTATTGTTACCTCGTCCGTGATTTGGGGCGCGTGACGGCCAAAAGCGGCTAGAATTGTTTCTAAAAACGGTAACATGCTAGAAGCGCGTTTCATTCTGATAATCAAGTCCCACACCGGCTCAAATTTCTTCCATCCTGCGGCATACCCCACGTGTCGCAGCCGTTCATCCCATCTCTCTTTAGTCCAGGCTCCTTGAAAGATTGAACTCCAGCGATAAAAATCCCGGTAGGCCCGCCAGTAACCTGCTTCCAGGGCCTCAGGCGTTAGTTTGGCCGGGCGATAGACCACGTGACGGGTATCATAAACATCCCAGTTGCTGTGCAGCAGGCGTCCTTGTTGCGCTATGCGCTCATAAAGGGCTGTGGTGGGATAAGGGGTAAGAATGTGAAACGTGGCCGTTTCAATGCCCTGCTTGATCGTCCACTCGACGGTACGGTCAAAAACCGTTTCGTCGTCATCGTCCATGCCAAAAACGAAGCTGCCGTTAACCATGACCCCTTGACTGTGGAGACGTTTGATGGCAGTGCTGTAATCTCGATTGAGATTCTGGTACTTGTGCTGCTCTTGTAAATTCGCAGGGCTGAGCGTTTCAAACCCCACAAATAAACTTCGCAGTCCACTTTCCACGGCTTTTTCCAGCAATCCTGGTCGCAACACCGACTGCACGGTGCCAGCCGCCTGCCAGAGGCGTCCCATCCCCTTCATTCCATCAAAGAGCGCTCCTGCAAAACGCGGATTGCCGAAGAGGTGGTCGTCCAGAAAGTACAGGTGTTTTCCTGGCAGCCGCTCAATTTCTGCGAGCGCATCGTCCACTTGCAGTGTATAGAACGATTTTCCTCCTGTATAGAAGGCCTCCTTGTAGCAAAAATCGCACACGTGCGGGCAGCCGCGTGAAACCACGATGGAGTTGGGTACAAGGTAGAGATTTCTTTTAATCAAATCGCGTCGTATTCTAGGAGCTCCGAGGAGGGTGCGCACTCGCGATTGGTACACTTTCGCCGGGTGCCCCGCGCGATAATCGGCTAGAAAAGCTGGCCAGGTATCCTCGCCGGGTCCAAGAAAAATGGAATCGGCGTGTCGAGCAGCCTCATCCGGCAGTGATGTCACATGTAACCCTCCTAAAGCCACATATGCCCCTTTAGCGCGGTAGTGGTCGGCCACCCTGTAGGCCCGGTAAGCAGAAGTGATATACACTTGAATCACCACCAGCTCGGGATCATCGTCCAGGTCTAGCGGCTCCACGTGCTCATCCTGGAGCGTGATCTGGTCATCTTCAGAGAGATATGCAGCTAGCGTGGCCAGCCCGAGCGGCGGGAAAAGAGAATATTTAATCGGACGAAAGAAAGGACTGATTGCCTCGGTTAGAGCCGGTAAAATCATCTTCACCTTCATGTCATGCCCCTCGTGCTGGTATTCATCAGCGCAGCTCGCTCTGTTCTGCGGTCTGCTCCTTCTGTCCAGTATAGAAGGCAGGCATGGATGTTGCCAGGTTCTGAGGATAGCAGTGATTGCACTCAGATGCGGCATTATCATGGTTCGGAATCTGCCTCGTTTTTCCCAACCATCTCACGAAAGTACCGCTGAAGACACGAAAAGCGGCCAGACTTCGTCTTCATAGAAAAAGGAACATCCTTGATATGCACATCGATTTTTCTGCCCTGTCCACTCCAACCATGCGTAGAAAACCACTCTTCGCCGCCAATGGCGTGGTCGCGACCAGCCAATCTTTAGCGACCCAGGCCGGTCTCTCCGCTCTCAAACAGGGAGGAAACGCCGTGGATGCCGCCCTGGCCGCGGCCATCACCCTCACCGTCGTTGAACCTACCAGCCTGTTGAAAAACATCAAGTGCTAAGAGTAAAGAAGATCAGATCAACATCCAAATGTCATTGAAATCTGAGGCGGTTCGTAACGTTTTTGGGACACTTGCTGTGCTATACTCCTGGCAGATGTTCAGGAAGAAAACTAAATCTGATAGTGAACTCACGGACGAAACAGGGAAAAATGACGGATACAGAGGAAGCAAAAAGCAAGACGCCCCTGCAAGGCCGGGGACTCTTCATCGCCAGAACAATCTGGATAGTGATAGCGCTGTTTGACCTGGCTACACTGGTGATAGGCGTCCCTGCCATGGCAAGTCAGGTGCGTCTGCCGTGTCTTGATACAGCAAGGGCAGCCTGTAATGTGTATCAGCTTGTTCCAGCGCAAATCGCTGCTGGTCAGTTCTTGCACATCTCACTGGATACCTATGCAGCGTATACGATCACCTGTGATGTGCTGATCACGCTGCTCTTTCTGATCACAGGAGCCCTGATCTTCTGGCATAAATCGCATGACCGTATGGGACTCTTTGTCTCGATCTTTCTGATCACTTTTGGCTGTTTGGGGGTTGATCTCGCACATGCGGGCGCACTCTCTAGTTTTTCACCCGCGCCCGGTCTCGCTTCCCTGGTCTACTCTGCAATAAGCGTCTTCGGATTGCCCTTGAGCCTGCTCATCTGGCCAGCGCTGGGTATTTTCTTCTGCACCTTTCCCGATGGACGTTTTGTTCCTCGCTGGTCCTGGATAATTCCTGGTCTTTTTGTTCTTCAATTCGGTTTGTATGTCTTACCTGCGCCTTGGAACCTGCAAAGCTGGCCGCAGTCACTGCAAACACTGGAAGAGCTTCTTGTCTATGGGAGTACCATAAGTACTCAGATCTACCGGTATTTCTTTGTTGCATCGCCTGTGCAGCGCCAGCAGATTAAATGGCTGGCATTCGGTTTTGGCCTAGTCGTCCTTATTGATCTCCCTAGTTCGCAATATCTTCAAGTTCTGGGGTTGAACGACCCGCATTCTCTCAGCCAGCTCTCCGATCCACTTCTGCTGCTGATTGGCTATCTGCCGATCCCGCTTTCCATTGGCATCGCCCTGTTGCGCTACCGGCTCTGGGATATCGATCACGTCATCAATCGCGCACTGGTCTACGGCCTGCTCACGCTCATTCTGGCAGGAGTGTATCTGGGACTGGTCTTTGGCGCACAGTCCTTGCTCGTTGGGATGATCGGGCGCAATGATGGCATTGCCATCGTTGGCTCGACTCTCATCATAGCCGTGCTCTTCCAGCCCTTGCGCCATCGCATTCAGCAGGTCATTGATCGCCGCTTTTACCGCAGCAAATATGATGCAGCCAAAATCATCGAGGACTTCGGTGCCACGCTTCGCAGCGAAGTCGATCTGAACCAGTTACATGAGCACCTGGTGGCGGTGGTGCAGGAGACCATGCAGCCGGCATATGTCTCATTGTGGGTGCGTCCACCTGAAAACGACGGAAAACAGAGGGCCCTTTGGAGAGCCAATCCTCCTGGCTCCTCTGAGGGAAGATGAAGCGGGAAAAGGGTTCCTGGCTTCTCTCTATTTCCGTCTCTGAACAGGAAAGGTGACTGCTATGATGGGCCAGAAAGAGCGCTGCTTTGTTCCACTGGTCAATGTCTCATTGGAAGAGTTAGTGCCCCAAGATCACTTCTATCGCCATCTTGACAAGACACTTGATCTTTCCTTTGTGCGCGAGTTCGTGCAAGAAACGTATGCTGGTGGAGGTCGTCCCTCCATTGATCCCATCGTGTTCTTCAAACTGCAACTCGTGCTGTTCTTTGAGGGCATTCGCTCCGAACGCCAACTCATGCGGCATGCGGCAGATCGGTTGAGCGTGCGCTGGTATCTTGGAGTGCGCCATGTCACGCATTGCAGTATCCCGTCTGAGACGGAAAGAACTGGAAGGAGGTTCTTTGGGTCAAGAGCTTACCTCGCGCCGAAAGGCAACGGGAACAACAGCATGCTTCTAAAGCCCACGAAGTGCGCAACGAGGTTGTTGAAGAGCTAACTCCTGATTGAGCGGGCGAAAGGCGCTCAGAATGAGACGCGGAGCTCACGAGAGGTGGGAGAAACAGAGGGGATGGAGGGCGAAAAGGGCTTAAAATGTGAGGATGCGAGGAACAGAGGTCACGAGGGTCCACTCGGAGAAGCATGCCCGTCCGAGGAGAGGGAACCGAAGTCGGCGACAGATCGCCGTGTTAAGCCGTCGTCAAGCTGAGCGAGGTAGCAAAGCCTTCTGGGACCCCGAACAGTTTGATCGTCACCTGGCTCGATGTCGGGACTCGCGCGTTGCGAGCGAGCCGCTCTTGAAAGTCGAGACGATAATGCGCGCGCTGTGCACGGGACAGGAGCGCAGGCGTGACAGTTGGAGTGGCAGAGGTCCTGGACTCCACCAGGACCTCCACGCGTTGGTGACGAAGCAGTTGCATGCATGCACGTCGATGGAACCGACGACTCCAATCTTTCCAGAGCAGAGGAGCCGAACCGACAACGAGCGGATGCAGGAGCACACTCACCTGACGCGGCTTGGCGGTAGCGCTGCCATTCCATTGACACTGCTCGCGCAGGGGGCAGGGACGGCAACTGCGGATGCTGGCTGCATAGACCACACGCAGACTCCCGTCGGCCTCCCTGCGCCGCTCGTTTGCCGCAAGCGACTGGCCTGCTGGACAGCGGAGTGTGCCATCCGGTTGGAGGGCAAAGTCTTGGCCTGAGAAGCGACCAGCCTTCCAGGGCAGAGCCACAGCCGCAGGTCCATATCCCTGTGCAGGAGCCTGCGTGGGGGTCTGCTGTTCGCGCGCAGGCACTATGGCCGGAGCAAATTCGGTCGTGCGCACGGGGTCAGGAGCAAGCTGATGGCCCAGTTCGAGGCGTAGGTTCCAGAGCCATTGAGAGACGATCTGCCAGCACTCCTGACCCGTTGCTGTATGGCTCACCCAGCGGTCGGGGTCTAGCTCCAAGTCTTCATCAGCCAGAGCATTCTCAAACGCGCCACGATGCAGATACAGCGCCACGACCTCACTGGCCGTAAACGCGCTCTGAGGGAGCTTTGTCAGGAACAGCTCATAGACGACTCCCGAACGGGTGACCCCGATCCGACTCTTGGTTGCCCCAGCCTGATGCGTTGCCACGACGAGCCGACACCGCATCCCCTCTGATCCCAGAGGCAGATTAGGACAGTCGTAGAGCGCGCGCACCATCCCGCTTTCTGCATGAGTCAGGTGCTGGTCGGGAGGCAGTTTCAGGCGAGCCTGGACCTCGGCCCGCTTCAAGATCTGATAGTCTTTCCCGCGCATCACAAACGGCAATCCAGCCAGGTCAGCGAGGACAGCACCTGTGCCATATTGCCCGTCGAGGCGCAGGAGCGCACGCTCCTCGGGATGGTGATGCGCCTGGAGATAGCTTTGAATGGTCGTGACTGCCCGACGCAGTTCTGCACGGTATTCTCCATTGCCAGGGTTTCCAAACGTGCCGAGAAACTGATGGGTATGAGCTTGCAAAACCGTGGTACGGCTCCGCACGACTTCCCCTCGCTTGCGTCCAGTGTAGCCAGGCGCACACAGGGGGCGCAAACGTCGCTGTGGATCTGGCCGATCCTCCGTCTTCGGCAGGGCACGTTGGCGGGCCGCCTCGCGTGTTCCATCCACATCGAAGACGAGGTAGTGATTCCCTTGCCGGTCGAACAGTCCGCCTGGCTGCCCCTCTGTCACTAAAGGGCGAGAAAGCCCATCTTTGAGAAACAAGGTGCGCAGGGATTCGACTGCGGTCTGATCCAGCGAGGCGAGAAAGCGGCTGAGGGTTGAACGTGCTGGCAAGCGGTCTCGTCCGAAGAGCGCCATGAACGCGCTTGCCCAGGGATTTATCCGTGCGTAAAAAGCTTCCAACGTCCGTTCGGAGCTTACGGCATAGCCGAAAAGGACCGCGAGAAAATCGATCACCTCGTAGTGTCCGAAGCGGCGGCGGGCAAAACGCACTTGCTCTTCTATGGCGCTAAGCACCCCCTGGCGTTGTAAGTAGCGGGAAATCAGAGTCACTTCTCCGAACCAGTCAGGCGTTGAGGGAACCGACTGGGCAGAAGTCTGGATGCTGACGGGAGAATACGCGATACTGGTTATGGGACCTCCTTACTGAACGGGGTTTTGTTTTCTTCCATTCGTAAGGAGGCACATTTTTACGCTTGCTCGCTACCTTTTAGTAGCTCGTTGCGCAATTCGTGGGTAAAGCAAGACGTGGCCAAAGCGTTGTAGCCACAGGTCTTGCAAGACCCGCGCGATATGGTGAGAGTTGTATTACCCGAACCCAAATCTCCAGGGGTGCCATACCACACCCATCGGTCAGAACGCTTGATGACGGTGCCGCTCCCATGCGTGTCGAGTACCCTAGGCGCGCACCTTCTTGAGAGCGGACGAGGTCCACTGAGGACCAGCAAGGGGATGAATTGGGCACCTACGTCGCGCTGTTACGTACTGCGGTGACGGAACATGGGATAACCTACGGCCCGCGAGGGCTAGAGTTACGGAGCCTGGGTAGTAGTCGTGGGCGTCACGCCCCACCAGGGAGGACGAGAGAGTCGTCTACAGGGCCAAGCCAGGCAGGTGTTTTCGATATTCAGAACAAGGGAGGTACGCGAGATGCGAAGCGCTGAACAGGTTCTGGGTATCATCCAGGAACGGGGAAAACGAGGATTACCCCTAACAAACCTTTATCGGCAACTCTACAATCCGAACTTGTACCTGAAAGCCTACGGGAAAATCTACCGCAATGACGGGGCGATGACCAAAGGCGCCACGGCAGAAACGGTGGACGGGATGGCGCTCTCCAAGATCAAGGCGATCATTGATGCCTTGCGCTTGGAACGCTACCACTGGACACCCGTGCGTCGCATCTACATTGAGAAACCACACTCAACCAAGTTGCGTCCGCTCGGATTGCCCTCCTGGTCGGACAAACTGCTGCAAGAAGTGATGCGCCTCTTGTTAGAGGCCTACTACGAGCCGCAGTTCAGCCGCTCTTCTCACGGCTTTCGCCCGCAGCGCGGCTGCCACACCGCGCTCTCGGATATCTACGACACGTGGACGGGAACGACCTGGTTCATCGAGGGGGATATCGCTCAATGCTATGACAGTCTCGATCAGTAACTATTCAGTAGGGTAGCGTAAAAGGCTTATTTCATGCAACTGCTGTCGCGTCAGCGACCACGCCCTGCTCAGGAGCGAAGAGACATGCCCGATTTACATCTTCTACATGACCCTACTGAATAGTTACCTCGATCATGAAGTCTTGCTGTCCATCCTGCGAGACAAGCTCCATGATGGCCGCTTCTTGCGGCTCATCGAAACCCTCCTTCAGGCAGGTTACCTGGAAGACTGGCGCTATCATGCCACGCTGAGCGGATGCCCGCAAGGCAGCATCTTGAGCCCCGTGCTTGCCAATATCTACCTGGACAAACTGGACACATTTGTCGAAACAGAGCTGCTTCCCGCCTACACTCGTGGCCACCGACGAAGAACCAACCCGGCCTATGCATCCCTGCAAGCGCGTGCTCGCCGTCTCAGGCGAGCAGGCCAATGGAAGCAAGCTCGACAGCAGCGTCGCCTGATGCAACAGCTTCCTTCTCTTGACCCAACCGACCCTGGATACAGGCGTATGCGCTACCTGCGTTATGCCGATGATTGGCTGATTGGGTTCATCGGGCCGCGCAGCGAAGCCGAGGAAATCAAACGGCGGTTGAAGGAGTTTCTGCAAGACACGCTCAAGCTGACCCTCTCGGAGACCAAGACGCTGCTAACCCATGCGCGCTCAGAACGGGCACGGTTCCTCGGCTACGAGATCGCGGTGGAACAGGCCGATCACAAGCATGACTGGCGTGGACACCGCAATATCAACGGGCAAATCGGACTCAGAGTACCCAGACGGGTCATTCAAGCCAAATGTCGTCCCTATCTCCAACGAGGCAAGCCGATCCACTTGAGGGAACGGATCGATGATTCGGTCTATACCATCATCGCCCAATTCCAACAGGAATATCGGGGCCTGGTGGAATACTACCAGTTGGCTGTCAACTGCTCGCAACTCAGGCGACTGAAATGGGTCATGGAACAATCCCTGACCAAGACTCTGGCGCATAAGTTGCGTATCAGCGTGCCCCAGGTCTACAAGCGCTTCGGAACCATGCTTGAAACCCCTGAGGGACCACGCAAGGGCTTGCAGGTGGTGGTAGAGCGAGGGGAAGGAAAGAAGCCGCTGATAGCCTGCTGGGGAGGGATTTCGTTGGCTCGACGGCCAAGGGCCATCCTCAAGGACCAGCTTCCTTTCGCGTGGAGTCAACGAGCAGAGCTCGAAAAGCGGCTCCTGGCAAATACGTGCGAGCTCTGTGGTTCGCACGAGCACATCCAGGTACACCATATTCGAGCACTGAAAGACCTCCAACCGAGAGGGCGAGCAGCAAAGCCGAGATGGGTCTCAATCATGGCAGCACGCCATCGCAAGACCCTGATTACCTGCCGAACCTGTCACAACGACATTCATGCAGGTCGGGCAGATGGACACCACCTCCTGGAATGAAAAACACTGGAGAGCCGCGTGTCTGGAAACTCACACGCGCGGTACCTCGCCTGCTGCCTATCCTACTACGATTTGAATGAGCCACTTCCCGATCATTCGAGTTTGACCCGCATCCGTGAACGCTATGGAGTCGAGGTCTTTCGTCGCTTTTTTGAAGCGATTGTCGAGCAATGTCAAGCAGCAGGACTGGTGTGGGGGAAAGAGCTGTATTTCGATGGCACCAAAGTAGAGGCCAATGCCTCACTGGACTCCCTCAAACCGCGCTTTTTTGTCGAGGCGCATCTGGCTGATCTGTTCAGTACTCAAACAGAAGCACTGCCAGAGGAGACCGGTCAGCCACCGCAGCAAACCGAAGGCGTATCCATTGAGCCAGTCGAGCAGGAAGAGATCCCTATCCCGATGCAACTGCCAGTTTCACTCTCCCAGGAGGAACAGGAAGCACTCGCCCAGCACAATGAAGAGCGTCATGATTGGATCGAGCAGCTAGGAGCACAAGATCGGCGTGTCACGGGTCGCTGCTATCAACGCATGGCTGATCTGCGTGTGAGTACTACGGACCCAGATGCAACCCTCATGCTGACCAAGCACGGAGCGGATATGGGCTACCATACCCATTATGTCGTGGATGGAGGCAAAGCCAGGATCATCCTGATGGTGCTGGTGACCCCGTCGGAGGTGATGGACAACCAACCGATGCTGGATCTACTTTGGCGGGTGTGCTTTCGTTGGAAGTTGTGGCCCAGGCAAGTGACAGGTGATCGCAAGTACGGCACTGAGGAGAACATCGCAGCTATTGAACGGGAGCACATCCACGCCTACATTCCCCTTCCCGATCACGACCACCGTACCGCATTCTTTAGCCCAGACCGCTTCCGGTATGAGGCGGCGCGCGATATCTACATCTGCCCAGCAGGCAAAGAACTGCACTTTGTGCAGGGACAATCGACTGACCGACAACGCCGCTATCGGGCCTATGTCAAGGACTGTAATGCGTGCACACTGCAAGCCCAGTGTACCACCAATAAGCAGGGACGCAGTCTGTGCCGGAGTGTGGATGAGCAATTGTGAAGCTTTAATGCGAGCGGCTGGGCAAAATCTGAAGCGCTTGCTGAAAAAACGAGGATGGAGGCATCGTCCGGGGCCAGCACAGGCCATCTCTGCCTTCTTTTTGGCTTCTTTGGGGTGGTTTGCCCGCACTTTATGGCTTAGTAATCTATTTCCTTACAAATTGGTTCAGATTACTCAAAAATCATGCAACACAAATGCATTCTTCCTTATTGATGAGTTTTTAACAGCATTTTTCAACAGGCTGCTACCTCCTGCGACGTTGGCGGTGACCTTTGCGCGCTAGTCTGGGATGGAACAACGCTGCACGGCCTGAACGGGTCCGGGCGTGCTCCCATGACCCTCACGCTGGAGGAGGTGCGCAGGCGCGGTCATACAGAGATGCCCGAGCGTGGCTGGCTGTCCGTAACGGTTCCTGGCGCTCCCGCGGCCTGGCGCGACCTGCATCAACGTTTTGGCAGGCTGCCCTTTGCCTCGCTGTTCGAGTCCGCCATTACCTATGCAGAACAGGGCTATCCCATCTCGCCAAGAACCTTCTTCAATTGGCGCTGGGCAGTAGAAGTCGTTCATCGTGAACTGCATGGCGAAGAGTTCGCTGGTTTTGGAGCCGTGTTTACCCCGCGCGGTCGTGTGCCGCAGATTGGTGAACTCTGGCGCAATCCCGACCTTGCGCGCACGCTCCGCCTGCTTGCCCAGACGAATGTTGAGGCCTTTTATCATGCTGAAATCGCCCAGGCGATTGCCGCCTTCTCCGCTCAAACT
>WNGL01010590.1_pt1 | contig 11408 bp, 12 predicted proteins | sample 5400591 | NCBI WGS metagenome assembly WNGL01 (sample SAMN13153377, study PRJNA577476) | soil metagenome | isolation source: 80 cm soil or saprolite under Garry oak tree replicate 1 | place: USA:California | collected 2016-06-15
CGAGCGAGAAATGCATTCGCCGCGAACGGAAGGATCAGCAGCTCGACCACGGCGAAGACGACCACGAGCGAGGCCACCATGATGGGCACCACGGGCCGCGCGCGGATCGCGCTGCCGGTGGCGATCGCCGCCGACACGCCGCAGATCGAGATGCCCGAGGCGAGCGGCGCAGCCCACTCGCGGCTGAATCCGAACCACTTGCGCGCGACGAAGTACACCACCGCCCAGTAGATCAGATAGGCCTCGATGATCGCCGCCAGGCCGCGGAACATGACCGACTTCGCGAGAATCGGCTGCGCCGCCGCGGTCACCCCGAGAAATCCGCCGAGAACAACGATCGCCGTCTTGATGTACCACTCGGGCCGCACCGCCTCCTTCATCCACCCGGCAAAGCCGGGGAAGAAATTGCCGACGACGAGCCCGGCGGCGAGCGCGACGATGAACCCGCCTTCGTTGGTGAGCTTCAGCGACCAGCCGATGCCGAATTTCTGCAAGTCGGCGGGCGTCGTCACCGCGAGATTCGCGTAGCTGCCTGCGATCCAGCACAGGTAGCTGATCCAGAACACCGCGGTGAAGCCCAGTGCAAAGCGCCTGACATCGGCCTTCAACGCGGCCGCGCCCGCCGTCATGACGGCGAGCAGGGCGACATACGTTGCGATGAGTGCGCCTGTCCCTCCCAGGCCCGCGTAATTTTTCGAAACGGGCGCCAGCGCCTTGGAAAGGTCGGTCCAGACAGTCGTGGTGACGACCCATCCCAGGATGTCGGCGCCGCCGAGCACGGCGAGTGCCAGCGCGAAAACCAGCAGGCCGATCCAGACCGACAGCCAGTCTTCGCTGATGCCTCTCGGATTCATGGCTCCCCCTGCGAAGCAAAATGCTCTCCGCGGATCTGCCGCGCCGAGCACGGACTGCGAAGTTACCGGTCGGTCCCGGAAACGGGAACGAAAACTTATCCTGATTTTGTGTGCTATGTTGCCTGCCGCCAAGGCCCGCGGCGGCTTTGCGCCCGCCGACCGATTCGATGCCGGAGCACTACGACAGCCTGGAAATCCGCGATCCGGAGGAGCGCGAGCGCTCGTTGATGGCCGCGCTTTCGGGCCAGATCGCGCACGCCCAACGCAACGCCCCGGGCTGGGCGCGCATTCTCGCCGGCGTCGATCCCCGAGCCGTCACCAGCCGACCGGCGCTCGCGAAGCTGCCGATCATACGCAAGTCGGACCTCCCTGCGTTGCAAAAAGCCGAGCGTCCATTCGGCGGGCTGAACGCGACTCCCGTCCCGCAGCTCGGCAGGATTTTCGTCTCGCCGGGGGCGATCTACGATCCCGAGGGGCGCGGGCGCGACTGGTGGCGCGTCGCGCGCGCGCTTTTCGCGGCGGGTTTTCGTTCCGGCGATCTGGTCTTGAATGCCTTCGCCTACCATTTCACGCCGGCGGGCTCGATGCTCGAATCCGGCGCGCTCGCGCTCGGCTGCGTCGTGGTGCCGAGCGGAACCGGTCAGACCGAAATGCAGGTCGCGACGATCGCCGACCTGCGCGCGAGCGCCTACATAGGGACGCCCTCGTTTCTCAAACTGATCGTCGAGAAGGCCGGCGAGCTGAAGGCAGACATCGGCAGCCTGAAGAAGGCGGCGGTCAGCGCGGAATACCTGCCGCCCGCCCTGCGCGCCGCGATGAGCGAGCGCGGCATCCGCGTGCTGCAGTCGTACGCTTCTGCCGACCTCGGGCTGATCGCGTACGAATCGGAGGCGCTCGAAGGCATGATTCTCGACGAAGGCCTGATACTCGAGATCGTGCGTCCCGGCACAGGCGACCTGGTGCCCGACGGCGAAGTCGGCGAGGTGGTCGTCACCACTTTCAATACGGACTACCCGCTCGTCCGCTTCGGCACGGGAGACCTTTCCGCCGTATTGCCCGGCGCGAGTCCGTGCGGCCGAACCAACACGCGCATCCGCGGCTGGATGGGGCGCGCCGACCAGACGACCAAGGTGAGGGGGATGTTCGTCCATCCCTCGCAGGTCGCGGAGATCTTGAAGCGCCATCCCGCTGTGCTGAAGGCTCGGCTCGTGGTCGATAACCCAGACGGCGCCGATCGCATGACGCTGCATTGCGAAGTCGCGGCGGCAAGCGATGCGCTGAAAGCGGCGATCGAGGCGTCGGTGCGCGAGATCACCAAGCTGCGTGGCGAAATCGCGTTCAGAAAGCCGGGCGGGCTGCCGAACGACGGCAAGGTGATCGAGGACGCGAAGAAATACGAGTGAGACAGTGCTGGGATCTCAGCCGGCCGAGGTGCACCGCAAAGAGGTCGTTTCGTTCGCATCTGTCGTTTTACGCCTCGGGAGCGGCCCCGTATAATTCCTCTTCCGGCGGAAAGGCGGATCGCTCACATGGCCACACACTTGATCGACGAAATCGCGGCGCGGCGCGGCGAACTGCTGGCGCTCGTCGCGCGCTACGGCGGCAGCAACCTGCGGGTATTCGGCTCGGTTGCGGCGCGCGCCGAAACGCCGGAATCGGACGTCGATCTGCTGATCGATCTGCCGGAGCGGGTGGGCCTGTTCCAGGTGGCGCAGCTTCAGCTCGACCTCGCCGAGCTGCTCAGGAGACCTGTGGATCTGGTCACCCCCGAAGAGCTCGACCCGCACATCCGCGAGCACGCTCTGCGCGGGGCGCTTCCGGTATGAGTGAGCGCGATGTGCTCTACCTTGAGCACATCGTAGACGCCATCGACCGCATTCGCGAGTACACACGCGATGGCCGCGATGCGTTTCTTCGCGACGCGAAGACGCAGGACGCGGTGCTGCGCCGGCTGGAGGTTGTCGGCGAGGCAGTGAAGAACCTGAGCGACGGTCTCAGGAATGCGCATCCGGAAATTCCATGGCGCGCCATCGCTGGCAACCGGGACCGGCTGATTCACGGCTACTTCCGTGTGGATCTCAAGCGGGCGTGGACAACCGTGGAACAAGACCTTCAGCCGCTCGCAGAGACCGCGAGCAAGCTGTTGCGAGAAGCGCGGCGGTAGCATCGCGCCTCACTTGAACGGCGCCGACTTGCGGCCCAAGCCTCTCTCCGGCATCCGCGTCCTCGATCTGACGCGCCTCCTTCCAGGGCCCATGGCGACGCTGCATCTCGCCGACATGGGGGCGGATGTCGTCAAGATCGAGGACACCGAAGCGGGAGACTATGCCCGCGCAATGGGTCCCGCGCGCGGGCGGAGTTCGGTTTTCTTCCAGCTGGTCAATCGCAACAAGCGCGCGATTCGCCTCGACCTGAAGCAGCCGCAGGGACGCGAGGTGCTCCTGCGGCTTGCAAAAGGCGCCGAAATCCTGGTCGAGGGGTTCCGTCCCGGCGTCATGGCGAAGCTCGGCGCGGGCTACAACGATCTCGCCGCGGTCAATCCGCGCCTGGTGTATTGCTCGATCACCAGTTATGGGCAGGACGGGCCGTACGCGGATCGCGCAGGACACGACATCAACTACATCGGGTACGCAGGCGTCGGGGACCAGATCGGGACCGAGGAGGCGCCGGTCGTGCCGAACTTCCAGATCGCGGACCTGCTGGGCGGGGCGCTGACGCCGGTGATGGGGATCCTCGCCGCGCTGATCGACGCGAGATCGTCCGGGCGCGGCCGCCATGTCGACGTCGCCATGACCGATGCGGTGTTCGCGCACGCGATCCTTCTTCTCGTGGGATTTCTCGAGCACGGCAAGACGCCCGGCCGCGGCACCGGCATGCTCGGCGGCGGGCTGCCCTGCTACAACGTCTATCGGACGCGGGATGGGCGCTACATGGCGGTGGGGGCGCTCGAGCGGAAGTTCTGGGAAACGCTGTGCGATATACTCGGCTGCCCCGAATTGAAGGAAAAGCACATCGTCTACGGCGAGGAGGCGAGGCCGGTCAAAGAGCGGCTCGCGGCGATCTTCGCGTCGCGCGCGCAGCGCGAATGGGCGGAGCTTTTCGCCCGCGCGGATTGCTGCGTCAGCCCGATTCTGACCCTGGACGAGGCGCTCGCGAACGAGCAGTTGCGCGCCCGCGGCATGAGCATCGTGGAGGACGGGCTGAGGCAGTTCGCGTCTCCGGTCAAGTTCAGCGAATTCGAGTTTTCGATCGAGCGTCCAGCGCCCGGATCCGGCGAGCATACTGATGAAATCTTGCGTGAAGCCGGGTACGGCGACACGGAGATCGAGGCGTTGCGCAAGAGCGGAGCGGTTTGAGCGTGGCCTGTCATCCTGAGTCCTTCGACTTCGCTCAGGATAAACTCCGCGAAGGATCTACTTTTCTGCTGCGGGTTCTCGTCGCGGCGCTCGTTATGCCGTCGAGTGCGCTCGCGCAAGGCGTCGACAAGGAACTCGACACGCCGTACGTGCCGACGCCGCAGGCGGTCGTCGACCGCATGCTCGAGCTCGCGCAGGTGAAGCCCGGCGACACGGTCGTCGATCTCGGCTCGGGCGACGGGCGCATCATGATCACGGCGGCGCGGAAGTACGGCGCGCGGGGTTTCGGCGTCGAGCTCGACCCGCGCCTGGTGCGGCGCTCGAACGACGAAGCGCGTCGCGTCGGCGTCGCCGATCGCGTGAAATTCCTGCAGCAGGACCTGTTCAAGACCGACTTTCACGAGGCGGACGTGCTGACGCTGTATCTCCTGCCCGACGTCAACATGGCGCTGCGCCCCAAGATATTTGCCGAGCTGAAGCCGGGCACGCGCGTGGTCTCGCACGATTACGACATGGGGGTCTGGCGTCCCGAGGCGCAGGAGACGCTTCCCGCCCCGGACAAGGCCGTCGGAGCGCGCAAGGAAAGCACGGTTTATCTGTGGATCGTTCCGGCGAAGGTCGAAGGAGCGTGGGAAATCGAAATCAGGATCGGCCGAAAAGCGCGCCGCATCTCCCTCGCGCTGGAGCAGCAATATCAGAAGATTTCAGGGACTGCACGCCTCCCCGAAGGCGGCAGCCTGCCCATCTCCGAAGGAAGACTTCGCGGCGACGAGCTCCGGCTTACTCTGCCCCGCGGCGTCGTCGCCCGCGACCCGGTCGATCTGGTCGGGCGCGTTGCGGGCGATTCGCTGAGCGGAACGGTGCGGCGCGCAGATCGTGAAATCGCGACCTGGAGCGCGCTCCGGCGCCCTTGATCTCCTTTTGACGCCCGAACTGGCGGCGGATAAACGCTATTCGTTATGTTGCGAGAGGGTGATGGATAAGCGAGACCGGCTCGGTGCGGGAATATCCGTTGCAGCGATCGCGCTCGCAATCTTACACTTGGTTTTCCCGTCCCTTGCGATAGACACCATTACTGTGGCGCTTCTGGTAATCGCGGTCGTGCCGTGGCTTGGACCGATATTCAAGAGGGTGGAACTGCCTGGGGGAGTGAAGGTCGAGTATCAGGAGCTAAAGGAAAAGGAAGCTGAGGTGGCCAGAGCTGGGCTGTTGGCAAGTACCGTTGCTCACGAAATTGCTCATTCATTTCTCATCATCCGAGGAGAAGATCCGAATCTTGCATTAGCCGGACTACGCATTGAATTAGAAAAATCTCTCCGCGCCTTGGCCGAACGAAACGGATTACCAACTGAACGTGCCTCCGTTCGAACTTTGGCGCGTGACCTTGCTGGGAAACAAGTTATTTCTGGTGAGGCATATTTGGCTTTGTCCGATCTAGCCACATTGTTGAATCGTGCTGTTCACGGTGCGGAAGTAGACGACCGCGCAGTAGACTGGGCTATGGACGTCGGTCCAAAACTTTTGACAACACTTCGGACGCCGACATCGCAACATAACCACGGACGTTAGGCCAGCGCGATGACAAAGGACGAGCTAGTTGGGATCTTCCGTACTAGCCAAAACAACTGCAAGCTAGTCTACGCGTCTTTGGTTTTGTTTGCCCATGAAGACATGCCTGCTATTTACGCACAGTGGTCAGCGGCGCTCAATATTCCGCGACCCTTTGATGAGAAAGAAGTGGTTGCTCTGCTGCAGGATAGGAACGTATCGAAAATTGCATTTTCGGAACTATACGACACGGTGCACCGAGCGGCGCTGAAAGAGCTGTTCGAGATAACTAAGCATTACTGTGAATCCACAGCCCAAACTAACCTTCTTACAGCCCAACCCTGGTATCAGTTTTGGCGCGTTCTTCGTAACTGCTTTTCGCATAATTTTCGGTTCCGCTTCGACGAATATGACAGAAAGAAGCTGCCTGTATCTTGGAAAACAATCACTATTGACCAAACTATGGAGGGAAAACAGTTGACGCATGGCGTGTTATCACGAGAGCAACTTCTTGGTTTCATTGATGACGTACGTGTATTCGTTGAGACAAAGCTGGCCTAACAACGCGTTCGAGAGCGGGCGCGCCGATAAGCAGCGCATCTTTTTCTTGGATTCGTGCCGGCGCGCCGCTCAACGCGAACGTTTAGAGGGTAGGGGAGCCAGCATGAGATTGCTCAAAGCCGCATTTACCATGACTCTGCTCGCGTTCGCCACAGCGTGCGCGACCGTCCGACAGCAGGATCTTGACGCATGGGTTGGGATACCCGTCGAGGCTTTGGACACGCATTCGCTATTCATTACGGTACCCATGTATCGCACAGTTACCGCAAGCGGTATTGAAATCCGAAACTACGCCAACGGGAGGGATGTCGCGACCTGCTTCGGGACTGCTGGAGCGACCAATACAGGCAACTTCGTAAATGCGAACGCGTTCACCAACTGCTCAAGTGGGCGAATCGTTTGCAATAACATCTTCTACATCAAGGATGGAAATGTAATCGAGTACGCCCCTACTGGTCGGTGCTTCACTGACGAAAGGGTTCAGCCTCAGGCACGCTATCTGCGCTTAAAGGGCAAGTGAATATGCCCTCTAACAGCACAAGGGGACGCGCGCAAGAGCGGCGCGCGCCCCTCACCGTGAACGCTTAGGTCTGCCGGAAAGCAAAGGAGGTCGCGATGGCAATCTATGGTGTTGGCGCCTATTACGATGATGATGTTAGTGACGCCTTCATTGCCAACCAGTTGGTAGGAGTTGGCTGGGATAGCACTGACGCTCCGGAGCTTCAGGAGTACTTTAAGTCACTGAAGGTGGGTGACATCGTGTATATCAAAGCAGCTTTCGGCGGCGCCGACATTACGGTAAAGGGAATTGGCATCATAAGCGACAATGTGATTCGAACTCGGGCAGATACAAATGATCTCGTTTCGACAGGCCGCAATGTCACGTGGCTTAGCACTGAGCGATTCGTTATCCCGCGCCCGCCGGAAAAGAACAACGTTCGGTCCAACACTGTGTACGAGGAGTTTCATCCCATTGTGCAGCAAGAGATTATCCGCAGGCTTACGAGCACGCGGACTTAACAATCGGTTCCTGGGACGCTCCCGCTTCCCGGGAGCGCCCCTGAACCTAGGCGTTTAGCCGCCACAAAAACCTCGTCAGACAATCACAGTGTTTTGGATATACAAATGCAATTCGAAGGGATGGGACTATCAACGGACCGACGGAGACTGGGCCGATGTCTTCGCGACACCAACTGCCAAAAGGTGGGGTTCGACTCGATGGGTTCCGAAACTCGACCAAGCGCGTGTCGGAGATACGGTAATTGCTTATCAAACAGATAGAAACGAACTCGTTGGTATCGCGCGTGTCACCAGTTGGCAACGTCGAGGCAAATTCAAAGCACTCATCCTCAAGCCAGTGCGGACTATAGGAGTTCGGGTGCGGTCTCTGAAGGCAGCGAACCGAAAAGTGGCTCGCATCCCCGCTCTTCAGCCGGGTCCCATTCGTACTCTCTATGCCATTACTCGCGAGGATGCCCTTACACTTCTCAAGGCTGCAGGCGCTCGTATCCGAATTACTACTTCAGAACCCGAAGGGAACGCTGAGCGAGCACTTAAGGGCGCCGGATTTGGAACACCTGAGCAAAACAAACGAGTGGAACATGCGGCAGTTCAGCACGTCATGAATTATCTTCGCGCACAGCGATGGTCTGTACGTGATGTTTCACGCGAGAACCGCGGATACGACCTTGTATGCAAGCGAGTTCGACAAGAACTTCACGTCGAGGTTAAGGGTGCTCGCGGAGAGGGGCAACAGTTTTTGATCACGGCCCGCGAGCTACGTTGTTGGTCGAACGACAAGCGTTATACATTAGCGTTCGTAAGAGAAGCACTGTCTGCAAAGCCAATACTCTCATTCTTTCCCGGTCCCAACGCACGGGCCGAATTTGAATTTCACCCACTGTCATATATGGTGACGCTGCGGCCTAACACATCGCCGCACGCGGACGCGCGCAGGCGAGCCGCGCGCGCCGGTGGCCTCAGACATTAGATTCCGATCGCGAGCAGAGTGCCGTGTCGAAACGCTTCTACATCGACGAATACTTTAAGCGGTGGCATCGAGATGTCGCCCGGACCAAAGAGTTAATCGATGGAAAAAGGCACTACCTGGAAGGAGTGCTCGCTCTAAGCTGCTACCTGGGCGCGCTCGGTGCAATGCGTTATCCAACTCTTCGAGATGGTGAAGCGTATGTAAAGGTCGTGCTTGAGTACTCGGGAAAGCGCGACTTCTATGAGCAAGTGGATCTCTTATTTTTTCTCCAATGGCCTAGGTCAAAACTCAATGACCATGGAAGTTACAAAGAGCTAAAGAACCATACGGAGATCGCCGCAGCGTTAACGAAGGTGTACGGATCTGAGGACGATGTTAAGGCCAAGACCAGGTACGTCTCGAGAGCGGATGTCATCCGTCACGCGACAGAGGCGAAGATCGCCGGCTTCAACGAACAGAATCTACGTGACAAGCTGCCTCTATTCTCGCTCCATGAACTGGTTTATCGGTACTTGCGCTGTGATGCAGTACACAACGCGGACTTTCCGTTCATTAATGAGTGTACTGACGTCAAAGGCAACGTCGAATACGAGGAGAACCATGCCATCACGGCCAAAGTGCTCCTCGAAACTGTCGATAGCATCATCGCCAACTTACGCGAGGAATGTACGAAAGCCGGCAAATGGCCATATCAGTTGTGACGAACACGGCGGAATCTAACTTCTCGCTCAACGCGGACGCGCTGCGTTCGGCCTCGGATTGACGTATGGCAGCACAGCCCATCAACGTTTCATTGGAAGTCACTTGGATTCGCCTGAATGGCGTAAACGGTCCGTATCGCCTCGGCGACCGCAAGGACACACGCGTCGACCCCAATTGGGCGAAACGAAACGTCATTTACCGTTGGATCAAAGGATCAACCGGAGAGGTGGCGGTTGTCGGGGAGACAGATCGCTCCCTCACCGAGCGCGTAGACAACTACGCGTCGGGGAAGCCGGGGTCTTCCGCAGGTTCTACAAACCAAAAGATATATCAGGAGCAAGTTCGCCTTACGCAAGACGGCGACTACTTATATCTCGAGTTCGTGGACTGCGTTCAAGGATTCGATCTAACAAGCAAGCGTGAGAGACGTTTTGCGGAAGGATTGCTAATTGCAGTTACAAAACCGTACCTTCAGTAGTCCAAGGCCGAACCACCCGTTCAACGCCGACGCGCAGCAAGCGGCGTGCGGATTAACGGCACGTTAAACCGCACGCGCATGACCGCGATACGCGAGGTACAAAAAGCAGCTCAAGAATTCGAGTGGCCCCGTGCGTATGACGACCGCCCGTTGCCACTTACTCCCCCTTCGCCAGCAGCAACCCCTCCCGCCGCCCCGCCGCGCCGGCGCGCTCGAGTTCGTTGACGAGCCACTCGGCCATCGCCGCCGGGGTCATGCGCAGGTAGCGCGAGTTCAGCTCGGCGAGGATGGGCACGCGCGCGACGTAGGCGGGCAATTCGGCGAGCGGCATCGAGCGCTTCTCCAGCAGGGCAAAGGAGACCATCACCTTGGCGCAGTGGCGCGCGAGCCGCGTGATATCTTTCTCGTATCCCTCCAGGCGATGGAAGGCGCGCTCGAGCGCCGCGCCGACGTCGCCGAAGGGCCGGCCGTGGCCGGGGATGACGACGTCAACGTCAAGCCGGCCGACGGCTTCGAGGGTCGCGCGCGTCTCGGCGAGCGCGGTCTCGCGGCCGAAGAGCTGCGGGAAGACCACGCCGAAGCCGTTTTCCCACAACGCGTCGCCGGAAATCAGCACGCGCGCCTCGGGCGAATGGAACATCACCGCATGCGTGTCGTGCCCCGGCGCCGCGATCACCTGCCAGTCGAACCCGCCCATTTGCAGCACGTCGCCGTCGCGGAAGGTATCGTCGTAGCTGAACGCTTGAGCGCGCTGGTCGGCGACCGCGAGGATGAGCTGCTGCTCGTCCCAGTTGTCGATCGCCGGCGCCTCGCCTTGCGGGATGCCGATCGGGCAGCCGAACTTCTTCTGGATGGCGGCGTTCCCGCCCATGTGGTCGGAATGGCAATGGGTGTTGACGAGGCGCGCGAGCTTTTTCCCGGCGAGCGCGCGCTCAAGGAGCGCAAGCGTCTGCGGCGCGTGCGCGACGTAGCCCGAATCGACCACCACGGCCTCGCCGCGCTCCTCGAGCACGATGTTGTTCGCGGACAGCCAGCCGCGCTCGATGACCCGGATGCTTCGGGGAAGCTTCATCGGGCCGTCCGCTGCGCGAGCACGTTTGACATATATGCATTGCGTACATATACTCGCCGCGTGTCCGCCGAATTCGACCCGAAGAAGGATGCGGCAAATCTCAAGAAGCACGGCGTGTCTCTGTCGGAGGGCGACGGGGTGCTCAACGATCCGCTCGCGCTCACTGTCGAAGACGAGACCGCGGAGGGTGAGCGACGATTCGTGACCATCGGAATGAATGTCTTCGGGTCGTTGATGGTTGTGGTTCACACGCCCAGCGGCGAGGACGTGCGGGTCATCTCTGTGCGGAAGGCCGATCCCAAAGAGCGAAGGAACTATGAAAAAGCTGTATGACTTCTCGAAGGGCAAGCGTGGCGCGGTAATCCCGACCATCGGGAAAACCCGCATCACGATCTACCTCGACGACGCGATACTCAAGCGATTCAAGGCCGAGTCCGAGAAGACCGGAAAAGGCTACCAGACTCTGATCAACGAGGCCCTCAAAGCCTACGTCGGGCTCAGCGAGCAGCCGGTGACGCAAGAGCTCGTGCGCAAGATCGTGCGCGAGGAGCTCGCAGCTCACGATTGAGTACACGTGGCGCCGCGCAGGGGTGTTGTTCGCCGACAGCCAGCCGCGCTCGATGACCCGGATGCTTCGGGGGAGCTTCATCGGGCCGTCCGCCGCGCGGGCAGCTGCGTCAGCACCGCGCGTTTTTCGTCGTTGCTCAGGCCCGACCACGCGGCGATCTCGTCGAGCGTGCGCAGGCAGCCTTCGCAGAGGCCCGAGTCGGGGTTCATGCGGCACACGTTATTGCAGGGCGATTGAACGTCGCCTGCGGGCGCCTCGTCCCGCTTCATGCGCCCTTCG
>WNGL01013667.1_pt1 | contig 11408 bp, 6 predicted proteins | sample 5400591 | NCBI WGS metagenome assembly WNGL01 (sample SAMN13153377, study PRJNA577476) | soil metagenome | isolation source: 80 cm soil or saprolite under Garry oak tree replicate 1 | place: USA:California | collected 2016-06-15
GGCTTTTGGCGGTTCTTTATCTACAAAGATGCCGCCCCGATGGGGCTCGATGGGGCTCGATGGGGCTGAGACAGGCGTCCCTGCTGGCCCGCACGGGGTTGCGCGAACGCCACCCGGGCGAGACTGTCACGGCGCCGAGACGGGGCCTGGCCGCATTGTAAAGAGTTAACTAAGACATAGTCATAACTCCTTGTGGGCGAGGGAGTTAGCAAATTTCTCACTGTGAGAAATTTGACCTGGTGGAGGCGCCGCGCGCGGCCACCGGGGGCGTGTAGGAAGGAAGAAGGCAGAATGCAGAAGGCGGAAGGAGGAACCCTCCAATTGCGGAACGCGGACTGGGGAATCGTGCGATCGTCGCCGATTTCTTCGTTTTTTTCGCCAAATTGCCCACCGTGGGTTAGGCGCTGCGCGCGGCCTGTGTTAGGATGGCGGGCGAATGAAGGCAGAAAGCGAAGGCAGAAGGCAGAATGAAGAATGCAGAAGTGGGGAAAAGCTGGGGTCTGGAATCCACGGTTTATGGGGGATGGCTCGGCAACCTCGTTGAGGGAGAGGGAGTTATCAAATTTCTCACTGCGAGGTGCTGCGCACGGCCACTGGGGGGAATGCAGAAGGCAAGCGTCCACGCCGCCGCTTTTAGCCACTTGTGCCACATCGAACCGAGCAGGGGTTGGGTCGGGTGTCGGCGCGGTGAGGAGACCGCGCCTTGCATGGGTTGTCTGCGGAAGCTGCCGCCTGAAGGCGGCGTTCCCGGATCGCGTGAGGAGACCGCGCCCTGCCTGGCTGTCCGCGCACGGGAGGCAGGTTGCCGACAGGGCCGGCTTGGCCTCAGCCGGCCGGTCCGCCGATGCACCGGGCTGCGGGCAAGCCGTTGGATCAAGACTGGCGCGGACGAAACTCGACTTGGGTCGCGGGCGTTGGAGGGGAGGAGGTTCTGAACGGATGAATGGGAATGCCAAAGGCTTGAGCGATCGTAAAACTACGCCGGGTCAGGGGACCCGGCCTACATTGCAAGGGCAAGCCAAAGATTTGAGTGATCGTAACACTTGTTTCATTTGTGACAATGATGAACGGCGCTGCGCGCGGCCACTGCGGAATGGGGACTGGAACGTCCCCCGACTCGCTAAAATGTCCGCGCCATGGCGCTAAACCGGCACACCCGAACCAAACGCGAATGCCCTCAGGCGAACAAATCCATCTGCGGGGGAGGCGCGAGGCGTTGGAGCTTTTCCCGCTCGGCGCGGTGGCGGGCCGCCGGCCGCACGTTGCCTTCGGGCGTCAGCTCGCTTTCCTCGAGGTTGCGCAGGATGACCTTGGCGCGCTCGATGACGGCCTTGGGCACTCCCGCCAGCCGCGCGACCTGGATGCCGTAGCTTTTATCGGTGCCGCCTTCAACGATCTTGCGCAGGAAGACAATTTGTTCGTGCCACTCGCGCACGGCCACGTTGAAGTTCCGCAGCCGGGGCAAGCGCCCGGCCAGCTCGGTCAGCTCATGGTAATGCGTGGCAAAAAGGGTCTTGGCCCCGACCACGTTGTGGAGATGCTCGACGATCGACCAGGCCAGGCTCAGGCCGTCAAAGGTGCTGGTGCCGCGGCCGATCTCGTCGAGGATGACCAGGCTGCGGGGCGTCGCGTGGTTCAGGATGTTGGCCGTCTCGCTCATCTCCACCAGGAACGTCGATTGGCCGCGCGCCAGGTCGTCGCTGGCGCCGATGCGCGTGAAGATGCGGTCCACCAGCGCGAGGCGCGCCTCCTTTGCCGGGATGAACGAGCCGGTGTGCGCCAGCAGCGCCAGCAGCGCCACCTGCCGGATGTAAGTGCTTTTTCCCGCCATGTTCGGGCCGGTAATCAAGGCGATCTGCGCCTGGTCGTCGAGCTGAACGTCGTTCGGCACGAACCGTTCCTCCGTCAGCGCCAGTTCGAGCACCGGATGGCGTCCCTCGCGGATGACCAGCGCCCCATCGCGGCTCACTTGCGGGCGGCAGGATGGGGTCCGGCGCGCGGTCTCGGCGAAGGAGGCCAGCACGTCGATTTGCGCCAGGGCGGCGGCGCTCTGTTGCATCGGCTTGAGCCACGCCAGCGCCTCCTCGCGCACTTTGAGGAACAGCTTGTATTCGAGTTTCACGCTGCGCTCTTCGGCGCCAAGGATCTTGCCCTCCATCTCCTTCAACTCCGGCGTGATGAACCGTTCGCCGTTGGCGATCGTCTGCTTGCGGACGTAACTCGCTGGGACTTTATCGAGATTCGACTTGGTGACCTCGATGTAGTAGCCGAAGACGGAATTGAAGCGCACTTTGAGCGAGGTGATGCCGGTGCGCTGAATCTCGTCCTGCTGCAGTTTGGCGACCCAATCCTTGCCGCCGCGCGGTCCAGATTCGAATCAAACCCATCGCGAATCATCCCGCCTTCCTTGAGGGCCAGCGGCGGTTCATCGACGATCGAGCGGTGGATCAACTCGATCAGCGCCGGAAGCTCCGCGAGTTGGCCGGTCAGTTCCTCCAGCAGGCCGGCCGGGACGCTCTCCTCCTCAATTTGGTCGGCCGTGGAGCTGAAACCGAGTGGCGGCGAGGAAATCTCGGAGTCGGCAGGATGAGCCCCGGCCCGGCCCAAGGTTTCCTTGAGGCCGGGAATCTGCGCCAGCGCGCCGCGCAGCGCCTGGAGATCGCGCGCGTTGCCGGAGCCGACGCTGAGCCGGCCGATGGTGCGTTCCAAATCGCGCACTTCCGCCAGTTGCTGGCGCAACCGTTCGAGCGGTTCAGGGTTTTCGATCAAGGTTTGGACGGCCGCCTGGCGCCGGCTGATGGCTTCGACGTCGCCCAGCGGTTGCGAGAGCCAGTCGCGCAAGCGCCGCGCCCCCATCGGGGTGACGGTGCGGTTGAGCGCGCCGTAAAGCGTGGCCGTGCGCGGGGCGTCGCGATGGAGCGGTTCGAGAATCTCCAAATGCTTCAGCGTCGTGGCATCGAGGTTCAGGAAGTCCTTGGGCAGATAAAACGAAAGCGACGTCAGATGCGCCACGTCACGCCGCAAGTGCTGGGTGAGATAGTGCAGGACCGCGCCAGCCGCGCCCACCGCAGCCATCCGGTTCCGCAGCCCAAAACCGTCGAGGGCCGCGACCTTGAAGTGTTCGCGCACGGTGAACTGGGCGTTTTCCGGCGCGAAAACCCAGTCGTCGTAGCCGTTCGCGATCGGGAAAGAATTCTTAAGCAGGCCCTGCAAGGCGGCCGCTTCACCGGGGAAAATAAGTTCGGCGGGGCGGAGCCGCTCCAGCTCCGCCAGCAGAGCGGCCTGGTCTTCGACTTCGGTGGTCTTGAAGCTGCCCGTCGTTAGATCGACCGCGGCGAGGCCAAACGCCTTGCCCGACGGGCAGACCGCGGCCAGGAAGTTGTTCCGCTCGGCTTGCAGCATCCGTTCGTCGAAGTGGGCGCCCGGACTGAGGATCTGCGTGACCTCGCGTTTGACCAGTTGACCGGGCCGCGCCTCCTCCATCTGATCGCAGATGGCTACCTTGCGACCGGCCTTGAGCAGCCGGGCGATGTAATTGTTCGCGGCGTGAAACGGAATGCCGCACATGGCCACCGCGCCCCGCTTGGTCAGCGCCACGTTGAGCAATTGCGCCCCGGCCAGGGCGTCGTCAAAAAACATCTCGTAAAAGTCGCCCAGGCGAAAGAGCAACAGGGTCTCTTTCGGCAGTTCGCCCTTGATGCGGCGATACTGCGCCATCATTGGGGTGAGTTGGGCATCGTTGGCCATTGGCCTGAAAAGCTAGCCGGTTTTCCTGGCCGCGTCGAAACGATTTTTCCCAGCCCCATCCTGCAATCACCGCGCCAGACACGCGCGGAGAGCGCGGCTGTGTCCACACGACGAGCCGCAGCGCGGCCGAATGTGAGGACGTGTTAAGCCACTCCAACGCGTTTCTCCCTGCGCCGCCGTTGCGACTGGGGCTTCGCCCACATTCGCGTTCCCCGGAAAGGCTGGTGCGCTTGGCCGAGGGCTACTTGTGCCCGACCACGGCGCAGCGGTACAATTCCCCGGTCGCCGTCAGGGTGATCTCACCTGCGGCCGCGGCGGCCAGCACGTCGTTGTCGGACTCGAGCTGGCGCGACGTATGGCCCGGATTGAAAGTGATTTGCACTTCCTCCCACAGCGGGTTGAATCCGTCGCCTTGGATGGCGTCGAGCACGCTGATGAACGGCTGGCCACCCGGCAGCCCGGGGTCCGACATGTAAATGGTGTTGATGGAGCCGTTGTGCTGGATATTGGCGTCCGTTCCGCCAGCGGGCAGCTTCTTGAAGTTGATGGTGAAGAGTTCGCCGTCGTAAAGGGCGGGCATGTCACCGGCGGCGCCATTGTCACTGGCGGCCGAAGCGGGACCGCTGAAGGCCACCAGCGCGCCGAGCACGGCCATTAGCGTCAGGCAGTTAGTTTTCATAGAGGGTAATTTGTGTTTTGTGTTTCCAGCAATGATGGTGGTCGATTAGGGTCGTTTTACTCTGCGGGCGACCACTTGCGTCGCCATATTGTGAGAGGACCGAGCGGGGGATTTGTTCCGCAAAGGCCGCCGATAAAAAAGGCTTTTGGGGCGAAGCGCCGCCAGGCAAACGGGTGCGTCGGGGCCGGTCGTTCGCTCGCGCCCCGTTCAAAACGATGGACAACCGATGCCGGCTCGGACTAGCCTCCGCATCCATCAGACTTGCCGGCGCGTGAATAGCCGGAGGGCGGATGAACGTCGAAGAGACTCAAGCTTAAAAGACAAACATGAACCAGCCAATCAACCAAACGGGTCCGGGCAAGGTCAATCGCCGGACTTTCCTTAAAACCTCCTCCACCGCCGCCGCGGGCGGCGCGCTCCTCGGAGCATTGCCAGTCGAGCGCTTCGCCCTCGGCGCTTCGCCCGGCGACACCCTTCGGCTGGCGCTCATTGGCTGCGGGGGGCGCGGTTCCCAGGCAGCGAACCAGGCCCTCAGCACCAGCGGTGGGGTCAAACTGGTGGCTATGGCCGATGTTTTCAAGGACCAACTGGAGGGCAGCCTCAACAATCTTAAGAAGACGCAAAAAGAAAAGGTCGAAGTGAATGAGGATACGATGTTTATCGGCTTCGACGCCTATAAGCACGCCATCGCCTCGGCCGACGTGGTGGTGCTCGCCACGCCGCCGGGCTTTCGCCCGCTCCATTTCGAGGAAGCCGTCCGCCAAGGCAAGCATGTCTTCATGGAAAAGCCCGTTGCCACGGACGCGCCCGGCGTGCGCCGGGTGCTGGCCGCCGCGGAGGAAGCCAAAAAGAAAAACCTAAAAGTCGCCGTCGGCCTCCAGCGCCATCATCATCTTGCCTACCTCGAGACCCTTGCGCGGTTGCATGACGGCGCGATTGGCGACATCGTCGCCATGCGCTGTTACTGGAACGGAAACACGCCGTGGGTCAAGTTCCGCGCCGATTTGGAAAAGAAGTACGGACGCCCGCTGACCGAAATGGAATATCAAATGCGTAATTGGTACTATTTCGTCTGGCTTTGCGGCGACCACATTTGTGAACAGCACATCCACAACCTCGACGTGATCAACTGGGTCAAGAAAGGTTACCCCGTTCGCGCCCACGGCATGGGCGGCTGCGAAGTGCGGAAGGGGAAGGATTACGGCGAAATCTTCGACCATCACGCCGTGGAATTTGAATACGCGGATGGCTCGCGCTGCTTCAGCCAATGCCGCCATATCCTAGGGTGCTGGAACGACGTCTCTGAACACCTCATTGGCACGAAAGGAACGTGCCACTGCGAAGGTGGTGACCGCCATGTCATTCGCGGCGAAAACGCCTGGCGCTTCCGTAAGGAAGGCGCCAAAGATCCGTATCAACAGGAGCACGACGATCTGTTCGCCGCCATCCGCAACGACACCCCGTACAGCGAAGCCGAAAACGGCGCCAAGAGCACGATGACGTCGATCCTGGGCCGCATGGCGACCTACTCCGGCAAAGTCATCGAATGGGAGAAGGCGATCGAATCGCAACTCGACTACTTCCCGAAAACCTTGGCGTGGGACGCCGAACCGCCGGTGAAACCGAACGCGGACGGCATGTACCAGCTTCCCGTCCCGGGCAAGACCATCACCGTCTGACTTTCAACCATTCGAGCCGCCCGCTCGCGAGCGCGCAACAAGGTTCGGACAACCTTCGAGCGGGCACTCAGATAATCTCGCTTCACGCCGCCGTGAGCGCGTCTGTTCCTTGGCCGCAGCGGAAGAATCACGGCAAAGCGCATTTTACGATCCATCTTGAGAGCAACCCCATGACTCGCTGGAAGTGCTTGATGGCCTCCATCCTCATCCTGGCCGGGGCGGCGCCCGGCCCGGCCCAATCGCTCGCAAAAATCCAGGTTGCCTATGACTTCCTGGAATCGTTTCCGCATGGCCGCGTGAGCCAGGCCTCGGAATGCGCGGTGCGGCGCCCGGCCACGGTTGGCGCCGTTCGCCAAAACGGCCTGTTCGAGCATCCACGCGGCGTCGAACAGCCGGCCCGGGTCGATTATGCCCTGGACCTGCCGGCACTTAGCGAGGAGGACCGGTTGCTGCTGGCTTTCGACATCGGATTGGCGGACGGCATCCAAATCGGCACGGGCGAGGATGGGGTCCGGTTTATCCTCGAAGTGGACGGCCACAAACTTTTTTCGCGCGAGTGGCGCGAGTGCCGCTGGGAGTCCCACGCTGTCGATCTGACTTCGTTGGCCGGCCGCCACCTTCAAATCGGGTTTCTCATCGATGCCATCGGCAATACCCGTTATGATTGGGCCGTCTGGGGCCGGCCACGGCTGTTACGCTTTACCAGGCAGAAACCGGCGGGTGGTCGCGTGTTGCCGGTCAACAGCGGCGTGGTGGCTTTTTCCTACCGCGCAGAGAGCAACATAAAATTTCGGGTCAAGCCGTCCGGCCCTGACCAGCCCGTGGAATGGCAAGCGCCCGCCGGAACCGGCCTGGAATGGCAGGCGCTCGATTTTGATTTTCCGCAAGCCGGCCGCGCTGAGGTGGAGTGGGAACCGGCCGATGCGTTATCGCCGGAACAAGTCTGGCTGGGGGCGTATCCGCCGCATTTGAAGCTGTTGCGTGCCGGCCCAGGCTCGGCGCTTCCCGAAATCGGCCAGACGGTCCCGCTACGCGTGGAGATCGTGAACGACGGCCGGGGCAAATTAGCGGAAGGCGAAGCGCGCGTGGAGTTGCAAGTCGATAACGAGTCGTTGCCAGCGCAAGTCCTTCCGTCGTTGGCTGCCGATGAACGCTGGCGGGGAGAATGGAGCTGGCGCGCCTCCGAGGTGATCGGCAATCACGTCATCAAAGCGAAGCTGGTCAGCCCGGATGATTCCACTGAACAAACCGCTCGCATTGAGACGCTTGCCCGTCCCGCCGCCGGCGGCGCGAAGGTTATCGAGAACGAATCGCTGAAACTGGAGTTCGTGCGCCAACCCGATGGGTTCGCCTACGCCAACATTTTCGCCCGCGACCAGGGTGACTGGACTCGCGTTGGAGTCTGGCGGCCGTTGATGCGCGTGGTGTCTGATTCGGAGAACGGCACGCAAGATCGAGAGATTCGACCGAATACAATTTCGCTGACGCGTAAGTGCGCTCCGCCCGGTCCCCCTGATTCCGCTGAGTTCTCAGAAACCGTTCGCGACGACGACGGAGTCGCCTGGCAAACGCACCTGCGCGTTGAACTGGAAACCAACCCGCCGGCGGCGCGCGTCCATTACGAGTGGGAAGCCTCCGCCGCGCGGGCGGTGCGCGCGCTCTGGGGACCAAACCTCTACGTCGGCGAGGGCACGGTGGGCGAGGCCAAGAGCTGGGCGCTTTTCCCGGGGATCGAGTACCTCTACGGGCCCGAACGCTCTTCCAATCCGCGCGACTTCGCGCCGCCGCTTGCCGACCGCCGAACGCCGCATCCGCACAAAGTCACCGTCCCGCTAATGGCGGTGACGATCGGGCCGGACAGCCAATCCCCACCGGCCAGACCGGCGCGATTCTTCACCCCTGACTCCTTGAAAGACTTCACCCGCGCGGCCGAACCGGACCGACAAGCCGGAAGCCAAACCCCGAAATCCGAGCTGACGGTGGCCCTCTTTTGGGACCCGTTGCAGAAATGGGATGGCGAGCATCGCTTTCCTTCCGCGCGATTTGCGTCCCCGAACTTCGACGAAGGCATGTCGAACCATCGGCTGGGGTTGTTCCTGCCTTCGGCGCCGGACTTCGTCCCTGAGAACGGGGACCGCGCGGTCCGGCCGTACGCGCTCGCCGCGGGCAAACCGGTGACCCTGGAGGCACGCCTGGCGGTAACCCGCGGTCCGGCAACAAGCGCGCTTCGCGCATGGCTGGATAGGGTCGGCGGTTTGCCAAAGCCCGGCCCCTGGCCGCGTTCGTTCCAACAGGAACTGGATGTCTGCCGGGCCGGCTTGTTGCAGACCGTTTGGGACGCGCAGAGCGAAAAATGGCGGCATTGCATTGGCTGGGCCGCGACCCACGCCCCGGGATTCGCCGCGCTGCTTTGGCTGGATTCCCGCATCGCGGAAAAGCCCGAAGCGCGGCGCCAATCGCGCGAGCGCGTGGAACTGGCCGCCCGGAACATGCTGCGGGAAGGCGGACCGTCGCAGTTCACTTCGCAAGCCAACTGCCACATCCTCCAATGGGAATTTCCCTTTCTCCACGGTTGCCTTCCCGAAGGCTTGTCCGGTCTGGAGGGTCAAATCGTCGGATTGATCCAGTCGCAGCAATCGGACGGCGGCTGGCCCTACCAGCCGGGCAACGCGCAGCAATCCGAACTTGGCCAGGCGGGCGATTCGGTGCTCGGCACTTGCGCGCAAAGGGCCTCAACGTTGCTCCACTACGCCCGCATCACCGGCGACGCCGCCGCGCTGGCGGCCGGCCGGAAAGCAGCTCGATTCATGGAGCGCTTTCGTGTGCCGCGCGGCGGGCAGACCTGGGAATGCCCGATGTACGAGCCGGACATCCTGGCCGCCGGTTACGCGGTGCGGACCTATGTCGAGGCCTGGCGGGCGAGCGGCGATCCGCGCTGGCTGCACGACGCGGTTTATTGGGCGGAAAGTGGTGTGCCGTTCATCTATCAATGGACCTTGACCGAGCGCCCGATGTTGTTCGGCGCCACGATCCCGGTTTTCGGGAGCACCTTTTATACGCACACCTGGCTGGCCGTGCCGGTGCAATGGTGCGGATTGGTCTATGCCTGGCACGTTCTCCACCTCGCCGACGAATTGCAGCGCGCGCCGCTGACCAAGAACGATTCTCCGTTGCCGTTGGCGCTGAATTTTTCGCCGCGGGATTGGCGGCGGATCGCCGAGCTGATCACCGTCAGTGCCATGCACCAACAATACGGCGACGGCGAACGGATCGGGACTTATCCGGACAGCATCTCAGGATTTCAACAACGCAACGCTCCGTTCCTCAATCCGGAAGACATCCTCGTGAACGTGCTGGCGTTGCAGGGTCACGATCCCGACGTGAACTCCGCGCGGATCAAACACGGCGGTGGAGAAGTCGTCATCAGCTCAGCGGCGCAAATTTCGAATCCGCATTCCGCGCCCGAAGTACTGCGCTTCCAAATCGATTTCTTTCCGGGTGAAAATAGTCACACGCTGGTCGTCGGGTTGAAACCGCGCGCCGTGCGGGTCAACGGCGCGGCCTTGCCCGAATCGACCGAGCCGTTGCGAACGCAACCCGGTTGGTGGTGGGACGACAAAAGGGGGCGGCTATTCCTCACCGCACGCCACGATCAATCGTCGGTGAACGTGGAGATCGATCCACGCTGAGGCCAGCCCCGCAGGAGATTTAGAGTTGGAGTCCGCTCCCGTGGCTGAACCGTTCGGCGGGACGGCGAATGGGGCGTCCGGGACGGTCGCGCTCCCCCAACTGGGAGAAAGGGTTGCTCGTGCGGAACAACCCGCGCTCTATCGGCAAAAGGCGGGAAAAACCTCAAAACAATGTAGCGCGCGATGGGGCGCAAAAAAGCGAATTTTGAGCTTGAGTTGGGCGCGAGTTCGTCGATACTTTACCAGTAGCCAGAGCGCGTCACGGCAGAAGCCGCTCGGACGCGCACCGTTCTTTGAATTTTTCAGAGCGTGTTTTGAAAATCGCCCGGTCAGGGGACCGGGCCTACAAGGGCGCCGAATTCGCATCGTATCCTGTAGGCCGCGTGCCCTCACACGGCGCTTTGGTGGATTTCTGAAACAGGCTCTCAGGGTTTAACCCTGCCATGTTCGTGATTAGAGACAAAGTCCTTGAACCGTAGTTAAAAAAGAAGGGAGCCTCTATTTCGGTTGTGGCCGACAGGCCTTCACTGGAAGTCGAAAGCGATCGATCGGGTTCCACCTGTTTCTTATCAGTTCAGAGGAACTGTTACCACACGGCATTACGGCGGGGTTTTTCTTTGGCGTCTTAAAAAACAAGCCCGCTGGAAACCAGCGGGCTTTTTGTTTTTGTTGCGGCCCGGCCCCGATGTTAAGTTGCTGGCATGTCACGGGATGACCTGTTCGCCCCGCCGCCCGAGGCGCAAACGGCCGCCGACTTCCCTGCGGCTGCGACCGGGCAGCCCGCGCCACTGGCGGCGCGGATGCGGCCCCGCTCGCTCGACGAATACGCCGGCCAGACGCACCTGCTCGGAGCCGGCCAATTGCTCCGCCGCGCGATCGAGTCCGATCGCATCCAATCGCTCATATTCTACGGCCCGCCAGGGACCGGCAAGACCTCGCTCGCGCAAATCATCGCCCGCCAGACCAAAAGCAAATTTGAGCGGCTGAGCGGCGTCGAAGCCAACGTGGCCGACTTGCGCCGCGTGCTATCGACCGCCGCGAACCGCCTCGCCAACCGCGGGCAGAACACGATTCTGTTCATCGACGAAATTCACCGCTTTAACAAGGCGCAGCAGGACGTCCTGCTGCCGGACGTTGAACACGGCGTGGTGCGACTCATCGGCGCCACGACGCACAATCCGTTCTTTTTCGTCAATTCACCGCTGGTCTCCCGCTCGCAAATATTTGAACTGCGCCCGTTGGCCGAAGCCGAGGTGATCGCCTTGCTCCAACGGGCGTTGCAGGACCGGGAACGGGGCCTCGGCCATCTGAACGTCAAGGCCGGCGACGACGCGCTGCGCCACTTGGCGGTCATGTCCGATGGGGACGCGCGCAAGGCGCTGAACGCGCTCGAAATCGCCGCGCTCACCACCGTGCCGGACCCGGAGGGCGTCATCCGCATCACGCTCGGGGTCGCCGAGCAGAGCATCCAGCGGAAGGCCATCGTGTACGACGCGGACGGCGACGCGCATTACGATACAATTTCCGCCTTCATCAAATCCGTGCGGGGCAGCGATCCCGACGCGGCGCTCTACTGGCTGGCCAAAATGATCGAAGCGGGCGAAGACCCGCGCT
>WNGL01022975.1_pt1 | contig 11408 bp, 9 predicted proteins | sample 5400591 | NCBI WGS metagenome assembly WNGL01 (sample SAMN13153377, study PRJNA577476) | soil metagenome | isolation source: 80 cm soil or saprolite under Garry oak tree replicate 1 | place: USA:California | collected 2016-06-15
TTCAACAACAACTGATCGTCGCGCTGGGGCAACTCGAGCGCGTCGCGTGGCAGGAATCGCACCACTGCGGAATCGACGTCCGGTCGCGGAAAAAAAACGGTTGCAGGAATAGTCCGCAAATATTTTACCCGCTGATGGAGTTGCACGCGCAAGGTCAACGCCCCGTAATCATGAGTAGATGGTGATGCTGAAAGGCGCCTCGCCATCTCCTTTTGTAATGTGAACAGCCCAAATGAGATAGCACTTGGCTCTTCCAGGAATTTTAATAGCAACGCGCTCGAAATGTTGTAGGGAAGATTACCTACGAGTTTCACGCTGCGATGCGCAAATAGAGAGCGCGGATCGAATTTCAGCGCGTCGATGTTGAGCACTTCAAACTGCCGATGACTGAAACGCGCCCGCAAGAAATTGGCCAATCGCGTGTCCTTTTCGATCGCAAGAACGCGCGCGCCTTTTTCAAGAACAAAGCAAGTCAGCGCGCCGAGTCCGGGTCCAATCTCGACGACATAATCATCTGGGGTGATCTGCGCCTGATCGACAATCCAGCGAGCAAGATTTTGGTCGTGCAGAAAATTTTGTCCGAGCGTTTTAGCTGGCGAGAGGCGGAGTTCTCGCAGCGCGCTTCGTGTGTCCGACAGCTTCATGAGAACCTTGCGCGTCGCGCAATGCAGCCTTGGGAATTGATATCTCTGTTCACAAAAGTGTGTGAACAAAATACAAGGGAGCCGAGAACTTATTCACAAGTTATTCAATGGACTTAGCGGCCCTCGGCGAGCGGGTCTAACCAATGCCGCTTGTGTGAGGTCTTCTTGCGATCAGCAAGATATTTTCGTCGCGCATCTTTGAGTGACACGCCACCGATAAAAAACGCGGTGGCGGCGCGACCGATTGCGTACGTGCCGGCGCCTGCGACCATGCCGCAGACGATATTGCCCCAACCGGGAAAAAACTTCAGGATCGCACGCGCGCCTTCGCGTAGAAGCATTCCTGCGCCAACGTTTGCGCCGAGGGTTGTGATGAATTCGGCTGCCGCGCGTAAGCTTCGTTCCCGACCGCTGACGTACATGATTCCGGAGACCATCATCACCTGGAGTGAGGTCAAAATCGGCAAGTCCGCCAGCGGAATGGGTTGCGCACCGATCGCGGTGCAAATCGCGGTAGTCGATTTGATCAACATCTGGGCCACGTGCTGCTGCGCTTCGCGGTCCCGCGAAATTCGAATGATTTCGATCTTCGATTGGTTTGGCAGTTCGCGTGCGAGAAGCGACAATAAACCGCGCGTTTCAGCGCCATGCACGTCGCTGAACACGATGATCTTCAGCAAACGACCTCGCAGCGCCGGCTGCGCCTTGAGCGCTTCTTCGAATTGCGCAGTGCGCATGTCCGATCCAAACGCGATGCCGATGACTTTGGCGTCGCCGAAGCTGCCGCCGAAATCATGTTGTACACGCAGGGCCAACTCGGTGGAGTTATGGTCGGATGCTTTCTCGATTTTCGGTTCCCCATCATCGAAAACGAAAACGATATCGGGAGGCTGACGTTTGAGGTCGTCCTCCACCTGAGCGGCGGCGGAGGCGTCTGCATCGCGCGCATCGAGGACTGAAATCGTTCCATGGCCTGATATGTCCCAGTCGACCCACCGGTGCACCGGCATCACCGCGACATTCATTTGCTCATGTGCATCGGGCGAAAAAAGTGCGTTGAGGATTCGGGGCGTCGGAATTGTGCTCGATCCGATTAAGAGGAACCGCGGTGGCCGCTGTTGGAGAAACAATTCCTTGAGCGGTGTAAGCTCGCTGAGAACTGCCTTTTGAATTTTGGAAGGCAGCCTGCCCGCAAGACGTTCGAGGTTTTCAGCGATCCGAAGAAGAGTCGTCTGATTCATTTTGGAAATGACGAAGCGCGAATGTCGAAGTAAGCCGCCATGTCTGAGGTGATTTCGCGTTTCGGCATTCGGCTTAATTCGCCATTCGCCATTCGGATTTCGTCATTCATTCATACGCCCGATCTTCCAAAAAGCACGAATATGAATTTCGACATTTTGAATTCCATAGCACTCCGCTTATAAACCTTGCATGAGTTTGAACATTGAAATTCTTTCGAAAGCTGCAAACCAGGCGCGTGGTTTGTGCATGGACGCCGTGCAGGCGTCGCAATCGGGACATCTTGGGCTTCCACTCGGCTGCGCGGAAATCGGTGCAGTGCTCTTCGGTCACGCGCTGAAATATAATCCGGACCAGCCGCGCTGGATCAGCCGCGATATCTTTGTTCTCTCGGGCGGCCACGGCAGCATGTTTCTTTACGCGTGGCTGCATATGAGCGGCTACGATTTGCCGATGTCAGAAATTAAACGGTTCCGGCAGTTGCATTCCAAAACGCCGGGACATCCGGAATTTGGCGACACGCCCGGAGTGGAATGCACCACGGGACCGCTCGGTCAGGGCGTGGGCAACTCAGTTGGCATTTCCGTGGCGACAAAAATGGCAGCGGCGCGTTTCAACACGGACGAGCACAAAATTTTTGATCAGCACGTGGTCTGTTTGTGCAGTGACGGCGACATGCAGGAGGGAGTAGCTTCTGAGGCGTGCGCGTTGGCTGCGCACTGGGGCCTCGACAACCTGATCTTCATCTACGACTCGAACGCGGTCACACTCGACGCCGCGGCAAAGGAGACGCAGAGCGAGGATACGGGCAAACGCATGCAGGCTTATGGCTTCGACGTCCAGGAAATCGAGGGACAGGACATGCAGCAGTTTCTCGACGCATTCAATGTGGCAAAGCGGCGCGACAACGGCAAACCGCAGTTCATCATCGCGCACACCCTCATCGGCAAAGGCATCCCCGAGGTCGAAGGGACATACAAGGCGCACGGCGAAGCGGGCGCAAAATTTGTCGATGCCGCGCGGAAAGCGCTCGGGTTGCCCGACGAACATTACTTCGTGTCGAAGGACGTGTACGACTATTTTGCCCAGCACAAGAAGAAACTGCTCGCGGACTACAATCGCTGGGAAGAGACGTATGGGGCATGGCGCAAGAAAAATCCTGATAAAGCGCAAGTGCTCGACGACGGTTTCGCGCGAAAAGTTCCAGCCAATCTTTTAGAGAAAATTCCAGACTTTCCGAAGGATGCGAAACTGGCGACGCGCAAAGCCGCCGGCGAAGTGTTGCAGCCGATCGCACAAGCAATGCCGCTGCTGATCGGCGGCAGTGCCGATCTGTACGGATCGACCATGAATTATATCAAGGACGGCGGGGACTTCACGCGGGATACACCCGGCGGCCGCAATATCCGGTTTGGCATTCGCGAGCACGGGATGTGCGCGATCGTCAACGGTATTTCGTATCACGGTCTCTTTCGCGCATCGGGCGCAACATTCATGGTGTTCACCGATTATTGCCGAGCCGCAATTCGTCTGGCTGCGCTGGCGAAGCTGCCGAACATTTACATTTTTACGCACGACTCGATCGGAGTGGGCGAAGACGGTCCGACACATGAACCCGTGGAGACCGTTAGTTCGGTGCGTTTGATGCCGAATATCGACGTTATCCGCCCGGCCGATCCAGAGGAAACCGCAGGCGCATTTGTCGCTGCGATGCAGCGAGTCGAGGGACCGACATTGCTCGCGCTCACGCGGCAGACCGTTCCGATCTTGAACGACATCGATGTGAACCTGCGTCGCGAAGGAGCGTTGCGCGGCGGTTACATTGCGAAAAGAGAGACCGGCAAGCTCGATCTCATCATCATGTCATGCGGCAGCGAATTGCAGCACGCGCTCACGGCGGCAAAAGAGCTGGGCGACGGCGTGCGTGTCGTCTCCATGCCATGCTTCGAACGGTTCAATCGCCAGTCTTCAGAGTATCACGAAGAAGTTTTGCCTGATGAATGCAGGAAACGCGTCGCAATTGAGGCCGGAGTGACTGAGATTTGGTATCAATACGTTGGTCTCGACGGGAAAGTCATCGGGCTGCACCAGTTCGGCTTAAGCGCACCCGGCGCAGAAGTGATGAAAGAACGCGGGATCGATGCGCAGCACGTTATCGATGCGGCAAAATCGCTCTAAAACGCTTCTTCCGGCTCAGCCGCCTCTTCCGCGCGGTCTTCAAAGCGCGTGAAGTCCTTCAGGAAAGTAAGTTTAACTTGGCCGATCGGACCATTTCTCTGTTTGGCAATAATAAGCTCAGCCTTGCCTTCCAGCTCTGTTCGTTCCTCGTCTGAATCGGCGTAATATTCCTCCCGAACAAGCAAACCGACAAGATCGGCATCCTGCTCGATTGAGCCTGATTCTCGCAGATCCGCCAGCCGGGGAACTCCTTTGCCGCTGCCTGTTCGGATCTCCGGATTGCGATTCAACTGCGCCGCAACAATGATCGGTATCTTTAGTTCCTTAGCCAAGCCTTTGAGCCCCGCGGAAATCTCGGAGATTTCCAGCTGCCGATTGTCCTGCGCGCGGCGAGATGTCGATCTAAGCAGTTGCAAATAGTCGACGATGATAAGCTGGACATTCTGCTGCGCCTTCAGCCGCCGGGCTTTTGCTCGCAATTCGAGAATCGTGAGACCGGCGCTGTCGTCGATGAAGATTTTCGCTTCCGCCAGTTTCGAAGCTGCGTGCGTTAGTTTTGGAAAGTCGGCTTCCCCAAGAAATCCGTCTCGCGTTTTAGCTAGGTTGACGCGGGCTCGTGAACAAAGCATGCGCTGAACAAGCTGCTGCGCGCTCATCTCCAAGCTGAAAATTGCAACGGGCAGCTTCACCTCGATGGCAGCATGCTCAGCAATGTTCATTGCGAGCGCTGTCTTTCCCATGCTGGGCCGCGCTGCGATCACAATCATTTCTGAGGAATGCAAGCCGCTTGTCAGCTTGTCGAGATCGCGAAAGCCGGTCGAAACTCCGGTAATCGCGCCTTTGTTTTCAAAGAGCTTCTCAATTGATTCCAGAGTGCTCATCACTTGTTCCTTCATCGAGAGCATCTCACCTTTGAAACGGTCTTCGCCGACCGCGAAGATTCTCTGTTCGACTTCATCGAGCAGATTGTTCACCTCGTCCTGCTCCTCGTACGCGCGGCGCACGCTCTCAGTGGCGGCGGAAATGATTTCGCGCAGAATGTATTTGTCGCGAACGATCTCGAGGTAATACCCAACGTTCGCCGCAGTCGGAACGAAAGTGAACAGGCTCGTCACGAAGGCAGCCCCACCCACGCTGTCCAGAAGATGCCGATCACGCAGCACCTGGGTAAACGTGATCAGGTCGATCGCCTGCCCCGTGTTCCAAAGATCGACCAGAACGTTGTAGATCGTCCGGTGCGCGGGAACGTAAAAGTATTCTTCGTTAATCTTCTCGACGCATTCGGCAATCGTTTCTCGCGGTGAAATGAGCATCGATCCCAGCACGCCTTGCTCCGCTTCCACGCTGTGGGGCGGGGTACGGTGAATATCCTGCGCAGAACCTGTTGGCGAAATGGGAACAACTTTTTCGCCGCTTCTCTCCGGCCAGCCTCGGCCGGGTCCGTTCCCGGATTCTCTGCGAGGCTTCTCAGCGGTCCGCGAGGACGGTTGAGTCGCCATTTATTCCGTTTCTTTTTTCTCTTCCTTTTTTCTGTGGAAAAATCGGTGTTTCTTTTTCGGTTCTTCTGCCGGAGCGCTCGTTGCCTCCGGCTTCGGTTCCTCTGCGGATTTCACCTGAAAAACAAGTTGTGCGGTTGCATCATGATGCAATTTGATCGCGACCTCGTGCTCGCCGGTATCTTTGATCGGCCGCTCCAAAACGATTTTATGTCGATCGATTTCTACTCCAAGCTCGTTCTTGAGCCGATTAACGATGTCTTGCGCAGTAACCGACCCGAACGCCTTTCCGGTTTCACCTGTCTCCAGGGTGAAGACGAACCGTGCCTTGCCGATTCGGCGCGCTAATTCTTCCGCCTCGTTCAGCTCGCGCGCTTCGCGCTCGGCGCGCTTCTGCTTCAAAGCATCGAGCTGGCGCAATGCGCCGGGCGTGACCTCGTATGCTTTGCCGCGTGGCAGAAGATAATTGCGCGCATAACCACGGCGCACTTTCACCACGTCGGCCTCAGCACCGAGTCCGGGCACGTTTTCAGTCAGGATGAGTTCCGTCAGGGGCATATCAATTTTTTAAAACGCGCTCAGAATTTTTCAACTTGCAGCGTTTCGGAGATGTCGAGTGTAGAATTCAGGCCGGCGTTGTCAATGCGAGAACAAAAAATTTCACAAAAAAATTTCGCAACGGCAGAAAATTGCCAACAAAAACACTCCGAAAGGGAACTGACACTGTCCTGCAAAGCCTGCGCTGCGTCAGATCATCCCGAGCTTCATCCGCCCGGCTTCGCTGATCATGTTCTGGTTCCACGGCGGGTCCCAAACCAATTGGACGTCCGCTTCATCCACGCCGTCGACACTGAGGATTTTGCTCTGCGCATCGTGAGCGATGGCCGGGCCCATGCCGCAACCGGGCGCGGTCAAGGTCATTTTCACTTCAACCCGCGTTCCGCCATCCTCTTTCTTAATCAAACGGCAATCGTAAACCAGACCGAGATCAACGATGTTGACCGGGATCTCCGGATCGTAGCATTGGCGCAACTGGTTCCAGACGTCTTCTTCTGAAGCTTCACCGTTTGTGCGTGCAACTTTTTGGGCTTCCTGCGTCTGCGGTTTTTCCAGACCGAGCGCATCGAGGTCCTTCTCCGCGACACGCGCCAAACCCTGGTAAGTCGCTATCGTATAACTTCCGCCGAGGCTTTGCGTGATCGCTCCCTGCGTGCCGGCGGGGATCGTAGTCTTCTGACCGCTCGGAATCTGGATCGCCTCGCAATCCCGGCTCAGTGTTCTCGTACATGGCTTTCTGTTCTGTCATTCCGAGCGAAGTCGAGGAATCTCTAGATATTTGAACGCAACAAACTCCTCTCGTCGCTCGGAGGGTTTGAATTTATTATGCCACAAATGTCGACAAAGACCAGTGCCTGGCCTGCCTTGAACGGTTAAACCGTCGAATCGCAAATCCGATGTACCTTGGTCACGATTCAACGGATCACTGGACTAATACACATCGCGCTTGTAGCGCTTGTCGCTCTTGAGTTTCTCAACGTATTCGTTGGCTTGCTCGACCGTCTTGCCGCCTTGCTCCTGCACAATTTTCCGCAGTGTCGCATCGACGTCCTTGGCCATACGGCGTGCATCGCCGCACACGAAAAAGTGCGCGCCCTCGGCATCAAGCCACTTCCAAATTTCGGCCGCATTTTCCGTCATTTTGTGCTGAACGTAGACCTTCTGCGCTTGATCGCGTGACCAGGCGCAGTCGAGCCGTGCAAGAAGCCCCTGTTGCACATACGCCGTGAATTCGTCTCCGTACGCAAAATCGCAGCTCTCATGCTGCGCGCCAAAGAAGAGCCAGTTCTTTCCTTTGGCCCCGGCGACTTGTCGTTCCTGTAAGTATGCGCGGAATGGCGCGACACCGGTTCCGGGACCGACCATGATGATCGGCGTGTTTGGATCTTCGGGCAGATGAAAATGTTTTGCCACGCTGGGAAAGACAGGCACCGGAACGTCATCAGCGCGTTCGGCGAGAAAGGATGAACAAACTCCTTTGCGCAGCCGACCGTTACTTTCGTAAATGACGACATCGACGATGAAGTGCACCTGATCGGGATACGCTCTTAAACTTGAGGCCACTGAATAAAGCCGCGGCTGTAATTTGGTCAGTAAGCCGACAAACTCCGATGGCGTAAAGCGGACGGAAGGATGTTCGACGAGGAAGTCGATTACTTCCATCCCCCAGAGATACGTCTCAAGATCTTGTTTGCGGTTTGGAGCGAGAAGATAATTCAGCGTTGGCGCTGCGCTGGCACGTTGGGCAATGGCCTTCAAAAATTTCGGGGTTGGCTGCTTGATGCTGTAATCGCGCAGTAGCGCTTCACGCAATGTTGTCGGTTCACCTTTCTGCCGAGGCACTTGTTCATCGCCGGTCGCGCCGAGCGTACGGATGATTTCATCGACCAATTCTGGATCGTTCGTTGCGTAAACGGCCAATGAATCACCAACTTCAAAGCGCAAGCCCCATCCGGTCAGATCGATCTCAAAATGCCGCGTGTCCTTTGCTGATTCCGGACTGCTGAGACGGCGATTGACGATCATGCGAGCGGGAAAGGGATTCGCCCGTGTGTAGCGTGGGGGAGCAGCGGCAGCGGTAGCAGTAGCGGTAACAGTGGCTTCAGTCATGGCAACTCTTGTAGCGGCGATCTGTTACCGTCGCAAATGTTCACCCGTCATTTCCGATTGCGAGCGTGGGACAAACTTCCATGGCGCGCTGCGCGGTGGCGGTTTCCTCGGCCGTTTCGGGTTGCTTGAAAAAATGAACCGCGGTTTCGTCGCGGTTGTAGGTGATGAGATTCGGCGCTTCCTCGAGACACATCCGGCACAATGCGCAGCTTGTATCCACATACCACGGTCCGGGCGCATTCTCGGGGTCTTGTTTAGTTTGTCCGCCATGACTTAAACAAACGGAAGAAAGGGGATCGGTTTTCAACTCCCTCCACGAGCAATGCTCGATCGCCGTCTCGCGCGGCTCTGTTTCTTCGGCGCTTCCGAAGTCAGCGCAATCGCAAAATCCACCTGCCGTTTAAAGATGTCGACGCGAGCGACGAAGACGGATAGCTGGTCGCCGACGCTGAATCGTTTGCGCGAGCGTCTGCCAATGAGCTGCCGTCTAGCGGGTTCAAACAAATAAAAATCGTCCGTCAGTGAGGAGACATGAACAAGCCCGGTAATCAGAGCATCCGGCAATTCCACCATCAACCCGTAGTTGCGGACATCGACAATTGCGGCGCGAAAACTCTGCGGATTGCGTTCGTCGAGTTGTCGTTGAAAAAATTCGAGTTTCTTCATTTGCGCAGCGTCAATCTCCGCATCAGCCGCATTGCGTTCAGTGGTTGAAATGTGCTCAGCGATAGAAGCGATTTCAGCCATGCCGAGCTGGTCGGGACGCCTAGCTGCGGTGTCCCGACCTAGCGCGCGATGCACCACCAGATCAGCGTAACGGCGGATTGGACTAGTGAAATGTAAGTAGTTCGCTTTCGCGAGCCCATAATGGCCAAGCGGTTGGGCAGAATAGCGCGCGCGTTTCAAACTCTTCAGCAGCGCGATCTTTAGAGCTTGTTCTTCGGGTTTTCCGCCGATCAACTCGAGTAATCGCTGCAACTCACCGCGATGGGTCAGATCGCCCACCTTGTAGTTAAAGCTAAGCACAAACTCGCGATACTCTGCGAGCTTTTCCGGGTCTGGATTTTCGTGAACGCGGTAGACGGTGGAAACCGCACGTTTCTTAAGCTCGCGCGCGACAGCCTCGTTTGCGGCGAGCATGAACTCCTCGATAAGCTGATGCGATTCGTCGTTTTCAACGCGCTCTAATCTTACGGGATGGCCCTGTTTATCTACCAAGACTTTTACCTCTGGAAAATCGAGGTCGAGCGCGCCGTGCTGGAATCGTTTCTTGCGCAGTAACACAGCAAGTTCCCAGGCAAGATGCAGACGTTCGCCTAATTGGTCACGGAGTGGGGACGTTAAGATCGCGTAGGCTTGTTTGTATGTAAGCCGGTGCACGCTGCGAATCACACTGTGTGCAAAGCGCGCACTCTTCACCACGCCATTTTTATCGAAATGGATAAACACTGAATGTGTAAGCCGGTCGACTCCGGGGTTGAGACTGCAAACAACATTGCTCAACCGTTCCGGCAACATTGGAATCACGCGATCGGGCAAATACACGCTATTCCCGCGCCGGCGCGCTTCGCGATCCAGGGGGCTGCCAGGTTCCACGTAGGCGGCGACATCGGCAATGTGCACGCCGAGGCGCCAACCATTCTTGATCTTCTCGACCTGAATCGCGTCATCGAAATCCCGCGCGTCATCGGGATCGATTGTGACGACAAATTCTTTGCGCAAATCTTCGCGCCCCTCGAGTTGTCGCGCAACGATTTGTTCGGAAATCCGCTCCGCCTGATTCAAAACATCTTTTGGAAATTCTGCGCGCAGATGAAATTTGCGGATAATCGAGAGCACGTCGACGCCCGGTGCGGACGCTGCCCCGAGCACTTCGATGATTTCGCCTTCGGGATTGACGTGGCGCGACTCCCACGCATCCAGACGAACCACGACTTTGTCGCCCACATTCGCTGATGGCTGTTGTCGCTGATCTCGGTCCGGGTGGACGTAGATGTCATGCACGAAGCGCGGATCATCGGGGACGACATAGTAAAAATTCTGCGACCGCTGGAGCGTGCCGACGATCGTATCGTGTGCGCGTTCAAGGATTCGAATCACACGTCCTTCGCGCCGTCCTTTGATTCGCCCATAAGGCGTATCAGGCGATATACGAGCAACGACGCGGTCGCCGTGCATCGCTGTTCCGATATTTTCCGCTGCAATGAAAACATCGGGCTCGCCCGGTGTTTCCGGTGAAAGAAAGCCGTAGCCGACCTGATGGATCGACAGTTTGCCGGTTACGAGATCTGCCTCGGCCGGTAAGACATACCGGTTTTTGCGGATGCGCGCGATTTCGCCTGCGCGCTCTAGCTGGCGCAGCGTTTTGCGCAAGACAACTCGTTCACTGGCCGCCAACCGAAGTTCGCGCGCCATGTCGACCTTGTTGAGCGGCCGATAATCTTTCCGGGCCAGGAGCGCCAGAACTTGTTCTCGAATCTTACGTCCGTTGACAGGCATTTGGGCGAAACAATATGGTCAGGTTTGTCGATTTAGCGCGATTTCAACAGAAGGTCTATCTATGCAAAAGGCGATTCTTGCCGGCGCATCGGCGATTTTACTGGCGGCGATCGCTACGTTTGCTGCAGGAGGAGCTAAAATGAAGATCACAAGTTCTGCCTTCCAGCAAGGTGGTAACATTCCATCAAAATTTACGTGCGACGGCGCAAACACCAGTCCGCCTTTGCAGATTTCTGATGTGCCTTCCGAAGCGAAAGGCCTTGTGTTAATCGTTGATGATCCGGATGCGCCGAGCGGACTGTTCACGCATTGGACGGCTTGGAACATCTCGCCGCAGACGGGCACTGTTGCGGAAGGAAGCACGCCGAAAGGAGTGCAGGGGACAAACGACTTCGGCAAATCGGGCTACGGCGGACCGTGTCCACCTTCGGGCATGCACCGCTACTACTTCAAGATTTTCGCCCTGGATCGAGAGTTGGATTTGCCGGCCGGTGTGAGACGAGGACAGCTGGATGCTGCGATGAAAGACCATGTGATTGCTCAGGGTGAATTGATGGGGCGCTATTCCAGGAAGAAATGACGAAGCACGAATGACGAATCACGAAGGAAGCTCAATGATTAAATGACGAAAGAGCGCTCAGTTGTGGCTGCCCCGTCACTCAGATATCGGCATTCCTTCGACGTT
>WNGL01009307.1_pt1 | contig 11404 bp, 12 predicted proteins | sample 5400591 | NCBI WGS metagenome assembly WNGL01 (sample SAMN13153377, study PRJNA577476) | soil metagenome | isolation source: 80 cm soil or saprolite under Garry oak tree replicate 1 | place: USA:California | collected 2016-06-15
ACCGCCGGGCCCCGGCGACCTCGTCGATGATGGCGGCCACGCCGAGGTCCTCCAGCATGCCCCAGGCGGCGGCGACCGCGCCGAAGTGCTTGTGCTGGGTACGGCCGGGCAACCCCAGCCCGCCGCCGCGCATCGCGGCCGCCAGCTCCTCGGCGGTGCCCAGGTACTCCTGCGAGACGATCCTCGGCTGGCCGTTCACCCGGGCGGACTCGACCAGGTAGTAGTAGGTCGCGTTGCCGCGCTTCTTGCCGATGATCGATGCCATATATGGGTAATACACTAATTCGCACGGTGATGCCAGCACCGACACGCGGTTTGCGCAGGCAGGCCCGCTGACGACGGGTCGTGCGACCCGCCTCAGACCCTCAAGATCAACTTATCCAGGAAGGTCAGGCTAGGCGGCGGCGTGGTCGCGGCCCAGGATGTTGTCGGCGACGACGCGGCCCTGGTACATGGCGACGTGGGTGAACAGGGCGACGCCGGTGGCATCGCCGAGCGCCCACAGGCCCTGCCCGGCCTGGCACCGGCCGTTGACGGCGATCCCGCCCCGGTCGGTTAGCTGGACCCCGGCTGTTTCCAGGCCGAGCCCGCCAGTGGCCGGGCGGCGGCCGGCGCCGAGGATCACCACGTCGGTGTCCACCTGGCTGCCGTCGTCCAGGGTAACCACCGTGCCGCTGCTGGTGCGGTGCGCGCGGGTGGCGGTGCGCCCGGTGCGGATAGTGATGCCGTCGGCGGCGAGCGCCTGGGCGGCCAGCTCGCCAACCCTGGGATCCTCCCGGTCGATCAGCCGGTCCGCGCGCTGGACGATGGTGACCTGGGCGCCCATCCGGGCGTAGAACTGGCCAAGCTCGACGCCGACCGCGCTGCCCCCGATCAGCCGTTGTCGTGGCTCATGCCGGCCCCCTCCTCAGGCGGCGCAGCAGGACAGGCGGGCGACGTCGCGGGTGAATGCCTGCGCGGCGAGCCGGAGGGACTCGGCCGTGGTCAGGTAGGGGTGGAAGGTGGCGGCCAGTTCGGCGGCGGTGATGTGGTGGCGGATGGCCAGCACCGCGGACTGGATGACCTCACCGGCACCCTCCCCGACCACCGAGGCGCCCAGCACCGCGCCGGTGGCGAGGTCGGCGACCAGCTTGGTCACCCCGGCGGTGTCGTGGTTGACCAGGGCCCGGGGCACCGCGGTGGCGGGCAGGACCGAGGTGGTGACCTGGTAGCCGGCCGCGCGGGCCTGCGCCTCGGTGAGCCCGGCACCAGCCGCTGGCGGGCTGGTGAAGATGACCCGGGGCAGGCCAGCCAGATCGGCCGGCCGGTCCTCGCCGAGCAGGGCGTTGCCGGCCGCCAGCGCGCCCTGGTAGGCGGCAACGTAGACGAACTGGGGGGCGCCGGTGACATCCCCGGCCGCCCACACCCTCCGGTTCGCCGTTCGCAGCCGGTCATCGACGACCACCGCACCGCGGGCGTCGGTGGCCACCCCGGCCGTCTGAAGGCCCAGCCGGTCTGTGGCGGGCCGGCGCCCGGTGGCGACAAGGATCTCGTCGGCGTCGATCACGATGGGGGCGCCGTCCACGGTGGCGTAGAGCCGACGCCGGTTCCCGTCCCGCTGCACCGTGTGCACCTGTGCGGAGGTGTGGATGGTGGCGCCCTGGCCGCGCAGCACGTCCGTCAGGGCCTGGGACACCTCGGGTTCCTCGGAGGGCGCGATCCGGCCGGCCACGTCGAGGAAGGTGACCGCGGAGCCCAGGTGCCCAAAGAACTGGCCAAGCTCCAGGCCGACAGCGTTCGCGCCGATGACCGCCAGGCGTTCTGGCACCGTTTTGAGGTCCAGGGCGGTGGTGCTGGTCAGGTACCCGGCCCCGGCCAGGCCCGGGATCCGCGGGACCGCCGGGGAGGCGCCGGTGGCGATCAGCGCCGCGCCGAAACGGATTTCCCGCCCCGCCACCTCGACGGTCTGCGGGCCGGTGAAGGCGGCGTGGCCGTGGATGATGTCGAACCCGTAGGCGCGCGCCAGGTCGGCGTATTTCTCCTGCCGCAACGTCGCGACCAGGTCGTCCTTCTGCGCGACCAGGGCGGCCAGGTCCACCGGGCCTGCCGCGGTGGTGATCCCCGCGAACCGGGGGTGGCCGAAGGCCCAGTACGCGGCCCCGGCCGCCAGCAGCGCCTTGGACGGCACGCAGCCCACGTTCACGCACGTCCCGCCAATGGTGCCCGCCTCGGCCAGGGCCACCCGGTAACCGGCGTCACGGCCCCGGATCGCCGCGGCGAACGCTGCCGACCCCGCGCCCAGCACCAGCAAGTCATAGCCCGCCTCACCGTCATGGGCAGCCTGGGCGGCCAGCGGCCCGGCCCGCGCCGTCGCCGCCTCGGCCCGCAGCGTCCCGGGCGTGTACCCGGCCGCGCTGACCGCGGCGCGCAGCCCCGCCTCGCCCACGCCGTCGGGCAGGACGAAAAGGGCCACGCCTGCGCGGAAGTCCGCCGACACCTGCCCCGCCCCGGCCCGCTCCAGCGCGGCGGTGATGTGGTGCTCACAGTCGGTGCAGGTCATGCCCGCCACCTCCAGGGTGGCGCGGCGGGATGTCGCGGTCATCGGTCGTTTCCTCCTTCGCCGTGTTGCGGCCCTGGTGGCGGCCGCCCGCCGCACGAGGGTGTTCAGATCCAGTCCGGGCCGATCCGCTGGCAGCTGGCCAGATGGTCCGCACGGCCGGAGATCAGCGGCCGGGCGGCGGCCAGCAGGCCGGCCAGCCGGGGATCGGCGGCGCGGTAGATCACCTGCCGTCCGCGGCGCTCGGCCTCCGCGAACCCGCACCACCGCAGGCAGGCCAGGTGGTTGGACACCCTGGCGCGGGGCGCACCGGCCGCGGCGGTCAGCTCAGCGACAGTGTGCGGCCCCTCAAGCAGCAGCTCCAGGATCCGGAGCCGAGTCGGGTCCCCCAGAACGCGGAAGAACCGGGCCGTGGCGGCGGCAGGGACGGGATCGCTCGCAGCGATTGGCAGGCTTCCCATAGCAGCAATCATAACTGGAAAACCTGTTATATCTCTTTGGCCGGCGGCGGCCCTGGCGCTCGGCCTCCGCGGCGTCCCTGTTTGCCACGTGACATCAGCGGGCTGTCCGCCGTGGCGAGGTTGAAGGCCGAGTTGACGAGCCCGACGTGGGAGAACGCCTGGGTGAAGTTCCCGACCAGGCGCTGACGGGACGGGCCGTGGCCTCGGCCGACACGACGGGTATCAGCACGAGCAGCACGGCTGAGGTCTCCGACGGCACGATCCTCGGGCTGCCGGCCGTCACCGCAGCCTCTGGGTCGCTCACCGACACCTACTTCGTGTGCCCGTCGGTCAGCACGAACAACCGGACAGGCATGTGGGTGATCGGCCACCACGGGGGCTATTACGTGCTCGTCCCCACCCAGGGCCCGGATGGGAGCAAGGTGTTCATCAACATCCCGACCCATGTCGCGAACCAGGCACAGGTCCCCGCAGGGTGGGCGCTCTACAAGAGCCTGCCGAGCTACCCGAATTTTGTCGGCACCGCGACGCTGCTCCAGGAAGGCATCGACGGCTGGCTCGGCAGCCCGGCCGGATGGGAGGAAGGCGACATGGCGAGCGTCGTCGATAACGGCGACGCCAGCTACACCGTCACCAACCAGCGGCTCGGCCAGTCGGTCACCATCCACCACTCGATCCCGCTCGCCAGCGCAGCCATCTGGTAACCGGCGCGCCCGGAAACCCCGGGCTGTCACCGCGAGAGGGGCACACCCGTTGTAGGGCGTGCCCCTCTGCGCACGGCCCCGCCTGGCCGCCCTTTCCACGGTCGCTCAGCCGCAGCGCTATTGATTGCCCCGTCCTGGGCCTGGCTTACCCGGTCCAGCCGCCAGGTGCCCGGCGAAGTCGCCTAACGGGCCCAGCGCCGCGGTTGGCACCTCCGCTCGCTGACGGCGCAGCACGGCCTTGATATCCCGGTAGACGCTGGCCTCCAGCCCGCACCGGCGGCAGTCCTCCAAGTGCCGCCGCCGGGTTAGCTGCGGGTGGCGAGCCTAGCGCGGTCGATGACCTCGATGGCGCTGTAGCTGATCCGGATGAGGCCGCCGCGTTCGAGGTCTTTGAGGACCTTGTTCAGCGAGGGCCGCTGCACCCCCAACATGGCGGCCAGGGTCCGCTGCGGCAGTTCCACCCGCCCCTCCACCGCTTCCTCCGCCAGCAGCCGCGCGGCCTGGGCGGTCAGCGACCCGCCCAGCAGCGCCAGGATCCGGGCCTGGCTGGCCGCCAGCCGCTGGGCGACGCTGGACAGCCACCGCCGGGCGATCCCCGGCCGGGTGGCCAGCAGCTGTTCGAAATCGCCGCGGTCCAGGAATAGGCACGTCGCCTCGGTCAGGGCGCGGCCGGTGTAGGGCAGTGGCATGTCCAGCAGCAGCTGGATGTCGCCGTCCACGTCGCCCGGGCGAAGCAGCGCGACGACGGCACGGCGGCGTCCAGATCCCACCGACAGCTCCACCCGGCCGTCGCGGATGATCCACACCCCCGGTGTCTGCTCGCCGCCACGGAACACCACCGACCCCGGGGGGAACGTCCGGACCGCGAGCGTTGAAGCCAGCGCGGTCACATCGTTTGGCCGCAGCGGCGCGGACTGACCGCGGCCCACGCACCTGGCCACCCACGCGGCCTGCCGGATCTGCGCTTCCGCCGGGCCCATGGGCACGGGCACCAACTGCGCAGCCCGCTGCGCCGCCGCAGGAATCCGCCGCAAGCCCATGGCATCCATCTTGTCACCTCGCTGACACCGCGGCGGATGGCTCCGCGTCCTGCTGCTGAAATCCGCTGAGCACCACGTCCTGCTCGCCGGCCCGGCCACCCGGCTCCGCTTGGCGCCACACCATCGGCCCGCAGGCGCCGGCTGATCCCCTCCGTATGGCCGCCGCCTTGTCACACCCCGGTCACGGCCCGCAGGTTGGTGAGCGCGGCTGCCAGCGCGGCCCTGACCGCCGGGTCTGCGGGGTTGAGCCCAGGATCGAGGATGACCAGCCAGGTGATCGATGGCTGGCCGGGGGCGCGCCGCGCGACCACGCGCGCCCCTGCGCGCCCGTTCAGCGTCACACGCTGGTCAACCACCCGGCTCCAGGCGACACGCTCGCTGGCCACTGCGGCCAGGCCCCAGTCGCTGGCCAGCCGCAGCATGGTACGGGCCGGGACTGCGGCGGTAAGTCCGGTAAGGGTCAGGACGTGCCGCTGTTCGTCCCACCGAACCTCGCCCACCTGCTCCCACCCCAGCCGCGCCCAGGACCGGCCGCTCTGGCGGTAGAGCGCCCGGTCCGTCGCCACCACCAGCTCACCACCGGCACCGCGAGCCACAGCCAGCAGGCGCTCACCGGGCACGACAGGTGCATGTGCGCGGGCCTCGGCCCGGGTGGCGAGGTGGTGGCGGTGGTCTTCCCGCCAGGCTTTCAGCCACCGGCCCATGCGGCGGTTTGCAGGCTGTCCCCGCTGTTCAGCATGCGGCGGCATCGCCGCCGCCTTCCCAACCGGCCTGCGCCCCGCCGCACCGGGCATGATCCGCGACCGCCGGATCTGCCGTCACGCCGGTGGCAGCCGTGCCGCGAGGGTGGCGAGGTCGGCCATCGGGATGGGGGCGGCCACCAGCTCCGGTGTCGGGCCGTTGAGGCAGTACAGGCCGAGCTTGCCCAGCCGGGTGGACCATGCCATGCCCGGGCCGGACGCGGTGGCCGCGCCCGGCGGCATGGGGAACGCCTGGCCGGAGACGGCCACCACCGCCTCGGTGCCGCCCACCCGCCAGGTCCGCATCACGATCTGCTGCCCGCCCGCCGTCACCGTCACCGGGCGGCCGATCTCCACCGGCGCGGGCCGCCCGCCGGGAGGTGGGCGCTGTCCCCCCGGCGAAGCCGGGATGGCCCGCGCGTAGCGCACCACCGCCATCACGGCCCCGGGCACTGCGCCGGCCTGGTGACCACCTGGGAGGAGAACCACCAGGAGTGTGACCGCCAGGCCAGCGGCAAGCGTCCCGGCGCCCGCCACCCGCCACCAGGCCGGCCGCCCACCCGGACGGGGCCGCGGTCGTGCGGTGCGGCCGCGGGCGGTCACCTCGACGGCGAAGGCGACCCGGTCGGCCAGTCCCGGCGGCGCGGGCTGGCGCGCCAACCGCGCGGCCTGGCGGCCGGCCCGGTCTTCGCGGGCCGCCCGCCAGCACCGCTCACATTCCAGCAGGTGCTCATCAAAGCGCCGCGCGCCCGCGGGGGTCAGTTCCCCGGCCAGGAACCCGCCCAGCAGCCGGTGGCCGCTGTCATGGCCGTCCATCACTCACCCCCGCCTGGTCAAGCAACTGGGCCAGCCTGCGCCGTCCCCGGTGCACCCGGGCCAGCACCGTGCCCCGCGGGCACCCCAGCGCCTCCGCTGCCTCCCGGGCGGTATACCCGGCCACATCCATCAACACGATGCACACCCGCTGCGGCTCCGGCAGCAGCGCCAGGCAGCGTGACACCGCCTGCGCGTCCAGGCCAGCGATCACCACATCGGCCACGTCAGGCACCCCCTCCCGGCCGCTCCCGCCGGCCCAGGGCAGCGTGTCCAGCAGCGCCTGGGCAGGCACCTCCCGCGGCCGCCGCTTGCGCCGGCGCGCCTGCGACCGGGCCGCGTTCAGGCAGATCGCCGCCAGCCACGCCCGCATACTCCCGCCCCGGTAGGAACCAAAAGCGGCGTAGGCGCGCAAGTACGTCTCCTGCACCAGGTCCTCCGGCTCCTGCCCGGGCACGGCGGCGTGCCGCGCGACCTGGTACACCACGTCCACATGCGGCAGCGTGGCGTCCAGGAACACCCGATGGTCACCGCCCACGGCACTTCACACCCATATACGACGCCCAGCAGCCACACCTGATTGCGCCACCGGCGGAGCCGGTGCCGCCCCGGCCCCGCCGGACGGCCAGCGAGGCGGTGGCGCGGGTTCCCCGGCGCCAGCCGTTCCGCATGATTATTCGAGCCACCTGGGCGGCAGCTCAGGTGCCCGAGGCGGCGGCGCGGCGGGCGAACGGGTAGGCCACCAGGCCGAAGATCAGCCCGTAGATCAGGTGGCCGATGAAGAACGGCCCACGGGGGGTCAGGTGGCACATCAGCGGGTTCGCCCACGGCAGCACCAGGTACATCATCACCACATACAGCAGGGCCGCTCCCGCCACCGACGCGGCCACATATGCCGGCGCGGTCCGCAGCACGCCCAGCCCGGCCCGGCGGAGGCCGAACAGCACGACGATGAAGGCAATCCCGACCAGCATCGAGAACGCCAGGTGCAGCACCATCCCGACGGCCAGGTGGCTGGCCGCCACGGGCATGTTCATGCTCATGCCCGGGTGCATCATCATGTCCCGCTCGATCATGGCCGCCTGGCCGCGCCACACGAACGAAGCCATGCACAGGTTGAGTGGTGTCCAGAACCCGCTGCTGGTGGCGGCGGAGTCGATCATCTGCCACATGGCCATGCCGATGCCGGCCGTCAGCCCGGCGATCGCCCCGTACCCGGCCAGCCGCGGCAGGGCGGTGGTTCCCGGGCGGGTGAGAATCGCTTCGCTCATTCTTGCTCACCTCTGCTTCTCGTGTGCCTGGCCCGCCGGCCAGGCACCACCGGGCGGATCCCGGTGGATGCCGTTCAAAGACGCCGCAGCGGTCCCGCTGATTGCACCGATGGCCCGGCGGGCGGCTTCCGGCTACCGGGCGGCCCGGTCAGGTAGGGCAAGCCATCCACCGTGGCTGGCTGCTTTCCGCAGCCGCTGCTGCTTCCGAGAAAAGGCCATGACGGCGGCGGTGCGGGGGAGATTGTCAGCGTGCCGACAATGGCGGCCTGTCCCGCTTACCGGGGCGGGTCCGGCACTGCCGGGCAGGCGGCGTGGCCGCCGTAGCGGCCGAAGAACTGGGCGGCGGCCTGCTGGATGGCCAGCGACCAGGTGGGGTAGGCGTGGCTGGCCTGGGCGAGCCGGCCGGTGAACATGCCGGTGCGCATGGCCAAGGCCGGCTCGTGGATCATCTCCCCGGCGCGGGCGGCCACGATGGTGGCACCGACGACCCGGCCGGCGCCAGTGTCGCGCAGGACCGGCCGCGGTCCTCAGATGATCTTGACGAAGCCCTGGGTACGGCCTGCGGTCACGGCCCGGTCGGCCTCGCGCACCGGCAGGTAGGCTACCCGCGGGCCCGGCAAGGTGGCGGCCGCCTGCGGCTCGGTGAGCCCCACCTGCGCCACCTCGGGGCCGGTGAACACCACCCACGGGATCGCCGCCGTGCTGAACCTGCCCGGCGGTGACCAGCGACGGCGCAGGGCGTTGCGGGCGGCCAGGCGGCCCATCGCATGGGCCACGTGGGTGAATGGCATCCGCCCGGTCACATCCCCTGCCGCATAAATCCCCGGTGCTGTGGTGGCCAGGTGCCGGCCGGTCACGATGCACCCGCGTTCATCCACCCGGACCCCAGCGGCCTGCAGGCCCACACTGTCACTGACCGGCTGGCGGCCGGTGGCCACCAGCAGCCGGTCCGCATCTATCTCCTTCCCCGGCGCCAGCAGCAGCGTGACGCCCTTTCCTTTTTGCTTAACGCTGGCGGCCGCCACTGCGGTGCGCACGCTGATGCCCTCGCCGCGGAACACCTCTTGCAGCACTCGTGACGCCTGTGGGTCGGCGGCGGGCAGCAGCCGGGGCGCGGCCTCAATGAGCGTGACCTGGCAGCCGAGCCGGGCGAATGCCTGAGCGAGTTCGCAGCCGACCGCGCCGCCGCCCAGCACCGCCAGCCGCCCGGGCAGCTCATCCAGCCCGAAGATGGTCTCGTTGGTCAGGTACTCCGTCTCCGCCAGGCCTGGTACCGGTGACAGCGCGGGCCGGGACCCGGTGGCGATCACGAACCTCTCCGCACGCACCCGGCGCCCGCCCACGGTGATCTCACGTCGTGAGGCGAAAGCCGCCCGGCCGCGCAGGACGTCGATGCCGCCGGCGGCGAGGACCTGCGCGGTCTCGGTCGCCGCGATCGCCGCCACCGCGTGGCGGACCGCCGCCATCGCCCCGGCGAACGTGGCGCCGCGGGCTGCTGCTTCGACCAGGGTTTTGGACGGCACGCACCCCGTGAACGTGCACTCCCCGCCGATCTCCCCCTCCGAGACCAGCAGCGCACGGGCGCCCGCGGCTGCCCCGCGCGGGCGGCACCCAGCCCGGCTGCGCCGCCGCCAATCACGATCAGGTCGTAGCAGGCCGTCACCGTGGTGAGCCCTGACCGGCTGCGGCGGGTGTTGTCACCTGGCTGACAATCTGCCGGGCCACGCGCGGTCCCTGGTGTTGGCATATCCGAATTCCGCACAGCCTGCGTGCCGAGCGGAGAACCGGACAGGTGGGGAGCACCTCATGGATGGCGAAGAGACCGACATCGTCGTGATCGGGATGGGACCTGGGGGGGAGGACGCCGCCGGGAGACTGGCTGAAGCTGGGCTGCATGCGACCGGGGTGGAGGCCAAACTGGTCGGCGGTGAGTGCCCCTACTGGGGATGCGTGCCGTCGAAGATGATGATCCGCGCCGCCAACCTGCTGGCCGAGGCGCGGCGGATCCCCGGCATGGCGGGCGCTTCCACCGTGGACCCGGACTGGGCGCCGGTGGCGCGCCGGATCCGGGATGAGGCCACCGATTCCTGGAACGACAAGGTCGCCGTCGACCGGTTCACCGGCAGAGGCGGCCACTTCGTGCGCGGCAGTGCGCACATCACCGGCCGCGGCGAGGTCACCGTGGACACAGCTAATGGCCCCCGGGTGCTGCGGGTCCGGCGCGGCATCGTGATCGCCACCGGCACCGAGCCCGCCATCCCGCCGATCCCCGGGCTGGCAGGGACGCCGTACTGGACCAACCGGGAGGCCATCGAGACCGAAGAAGTCCCGCAGTCGCTGATCGTGCTCGGCGGCGGCGCCGTGGGCGCGGAGCTTGCGCAGGTCTTCGCCCGGTTCGGCTCCCACGTGACCGTGGTGGAGGCGCTGCCCCGGCTGCTTCCGGCGGAAGAACCCGAGGCGGGGGAACTGCTGGAAGCGGTCTTCACCGGGGAGGGCATCGCGGTACGCACCGGCTCGCGGGCGGAGCGGGTCAGCCACGACGGCCACCGGTTCACCCTGGGACTCGCGGGTGGTGAAACCTTCACCACGCAGCGGCTGCTTGTGGCCACCGGCCGCCGCGCCGACCTGGCCGCACTCAGTGTGGGAGCCTACGGCCTCGACGAGACCGCCAAGGCCATCAAGACCGACGAGCGGATGCGGGCCGCCGAGGGGCTGTGGGCGATCGGGGACATCACCGGCAAGGGAGCATTTACCCACGTTGCCATGTACCAGGCCGGGGTCGCGGTGCGCGACATCCTGCGCCAGGCCGGGCACCCAGCGGACTACCGGGCGGTGCCGCGGGTGACCTTCACCGACCCCGAGATCGGCTCAGTTGGTCTCACCGAGGACCAGGCCCGCGAACAAGGCGCCGCCATCCGGGCTGGTGCCGCGCGAGTTCCGTCGTCGGCGCGCGGCTGGATCCACAAGGCCGGCAACGAGGGGTTCATCAAGCTCATCGAAGATGCTGACCGCGGTGTGCTGGTGGGCGCGACCTCGGCCGGGCCGGCGGGCGGCGAGGTGCTGGGTGCGCTCGCGGTCGCCGTGCACGGTCAGGTTCCGGTCGAGGACCTGCGAGCCATGATCTACGCCTACCCCACCTTCCACCGCGGTATCGAAGACGCCCTCCGCAGCCTGGCCGGAGCCTGACCGCAGCAGTGACAGCCCTGGACCGCCCGCCGCGGCGCGGGCCCGCGGCTGAGCCGCCGCACCGGGAAGCAGCCCCTCTCGGCGCGCGGGCACGGCCGGCCGCCGTAAGCCGGCGCCAGTGAACTGTGTCATCTGGCTGACACCACTCCCCACCGGGCCGGTGCGGCGCTGTCCAATGCGGTTAGCGGGTGCGGCGGCGGGTCCCGCCCCGGCGATCGGGTCCGGGCAGGCGCGGGCGTGACGGCGCTCGCCCGGGAAGGCTAACCGCCCGCGCACGCGTGTGGATGGCGGGGCCCGCGGGCACACGCCCAGCTCATCGGCGGTGAGGTGACTCTGCTCGATCCCGGGGACCACGCCGCCGCTTTGCAGGTGATGCGGGCGCATGGGCGGGAGCCGATGAGCTTCACCCACGGCGACTTTGACTATGAGTACCTGGAGAGGCTGGTGCTCGGCCCGGCCGGGCGGCGGCTGACCGCGCAGCCACTGATGGCGAAGTCCCCGGCCAGGCCCGAATCCAGCTGCGCGAGTACTTCCCCGCCGCGCTGGAGGCGTTCGAGGATCTGGACGCCCCTGACGTGCTGGAACTGCTGGCCAAAGCCCCGGACCCGGCCCGAGCCGCGAAGCTGGCCCGTGCCCAGGTAGCGGCCGCGCTC
>WNGL01018856.1_pt1 | contig 11404 bp, 14 predicted proteins | sample 5400591 | NCBI WGS metagenome assembly WNGL01 (sample SAMN13153377, study PRJNA577476) | soil metagenome | isolation source: 80 cm soil or saprolite under Garry oak tree replicate 1 | place: USA:California | collected 2016-06-15
CGTGCTGTCGCTTCAAGGCGAGCGATCCGGTCGGGAGCCTGCGTACTTCGCTGACGGCGTCACGGAAGCGTTGATCGGCCGGCTTGGCACGGTCGACGGGATTCGCGTGTTGTCCCGCACCTCGACGGCGCGTTACGCCGACAACCCGTCGCTGGCGGCCCTTCGACGCGACCTCGCGGCGGATCTGGCGGTGCGCGGCGCAGTCGAAATTGCCGCCGGACGCATTCGGCTCGTGTTGACCGTCGTTGACACCGCGACAGGTCGGTCCGTTTGGCAGCACGCGTTCGAACGGCCGTCAAACGAAGTGCTGGCGCTCGAGAACGACGCCGCGCGCGGAATCGCGGATGGCGTGGGCGTGCAGGTGGCAGCGTCGCGGCAGAACCTGCTGCGCGTCGCCCGCGCAGTCGACCCGGTCGTGTACGAGAACTATCTCAAAGGACGCTTCTACTCGAACAAGCGGACCCAGGGTTCGCTGGAACAGGCGGCGGCATTCTACCGCTCGGCCATCGATCTCGATCCGACGTACGCGCCGGCTCATGCCGCGCTCGCCGACTGCTACAACCAGCTCGGAACCGTCATGGTCGGCACGGCGTCGCCGGCCGACATGCGGCCGCGGGCCCGGGTGGAGGCGGTCGCGGCGATCCAGGCCGACGACTCGCTTGCGGAAGCGCACGCGACACTCGGGTATATCTCGCACTACGACTGGGAATGGGCCACCGCCGAACGTGAGTTCAGGCGCGCGCTCGATCTGAATCCGAATCTCGCACTGGCGCACGTGTGGTATGCGAATTATCTGGCGTCGACGAAGCGTCTGGATCGCGCGGTTGCGGAGGTGCAGCGGGCCGAGCAGTTGGATCCCTTCTCACTTGTCGTGGTGACGAATCTTGGGTGGACCCTGGGGTACGCACGGCGTCCGAACGATGCCATCGCTGCCTATCATCGTGCGCTGGCGCTCGACCCAAACTACGTCCAGGCGCGGTGGCGCCTGGCCGGCGAACTCGCGGAGATCGGGCGGTTCGACGAGGCGATCACTGAAACCCGGAAAGTCGTCGAGATGACCAGCCGGAGCCCGTCGACTCTGGCAGGACTCGCGCAGGTATATGCGGATGCCGGGCGACGCACCGAGTCGGTGACCACCGTGAATGCGCTTCTCAAGCTGTCCGGTTCCCAATACGTGTCTCCGGTCAGCATTTACGCCACGTACTTCCGGCTCGGGGATGCCGACAAAGGATTCGAGTGGCTCGACAGGGCGATCGAGGAGCGATCGAATGGTGTCGTGTATGTGGCGGTCGACTCCTTCATGGATCGTGTCCGCGATGACCCTCGGTACCGACGCGTGCTCGATCGGATCGGTCTCCAGGATGTCCGATAAAGCCGGCTCACCCAACCGGATCACGCAGCTCCTGATCGCGTGGAGCGACGGCAGACGCGAAGCGGGCGAAGACCTGCTGCCGTTGGTCTATTCAGAGCTTCGCCGCCTCGCGTCCCGCTACCTTCGCCGCGAATCGCCCGATCACAGACTGCAACCGACCGAGCTCGTGCACGAGGCGTACATGCGCCTGATCGATCAACGCAAGGTGCAGTGGCGCAATCGGATGCATTTCTACGGCATCGCCGCGCAGATCATGCGCAGGATCCTCGTCGATCATGCAAGGGCCCGGGCGGCGGGCAAACGCGGCGCCGGCTGGGAGCACGTCCCGCTCGTCGAGGATCAACTGCCGTCCGGCGCGGACGACGTCGACGTCGTGGCACTCGACGAAGCGCTGGCGCGGCTCGCCGTCGTGGACGCGCAGCAGGCGCGGATCGTCGAGCTGCGGTACTTCGGCGGGCTCACGATTGACGAGGTGGCCGAGGTGACGCGGATCTCTGCCGCGACGGTCGTCCGCGAATGGACGGTGGCGAAAGCCTGGCTGCGCGCGGAACTGTCGAAGTGAACAACCCAGCTGCCGGTCGACGTCAACAGCGACGGCTTTGAACCGGACGCACCGCGGGACGGATACTTGGGTCTCCAGTGTCGACTGGATTCAAAAGACATAGAATCTCCTTGTTATGGAATGACTTACGGGAATTCATCCAGCTGACGCCAAAATGAACCCTTGAGATATACATCAGTCGAGATATACTGCCGCTTGCTTTCGGTGGAAGAGGTGGTCCCATGACCGACTTGTCTGATTTCCCGTTCCGCGTCGTGCTCCGACCTGACCGTCGTCAGAGACTCGATCGTCGTCAAGACGGGCGGGGCGGTCGTCGCGCTTCCGATCGCGTCGGATTCGCGGTATCTTCCTCCATCGCGGCACATGAGGAACTGGCCCGGGCGGGCAGCGACGTGGGGCCGACTCCTTCGGCCAAGCAGTACATGCACTGACCCGCACGCCCTCCGGTGAGGTGCTGCGCGCGACGCGGCGACTGAGCGCCGTCCACACCGGACCCCGTTCGACGCGTCTGTCGACGCTGAAGGTGTACCCCGAATATCCGCCACGCGTTCGTATCGAATGGCTGATTGCGAGCAGCCGCGTCGTGCTTGCCGGCGGCGCACTGCTGGCCGTGGCGACCAGTCCGTTCGGTCCCGGCGACGACTGGCGTCTCGCCTACACGATTGGCTGGTATCTCGTCTACAGCCTCTGCGTGCTCGCGCTCGTCTGGACGCCGGTACGCTTCGCGCCGGGCTGGGGTCTGGCGCTCCACTTGTTCGACCTGTCGGCATTCTCACTCTTCACGTTCTTCACCGAAGCATCAACCAGCCCGTTCTTCATCTACTTCACGTTTCTCGTGATCTGCGGGACGTTGCGATGGGACATCCGCGGCGCTGTGTGGACGGCGATCGCGAGCGTCGTCGTGTACGCCGCCACGGGTCTGTACACGTCGCAAGTCCTCCACCTGCGTCCCTTCGCCACCAACGCCTTTGTCGTCCGCAGCGTGCATCTCGCGGTCACAGCGGCACTCATTGCGTATCTCGGGGCTTACCATCATCGCGTTCAGCGCGAGATCGGCCGGATCATCAGCTGGCCTCGCCGGGTGCCACGACAACCGCGGGAGTTGGTCGGCGAGATCATCGCTGAATGTTCGGAGGTGCTCGAGGCCCCGAGGGTGCTCATCATCTGGGAAGAGCCAGACGAGGGAGAAATCAACCTTGCCTGGGGATCGGGTAGCGACGTGACGTGGGCCTCGGAGCCCGAGGCGACCTACGGGTCGTTCGTCCTGTCCGGGCTGGAGCAGAAGACGTTTCAGGCCGCCGACGTCGGCGACGAGCGGGGCGTGGTGGTGCACTGGTCGGGCGGTGCGTTCCGGCGGCGCGTCTGCCGGCCGATCAACCTTGCACTCCAGACGCGATTCGGCATGCACCGGGTGCAGTCATGGAGCCTCGACGGCGAACTGATCCGAGGCCGCCTCTTCGCTCTCGACAAGGGGTCGATGCGGCTCGACGATCTGATTGTCGGCGACGTGGTCGCCAGGCTCACCGTCTCGCGGCTCGACAGCCTCTATCTCCTGCGCCGGCTGCGGCTGACCGCTGCGTTGGATGAACGCCTTCGCGTGGCGCGCGACATCCACGACAGCCTGCTCCAGTCCACCGCCGGCAGTGCGCTGCAGCTGCTCGCCGCAAGGCGGCTGCTCGATCGCAGTCCCGACGAAGGGCGCCGGCGGCTCGAGGAAGTGCAGAACCAGTTGGAACACGGGGAGCTCGAGATGCGCTCCTTCATCCGGCGGTTGCGCCCGGTCCCGAGCCAGACCGGGTTCTCGCCGTCGGCAGGCCTCGCCGAACGTCTGGAGGAGCTCCGCCGCCGCGTCGAGCGCCAATGGGAGATCAAGGTGAAGATGACGCCACCCTCAGTGGCGGACACGTGGCGCCAGGCGCTTCTGGAGGGTGTGTACCGCATCGTGCAGGAGGGCGTGCTCAACGACAGCCGGTAAGGGTTTCGCTCATGGCCATCCGAATCGTACTCATCGACGATCATCCGATGGTGCTCAAGGGGCTCGAGCAGCTGCTGCAACTGAACGCGGACTTCGAGGTCGTCGCCACCTGCGGCACAGCGGTCGAGGGGCTGCAGACCGTCGAGGCGCTCCGTCCCGACGTGCTCCTGCTCGATCTCAAGCTGTCAGGCGAGGACGGGCTCAGCGTCCTGCGCAAGCTGGACTCAACGAAGCCGCCGGCGGTCGTCGTTCTGACCGCGAGCCAGGACGAAGATGACTTGATCGCCGCGGCACGCCTGGGCGCGCGCGGCATCGTTCTCAAAGCCATGGCGCCGCGGGTCCTGGAAGACTGCATCCGGACTGTGCACGCAGGCAGACTGAGCCTCAGCGTCGACGGCGTGGATCTGTCGGATCGCCTCGCGCAGCGGCAGAACGTCGAGACCGAGCTGCAGAACATCCTGACCCCGCGCGAGGTCGAGATCCTGCGCCTGGTCGCCGCCCGTCTGGACAACCAGGAGATTGCCGCACGCCTGTCGATCAGCGTCGGCACCGTGAAGATCCACCTGCACCACGTCTTCGAGAAACTGCAGCTCCGGGGGCGCTACGATCTGCAGGTGTACCTGCGGGAGAAGATGTACTGAATTCTCTGCGTGCCTTAGAATCGGCCGCGCGGGGGGGCGAGTATGTTCGACTTCGTCGGTCGGCTGCGGCGGGTCCGCCATTCTCTTGCCTTATGGGTTAGCGATCCCGTTGCCAGATCGCCCAATGAGGCGCAGATCGTCGCCTGCGTGACCGCCACGAAAGCCTGCTCTGCAGTGACCGGACCGTATGTCACCCCTCCGAGGAGTACGGTATGGTGAAGGTCGCGATGCTTCCTCCTGATCAGCGCATATGCAATCGACAGGCGGCCTGACTGCGCAGCTCTGGTACAAGCACGCCGTCATCTATGAGCTTCCGGTCAAATCGTTCTTCGACGGCAATAACGACGGCGTAGGCGATTTCGCCGGTCTTCTCCAGAAGCTCGACTACCTGCAGGACCTGGGTGTGACCTGCCTGTGGCTCCTGCCGTTCTTCCCGTCGCCGCTGCGTGATGACGGCTACGACATTTCGGACTATCGCGACGTCCATCCGAGCTACGGGACGCTGGACGAGTTCAAGCGCTTTCTGGACGCAGCTCACGATCGGCGGCTGCGGGTGGTCGTCGAGCTCGTGCTCAATCACACGTCCGACCAGCACCCGTGGTTTCAACGTGCGCGCACCGCTCCGCCCGGATCGCCGGAACGTGACTACTACGTGTGGAGCGACACCAATCAGAAATATCCCGGCGTTCGGATCGTTTTCCCCGACACCCAGCGGTCGAACTGGACGTGGGATCCGGTGGCGAACGCCTATTACTGGCACCGGTTCTTTCACCACCAGCCGGATCTCAATTTCGACAATCCTGCGGTCCTCAGTGACGTGCTCGAGACGATGGACTTCTGGCTCGCGATGGGGGTTGACGGGTTCCGGCTCGACGCCGTGCCGTATCTCGTCGAACGCGAGGGCACGCGGTGCGAGAATCTTCCAGAGACGCATGACGTGATCCGGGCAATCCGGCGCCACATCGACGGACGCTGGCCGAATCGGATGCTCCTCGCCGAGGCCAATCTGCTGCCGGCGGAGGTCTGCGCCTATTTCGGCCACGGTGACGAGTGCCACATGGCGTCTCATTCTCCGCTCATGGCGCGAATCTTCATGGGCCTGCACCTCGAGGATCGCCAGCCTATCGTCGACATCATGCGGGCGACGCCGCCCATTCCCGACACGTGTCAATGGGCGTTGTTCCTGCGCAACCACGACGAGCTGACGCTCGAGATGGTCACCGACGAGGAGCGCGACTACATGCAGCTCGCGTACAGCGCCGACGCGCGGGGGCGCCTCAATCTTGGCATCCGCCGGCGGCTCGCACCGCTCATGGGCAACAATCGGCGTCGTATCGAGCTGCTGAACAGCCTGCTCTTCTCATTTCCAGGGACGCCGATCGTGTATTACGGCGACGAGATCGGCATGGGTGACAACACGTATCTGGGTGACCGTCAGGGCGTACGCACGCCGATGCAGTGGACCAACGACAGGAACGCCGGATTTTCCCGCGCGGATCCGGCGCGGCTCTACAGTCCGGTCATCATGGATCCGGTCTACCACTATCAGGCGACGAATGTGGAAGCACAGGAGCGTGACGGATCGTCGCTGCTGCAGTGGATGAAGAACCTGATCGGGCTGCGAAAGCTCTTCGCAGCGTTCGGCCTCGGCACCCTCGAGTTTCTCGAGCCCGCGAACCGGAAGATCCTCGCCTACGTCCGGCGGCACGGCACCGACGTCATTCTGTGTGTCGCGAACCTGTCGCGCTCGATTCAGCCGGCGGTGCTGGATCTGGAAGCATTCGTCGGTATGACACCGGTCGAGATGCTCGGGTACACGGATTTCCCGGAAATCGGCAGGGAGCCGTATTTCATCACGCTTAGCCCTTATGGATTCTACTGGTTCGAGCTCCAGCGTCGCGACGTCTGAGGCAGCTTTCCCGGCGGCGGATGTCGTCATCGGCCTCATCAGCTACAACGACGCGGAAACGATCGCCACCGTGGCAGGCGCGCTCTGCGCGGAGATCCGCGAGTGTTTCGCCGGCGGCGCGAGTCGGATCGTCCTCGCCGACGCCGGCTCGAAAGACGATTCGCTGGTGCGGGCGCGCTCCGCCGCCGGCGCCTGCGTGCTGCTCGAAGTACCGAACGCGCAGGTGTCCGGCGAGCGGCTCGAGGTGCCGTATCACGGCATCCCCGGCCGGGCGCGCCTGCTTCGCGCGATCCTGATCGCCGCACAGGAGGTGCGCGCCGGGGTGTGTGTAGCGGTCGATGCCCGAGCGACGGCGATCGAGCGGTCCTGGCTCCAGGCGCTCGTCGCCCCGATTGTGCAGGACGCGTGCGATTTCGTGTCGCCGTACTACCTGCGCCACCCACACGACGGCACCCTGACGAAGGGGATCGTCTATCCCGTGTGCCGCGCCCTGTATGGGGTCCGCCTGCGTCAGCCCGCGGCGAGCGACTTTGCATGCTCTCCCGCCGCGATCGACCGGCTGCTGGAGGAAGATATCTGGGTGAGTGAAGGCGCGCGGGTGGGCATCGATCTCTGGTTGACGACGGCGGCCATCTCGGCCGGCTTCACCGTGGGTGAGGCGGTGCTGGGCGTCCATCCGCACCGCACGCGGGACGAGGGTCCGCTCGACCTCGCGACCACATTGACCCAGGTGGTCGGCTCGCTGTTCGCCGATATCGAGAATCGCGTCGATGTATGGCAGCGCGTACGCGGCTCGAAACCTGTCAGACAGGTCGGTGCGCCGACCGTGACCGCTGTGGCCGACGGACCGGGGGTCGATCCCGAGCGGCTCATCGAGTCGTATCGCCTTGGATACCGGGAGCTCCGTGACATTTGGACCTGGGTGCTCCCACCGAAAACGCTCGTCGAACTCGGGCGGCTCATCGCCGTGCCACCGGCTCAGTTCGTACTCGACGACGAGCTGTGGGCCAGGACGATCTACGACTTCGCGCTCGCCTATCGGCTGCGGGTGCTCGCCCGGGACCACCTGCTGCGCTCGCTCGTGCCGCTGTATCTGGGATGGCTCGCGTCGTTCGTGCAGCAGACCCGCGATCAAACGCCGGATGCCGCGGAGCAGCGGGTCGAGCGGCTCTGTCTCGCGTTCGAAGCTCAGAAACCGTATCTGATCGCGCGATGGCGATGGCCCGAACGCCTTCGCACGTGACCGGCGCGGGGATCGAGGTGAGGCATGTTGGACCAAATTGATCAGGCGATAAGACGGGCGGGAACACGCACGCTCGAGAGCATCGCGAACTTCCTTCCGGGGCTGGCGGTGCTGCTCGCCGTGTTCATCGTGGCGGGGTTACTCGCAGTATTCGTGCGCAAAGCGCTACGCCGAGTGCTGCGCGGCATCGATGTCGACCGGCGCGCCGAGCAGCTCGGCATCACGATGCTGACCGCGTGGTCACCGTCGCGAAGCGCCGCGGACGTGATTGCCGGCGCGGCCTACTGGACGATACTCATGCTCGGGACGCTCATCGGCCTGATGGCGCTGGACGCCGTCGCGCTGACGCGCTTCGCGATCAGGATTTTCGAGTACCTGCCTCATTTGCTGGCGGCCCTCCTCATCCTGCTGGTCGGGGGGGTGCTCGCGCGCTTCCTGGCGCGATCGATCCTGATCGGCGCAGTCAACATGCAGATCCAGTCCGCCCGGCTCCTGAGCCTCACGGTCAAGTGGCTCGTGCTGATCACCGCGGCCGCCATGGCGCTCGATCATGTGGGAATCGGGGGCAGGATTCTCGAGCTGGCGTTCGGCATCATCTTCGGCGGGATCGTGCTGGCCATCGCACTCGCCGTCGGCCTCGGCGGACGCGATGTCGTCAGCCGGGCGCTCGAGCGGCAGCTGCGCGAGCCGGATCCCGAAGAGGACAAACTGCATCACGTCTGATGGGAGCACGTCCGATTCCTGTCGCTGCCGCACGATAAAGACGCGCCCGTCGCGCGCGATGTTTGACACCACCAGCGGTTCGTCGAGTTCGGCCCATGGCTCAATCGCGCGAACCTCGCGCGTGAGCGGTACAAAGTCACCACGATGAGCGATCACGATCAGCCGGTCGCCGCGAATCTCTTGGACCGGCGATTCGAGGCAGACGCACCGAATCAGCGCTGGGTCGGGGACACGACCGAGTTCGTCATCGGGAGCAGCAGCAAGCGCTACCTCGCGGCGATCTTGGATCTGTTCTCGCGGTTCATCGTCGGCTGGGCGGTCAGCGCCGTGAACGATCGCCATTTGACGATCAAGGCCCTCGAGATGCCGCTCAAGCGCCGGTGGCCCGAGATCGGCCTGCTCCAGCACTCAGACCAGGGCTGCACGTACGTCAGCGAGGAATATCACATCGTGGTGTTCTATAACCAGCGACGCCGCCATTCGACGCTTGGCCAGATCAGTCCGGCCGCGTTCGAACGACAAGTGTTTTCAGCATAGCCTCTTGGCGTAGGCTCGCTGAGCAGATCGTGCGGCGCACGAAATGGAGGCCAGCAATGTTGGTCAGAACGCTGGACGATTTGGCTCCTGGGAAAGGCGAGATCCGGACACCCTCGTGGTCGAGTCATCGACTGTTGCACAGAGACGATGGCATGGGAGTTACACTGACCGATGCCGTTCTCGAGGCTGGGCTGGATCAGGTGTGGTGGTACAAGAACCACCTCGAGACGGTTTACTGTCTCGAGGGTGAAGGAATTCTTGAGGACCTTGGCACCGGCAAGTGCTACCAGATCACGCCCGGGACGTTGTATGCGCTCGACAAGCACGAGCGGCATCGCCTGAAGGTGAAGCGAAGGATGCGGGTGATCTGTACATTCGTTCCACCGCTGGTGGGGGGCGAGATACACGACGCGGAGGGCTCCTATGATGCTGGATAAAACATGCGTCACGGGCTCGTGTCGCCTGTCTGCCTTCAGGCAGGTGTGGACCCTATGGAAAACCGCAGAGAACGCGGTTTCCCACAGCGCCCACACCCATCATTGGCTTCGTGGAATGAAGATAACAAACGGAAGTCAACCAGCGTAACTGAACCGTCCACCGAATTGGATCAAGCCCAGTCGCCGCATAGGGTCACTTGTGTCGAGTTAAGTGGCTCATACCAAGCGGCTCTCGCATCGGTAGCGAAAGTGCAGCCTCGTCCGCTCATTAGAGGCACATGATGGTCAAGACCTACGGTTTGACACACGTCGCTCTTGCGGTTCAGAACCTGGAGCGCTCCAGTCGCTTCTATCAAGGGGTGCTCGGCGCTAGGATCGTCTACTCGGCAAAAGATTTCGTCCAGCTCCAGACCCCAGGGAGCCGCGATGTCCTTGTTCTGGAGCGGAACCAGCGGAGGGCCGGCAAAGCGGGGGCAATAATCCACTTCGGCTTTCGGCTGCGTCGCCCAGAGGACATCGGGGCTGCGATCGCCGCTCTGAAGGCGGCGGGAGGGCGCATCAAGAGCAGTGGCGAGTTCGTGCCGGGGGAACCCTATGTGTTTGCGGCCGACCCGGACGGCCACGAGATCGAGTTCTGGTATGAACGACCGACACCCTACGACCCGCCCAAGCGTTCCGTTCGACACCAAGCCCGTGCCGTCTAACTACGCGTTGAAGCTGACGAGCGCCGCCGCCGTCGCGCCGCGCACCGCCAGCGTGCTGCGCACGTCTTGGCGGGCGGCGCGGCTTCTGCTGTGGCGCATCGAGGCTGCCTGCGGCGGCGCTCGCAGCTTAACGGTGTTCCGTTAGCCTGCTGACTTCCGAGTCTTGCGTGTCGAATCGCATGTGATTACAATGTAATCACATGCCCACGAAGACTCGCATCGTCCGGATCGGCAACTCGCAGGGCATTAGGGTGCCCCGCGCACTGTTGGAACAGGCCGATCTCCCTGAAGAAGTCGAACTCCAGGCTCAGCCCGGGCGGCTCATTGTTCGTGCGGCTCGCCGGCGGCGGGCAGGCTGGGCTCATGCCGCGCGGACGATGCACGACCGCGGGCACGACGGCGTGCTCGACGAGTCGGCGCCGACTCGGTTCGAGCAGGATGAGTGGACGTGGTAGGCCGGTCTGGCCCGCACCGGGGGGAAGTGCATCTCGTACGCCTGGATCCGACCTTGGGCCGCGAGATTCGCAAGACGCGGCCATGCGTCGTCATCTCGCCCGACGAGCTGAACACGCACCTTCGGACCGCAATCGTGGCCCCGATGACCACGGGCGGACAGGCCTATCCGTGGCGCGTGGCGTGCGCGTTTCAGCGGCGGCGCGGGTTTGTGGCGCTCGATCAGGTGCGAACGATCGATACGGAGCGCCTGGTCAAGCGCCTGGGTCGGTTGTCGCCCGACACGGTCACCGCGGTTCTTCGGGGGCTTCAGGAGATGTTCGCTGCGTGAGGGCGACGCAGGCTAACAGGCGAGAGGACTACGCGATGCTCTTTTCATTCGGGTCGTTGCGGCTTGCTATTCATCGACTCGGTCGCCCGTCTTCGCGGGGGCGTCGTCTTTCGCGGGCGTTCAGACGTATCCCACCGTTGATCCCGGGTTCGGGAACGAGCGAAGGCATGGGCTGTATACTCGCGCGTCAGGAGGACTTGACTATATGAAGTTTCTTGTTCAGTGGTCTCTACCGCATTCCACGTTTCGCCCGGCGGTGGCGCGATTCCTCAAGGCCGGCGGCATGCCGCCAGCGGGCGTGACGCTTGTGGGCCGTTGGCACGGCATGAGCGGCAAGGGCTGCGCCGTGGTCGAAACGTCGGACGCCAAGGCTCTCTACGCCTGGATCGCTGAGTGGTCGGAGTTCCTGCCCCTTGAGACCACGCCAGTGCTGGAAGACGCCGACGCAGGCGCGGTCCTGGGTTCGATCTACAAGTAGTTCGGTACTCTGTACTGACCGCCTCGCGCTTCGTCGTGG